>Ga0335077_10001649_pt1 | contig 26569 bp, 25 predicted proteins | sample Lox_Sample_31_FD_207151 | JGI IMG/M metagenome (GOLD analysis project Ga0335077, IMG submission 207151) | Soil microbial communities from Loxahatchee National Wildlife Refuge, Florida, United States - Lox_Sample_3.1 | ecosystem: Environmental > Terrestrial > Soil > Wetlands | place: USA... | reverse complement strand
ACCTGGTGGGCAAGATCGGCGACGGGGTGATGATCAACATGGCAATACCCGACACCGTGCGCCAGATTGCCGAGCGCGTTCGCGCTGGTGCTGCCGAAGCCGGTCGTCCCCCGAGTGACATCCAGATCATTACGAAGGTGCGGGTTTCGCTAAATCCCGATCGTGCGAAAGCGCGGGCAAAGCTGCGGCAAGTGCTCACCTTTTACAACATCGCCGACCATTACCGCGACATGCTCAAGGCGTCCGGTTTTGAGCCGGAGGTGAATGCAGTCCAGGAGGCCTTCCGTCAAGGAGGTTTCAAGGCTGCGCAGGAACTGATCACCGACGCTTACATGGATCGACTGCCAGTTGTGCCTGGTACCTCGGCTGGGGAAATTAAGGAGCGCCTGCAGCCCTTTTTGAACGCGGGCGTGGATCGTTTGATTATCCCGTACGTACCCTCGACGGAAGATGTCCTCGGAGACGCTAAGCGTTTTATCGAGGCTTGGAAGAAAGCTAATTAAGAGAAAGAGTTCCGCCAAACTGATGTGGCTGGACTGATGACGCCGCGGTAAGAAGTGATCATGCCAGAACCGGAATTACAAGCTGAAACTACTGCACAAGACCAGCAAGCGATTCGGCAGAGCGTTCGTGAGCTGTGCAGAGATTTTCCCGATGCCTACTGGCGCAAGGTCGACAAGAATGAGGAGTACCCGGAAGAGTTCGTAAAGGCGGTCACTAAGTCCGGGTACCTGGCTGCTCTCATTCCGGAAGAATATGGCGGTGCAGGGATGGGTATCACCGAGGCCAGCATCATCCTGGAGGAAATCAATCGCTCCGGAGGCAATCCAGGAGCGTGTCACGCGCAGATGTACACCATGGGCACTCTTCTGCGCCACGGCAGTGAGGACCAGAAGCGCCGGTACCTGCCGCAGATTGCGCGCGGTGAGCTCCGTTTGCAGGCTTTTGCGGTGACCGAGCCGAACTCAGGTTCGGAGGCGACGCGGATTCAGACGCGCGCGCTACGCAAAGGAGACCGGTACATCGTAAACGGGCAGAAGATCTTCATCTCGCGAGTGAAGCAATCCGACTTAATGCTGCTGCTCGCCCGCACGACTCCTTACGACGATGTAAAGGATAAGACCCAGGGCATTTCAGTCTTCATTGTCGATATGAGAAACGTTCGGGGGAAGCTGGACGTGCAGCCGCTCGATATGATGGTGAACCATCACACGAATTCAGTTTTCTTCGAGGATGTGGAAGTTCCGGCCGAGAATCTGATCGGCGAAGAGGGCCGCGGGTTCAGCTACATCATCGACGGCTGGAATGCCGAGCGCATTCTGGTTGCCTCCGAAGCGATAGGGGACGGGCGCTGGTTCGTCAACCGAGCAGTAACTTATGCCCGCGATCGCGTTCTGTTTGGAAAGCCGATCGGGGCGAATCAAGGAATTCAGTTTCCCATCGCGCAGGCGTATGCTCGGATCGAAGCCGCCGACCTGATGCGTTTTCAAGCCGCCGCCAAATTCGACCGCCGCGAAAAATGCGGAGCCGAGGCGAACATGGCAAAGCTGCTGGCATCCGAGGCCGCATGGGAAGCGGCGAATATCTGTCTGACTACCCACGGCGGGTACGGTTTTGCGCGCGAATACGATGTGGAGCGAAAGTTCCGAGAGACGCGATTGCTTACGATCGCGCCGGTCAGTAATAATCTGATCTTGGCATTTCTCGGAAACAAAGTCCTGGGATTGCCGAAGTCGTACTGACTTGGAACTCTGGAATCGGTGAACAATGGGCGATGAACTACGCCGCTCCTGGATGTTTGTACCGGGCCACCGCCAAAAGATGATCGACAAGGCGCTTGGTCTGGCCCAGGTTGACGCCGTGATGCTGGATATCGAAGATGGCGTTCCTCAGCCGGAAAAGCAGACTGCCCGCCAGCAAATCGGGGCTTCTTTAAGCAAAGAGCGAAAGCCCGGAACCACTCCCGCGCGCTTCGTGCGAGTCAGCGCCGTGAGCTACGAACAAATCACGGCAGATCTGGCGCAGATCGTCCAGCCCGGGCTGGATGGACTGGCGTTACCGAAAGTCGAAACGACGCAGCAAATCCAGCTCGTGGATGCGATTTTGCGCGACCGCGAGCGGCAGATGGGCATCGCAGTTGGCAAGATCGCTTTGTTGATCGCGATCGAAAGTCCCCGAGGGTTGCTGAATGCGTACGGCATCGCCACTGCGTCGCCTCGCGTGACTGGATTGATGTTCGGAGCGGAAGATCTCGGCAAGGAACTCGGTCTCCCGTTTCGAAGAGAAGCGGAAGCATCGGAGATGCTGTTCCAAAGGTCTTCGCTGGTGGTTGCCGCGGCGGCCGCGAATGTTCAGGCCGTGGACGGCGTGTGGCCCGATCTGTCAGACGCCGAGGGACTCAAGCGGTATGCCCTGCAGTCTCGAAGGCTCGGGTTCAGCGGGATGTCGCTGATTCATCCCGGCCAGATCGAGACGATCAATCAGCTCTTCGGGCCGACGGCGGACGAAGTGGCCTATTGCCAAAAGGTCATCGAGGCATTCGATGCGGCGATTGCACGCGGCGACGGCTCTATTGCTTTCGGCGGTCAACTGATCGATCTTCCGATTGTCGAGAGGGCAAAGCGCACCGTGGCGTTCGCGGCAAAACTTGGCGTGGCGACAGCAAGTTCTTGATCAAACAGGAGCCACAAGGAGGAGGATTATCAGAATGGCCGTGAAACAGGGCTGGGAAGGACGCTACTTCGAGGACTTTGAAGTCGGCGATATTTACCGTTGCCGCCTGGGTAGGACCCTCACCGAAGCCGACAATACCTGGTTTACCCTGTTGACCAACAACACCAATCAAATCCATTTCAACACCGAGTACGCGAAGCGAACCGAGTATAAACGGCCTTTGATCAACAGCGCTCTGACGCTCGCGATCGTAGCAGGAATGGGCGTCGCGGATGTCAGCGAGAACGGCTTTGCCCTGGGATGGGATGAAATCAAATTGCCCAACCCGCTGTTTGCGGGTGATACGCTGTATTCCGAATCGGAAGTTCTGGAGAAGCGTGAGTCCAAGTCCCGCCCGCAGTGGGGCTTGGTCAAGGTGCGTACGCGCGGCGTCCAGCAGGAAGGCAAAATCGTAATCGACTACGCCCGAACGGTGATGGTCTGGAAGCGCGCCTTCGCTCCTTCACGCGATCTTTTCCCTACAATCGATGAATCCAAATAACACCGATGAATCAGCTCTAGCCGGCGTCAAGGTTTTGGCGTTGGAGGTGTCGGTCTCCGGCCCCCACTGCACCCGCATTTTGGGGGACATGGGTGCGGATGTCATCAAGATCGAGAAGCCCAAAGACGGAGATTTGATCCGCCACTGGGACAGCGCTGTCCGCGGATTATCGTCGGGCTATGTGTGGCTCAACTACAACAAGCGCAGCTTCGCTCTGGACCTGAAGAAGCCCGCTGGATTAGAAATACTTCAGCGCCTGGTCAAGACCGTTGACGTGTTCGTCGAAAACTTCGCGCCGGGCGTGGCCGCAAGATTAGGGCTGGGATATGACGAGCTGAGTGCCATTAATCCTCGATTGATTTATTGCTCGATTTCAGGATACGGCCAGGGGGGGCCCTATAAGGACGTAAAGGCATACGACCTGCTGATTCAAGGCGAGGCCGGCATTATCGCCACCACCGGCTCCGAAAACCAGCCGGCCAAAGTGAGTGTTCCGATTGCCGATTTAGCGTGCTCGATGTATGCGGTCACGGGCATACTTACGGCTTTGTATCAAAGGCAAAGGACCGGCCGGGGGCAGTATCTCGATATTTCGATGTTCGAATCCATTCTGGCCTGGCAAGGATATTTTCTGCAACATTATTGGCACCAGGGCGAGGAGCCTGTGCGCGTCGGATTCCGCCATCATTACGTCACTCCCTACGGACCTTTTCTGGCTGGCGATGGAGTGTATGTGAGCTTCGCCGTGGCGACGCGGCAGGATTGGGAAATATTTTGCCGCGAAGTAATCGAGCGGCCAGACTTTCTGGAAGACGCGCGGTTCCAGACGTCGGAATTACGCCGGAAGAATCGGGCGGTTCTCGAGCAAATGATCGACGAGATCTTTCTGCAGCGAAACCATGAAGAGTGGCTGGTCCGGTTAGAGAAGAGCCGTTTGCCTTATGGCGAAGTGAGAAGCATCGCGCAGGTGGCGGCTCATCCGCAAGTGTCTGCTCGTGGGATGATTCGCGAAGTGGATTCCCCGGTTGGACGGATTCCTGTCACTTCCAGTCCCCTGCGCCTATCGGATAGTCCTGCCAGATTCGATCCGATTCCTTCGTTGGGTGAGAACACTGAATCGATTCTTCTCGACCTTGGTTACAGTAAGGAAGAGATTCAGACCATGCGCGATGAGAAGGTGATTTGATCGTGAGTCTCGGATGGGCTGCGGAGCCGGGAGTTCAGGACTTCATCTCAAGTACACACGTCCGGGATCGATCTCTTCCCGCAATAGCCGGAGTTCCTCTTTCGTCGGTAAGGGAGTGAGGGGCACCGGCTCAGGTATCTGGAGTGGAAACCCTGTGTTTTCCAATAACTGTTCGACTGCGACGCCTGGGTGCATGGAAACCAATGACGCCGTCCGTGAAGCATTATCAAACCCGAAAACAGCCATATCGGTGATGACGCGGTGCGGTCCGCCGCCGCGCAGGCCCAATTGCTCCCGGCTGCGGCCGTTTACGAAGCCCGGACTGGTGAGATAGGCTACGAGATTCGGCAGCTTGCGTTTTCCCGCGCGCACGATAATGACAACGCGTTTGGCGAGCGACGCTACATCATTGCCGCCGGCGCTGCCGTTGAAATAATGCACCTTCCCGTCGTGGTCTTTCGTCAGCGTCGTATTTACGTTGCCGAAACGATCGACCTCCAATCCGCCAATAAAACCGACATCGACCACGCCGCGGTGCAGATTCATGCCGAGCGTATCGAGAAATCCGCTCCAGCAGGTGGCGCGGTAAAAAATCCTGGAATCGGCCAGGCCCACGGGCGTGTCGACCGGTTCCATACCGGCGACACCGATCTCCAGCAATAGACTCAATCGAGGCGCATGCGTTCGCCGCGCCAGGACACAAGCGACCTGCGGGAGACCGATTCCCACGACGGCGATTTCACCGTCCTGCACTTCTTTCGACGCCGCGGTCACCATAATCTCGCTCGCGGTGATGTCGGAGAGTTGCTGTTCCATGACCTCGGTGGAAGTCGGTGGCATAGATGTATCTCCTAATAGCCGAAAATCGCCTCGGCCTTAATCTCATTCATGCGGCGCAAGCCGCCAACTTTCTCCAGGTACTCCCAGTGATCGCGCGTACCAAGCACATAATTCTGCAAATACTCACTCATTTTCTCGGGAGTCTTATGGTGCTCGGCATACAATTTCAGGTGTTCTGAGTCATAGTCATAGCATCCGAAAACCCCCGTCGGATGGCCGCCGAAAGGCTGATGAACCACTGCTTCTACACGGTGGCCGGCGATGATGGTCCGCTCCGGCGAGCGTTGAATGTACTCTGTGGGGACCAGTTCCTCGGTGACAATAAACAATCTCTTGCCAGCCTTTGCTTGTTCCTCATTTTCCCAGCGAGGACCATGAATCCAGCAATTCCCGCTGCGATCCGAGACCTGAACGTGGACCACTGACACGTCCGGTGTGATCCCTCGCAGGAAAACAAACTCCTCGCCTGTGAACGGACACTTTCCGCGCCGGAGATAGTCGGGCGCCGCGGACTCGAGGTGTTCCATCATTTCGGAGGCCAACAGGGACTTGATCGGTATGAAGGAGATGCCCAAAGCTCCCGCCAGATATCCAAAGGCGAGCGAGAGACTGCTCGAGTCGATGTGGATCAATGTACCGTTGTCTCGCGCGCGATTGATGCAGCGGACGGGGCCGAAGCGGTCGAGGGAGCCGCCTCCCACGATCAGTTTCGATACCAGACCGGCGCCGACGATCAGGTCCGTTTCCATGCCCATCACGCCCTGCGACAGCGTGAGGTTTTTCTTCTGCTGCCGGATGATTTCGTGCGCGAATACGATGGCGTTGCGTGCGATCGCAAACCCACCCAGCGCTATGTGTGAGCCGTCGGGGATGCTACGGACAACCTCCGCAATACTTTTAACTTTATCAGTCACGTTTTCAGATCTCCCCGAGAGAGGCGGCGCGTTTCGAGTGTCCGTCGTGCTGACCTTTATCGCGCGGAACCTCAAACATTCTAATGATCGAGGTGGTGACTGTCAACAGGATGGAACGGTTAAAGGCGGGCCGTGATAAAATAGGCATCGCCGTAACGGGACCTGCGCACGGATATTGAAGGCATGGCAAAGAAACCGATCACGAAGAAGGGCAAACGTAAGCCGGAGAAAGCGCACATCAACTTGCATGTGAACGGCGAGCCGGTCGAAGTAGCTTTTGCCCCGCACAAGACGCTCCTGGAAGTGCTGCGCGAGGACCTGGGACTCACGGGCACGAAACACGGCTGCGAGCTGGGTGAGTGTGGATGCTGCGCAGTGCTGGTGGACGGGCGGCCTGTCCTTTCCTGTTTGGCCCTGGGAATCGCTGTGGAAGGGCACGAAGTCGCAACGGTCGAAGGGATGGCGGAGGGGAACAAGCTTCATCCATTACAGGCAGCGTTCGCCGATCTGGGAGCCGCGCAGTGCGGATATTGCACGCCTGGGATGCTCCTGACAGCAAAAGCCTTGCTAGAGCAGGTCCCGCGGCCTTCGCGCGATCAGATCAAGGCGGCTCTGGCGGGAAACATTTGCCGCTGTACCGGCTACACCAAGATCTTCGAGGCAGTGGAGTTAGCCGCCGCCTGGATGGCTGGCGAGCAGGCGGAAGCTGCCAAGGAGAGTGTTTATGGCTGGCAATAACGGCAGCAGAAAAGCCGGCCTGCGGGTGGTGGGCAGGCCCTTCCGCAAGGTGGACGTCACAGCGAAGTGCACGGGAGAGACGAAGTACGCGGATGACATCGTGTTCCCGCGAATGCTTCACACCAAGCTGTTTCGCAGCACCGTGCCCCACGCGATCATTCTGAAGATCGATACTTCTAAAGCAGAGAGTTATCCCGGCGTCAAGGCAGTGCTCACGGGAAAAGATTTGCCGGCGGCGTATGGGGCCATGCCCGTCAGCGAGGATGAACACGCTCTGGCGATCGGCAAAGTCCGGATGGTTGGCGAGCCGGTAGCCGCCATAGCTGCGGTGGATGAGGATGTCGCGACCGAAGCCTTAGAGCTCATAGAAGTCGAATATGAGCTTCTCCCCACGATTTCCTCCATGCAGAGCGCGCTGGAACACAACGAGCCTCGGGTCCACGATCATGGCGAATTCGGTAACGTCCACCGGAGACAAGTGTATGAATTCGGCGACATGGACGCGGGCTTCGCCGAGGCCGATTTCATCCGGGAAGACCTGACGTTCTACGAAGGCAGCACCCATCTGGCTCTGGAACAACATGCCAGCGTCGCCAATTTCAGTCACGACGGCAAGCTCACCCTCTACACATGCACCCAGGACCTGCACTACCTGCATAAGGCGCTGGTCAAAGTGCTGGGGCTCCCCGCCAGCCACGTTCACGTGATCGCCACACCGAATGGAGGAGGCTTTGGAGGCAAGTGCGATCCGTTCCAGCATGAGATCGTGGTCTCCAAGCTGGCGATGATCCTCGGGCGTCCTGTCAAGATCTGTTTGACGCGTGAGGAGGTCTTCTACTGTCACCGGGGACGGCATCCAGTTCTAATGTCGACCAAGACCGGGTTTAAGAAGGACGGCTCCATCACCGCGATGCACCATCGCTCGATTCTGGACGGCGGAGCCTACGGCGGCTTGGGCGTCGCCAGCACCTTTTACACGGGAACATTTCAGACCACTACCTACGAAATCCCGCGGTTTAAAGTCGAAGCAGTACGAGTGTTCACGAACAAGGCTCCCTGCGGTCCAAAGCGGGGAAATGGGACCCCTCAGCCGCGCTTCGCTCAGGAAGTCCAGATGGACAAGATCGCCGAGCAGTTGGGGCTTGACCCAGCCGACATGCGGAAGCAGCATCTGGTCCAGCCTGATTCGACAGTCGCGAATTGGATCCGCATAGGGACCATGGGCCTGCGCAAGTGCATTGACAAAGTGGTGGAAGGCTCCCGGTGGAACGAGCGGTTCCGCAAGCTTCCCTACGGCAAGGGGATCGGGTTGGCATGCAGCGGCTACATGACCGGAGCCCAGACTCCCATTTACTGGAACAACATGCCGCATTCCGGCGTGCAGTTGAAAGTGGATCGGGGCGGAGGCGTGACCGTTTATTGCGGCTCGGCGGAAATCGGTCAGGGTTCCGATTCGATTCTGGCGTACATTGTGGCCGAGGTATTGGGAATCGATCCTTTCGACATACGCGTGGTAACCGCCGATACGGATCTTACTCCCGTGGATCTAGGCAGCTACTCCAGCCGCGTTACGCTCATGACGGGAAATGCCGCCATCCAGGCCGCGGAGCGCGCCAAGGACTTATTGAGCCAGGCGGTTTCTGAAAAACTGGGGGTTCCTGCCGAGCGGCTGTGCTTTGCGGATCGTCGCGTTTTCGACTCTGAGAATCCGGAGAAAACCCAGTCCTTTATTGAGGCTGTGTGGCTGGCCGAGACGAAGTTCGGCACGCTCGGGACAGTCGGCTCGTACAAGCCGCCGGCGGGTCAGGGAAAATTCAAGGGCTCCGGCATCGGTCCTTCGCCCGCGTTCAGTTATACTGCGGCTGTCGCGGAAGTCGAGGTGAATCCGGAAACGGGCATTGTGGTGGTGCCGCGCATGTGGATTGCGCACGATGTGGGCCAGTGCATCAATCCTGTCCTGGTGATGGGTCAAGTGGAAGGCAGCGTCTATATGGGCCTGGGCGAAGCCCTGATGGAAGAGATGACGTACCGCGGAAACCGGAATGTGGTTCACAAGTTCCCTTCTTTCCTCGAATACAAAAGCCCGACCGCGCTGGAGATGTGCGATGTTATCACGTACTTGATAGAAAATGGCGACTCAAATGGGCCGTTCGGAGCGAAAGAAGCGGGACAAGGGCCACAATTACCGGTTCCACCCGCGATCGCCAACGCTATTTATGATGCAGTGGGAGTTCGAATCGACGAAGTTCCGATCACGCCCGACAAAGTGTTAAAAGCGATCCGGGCGAAGGCCAAAGGTGAGGAAGGAAGGTACGGGCCAGCAAAGTTCCTGCACTGCGATATGCCCGCCCCGATTTTCGTACCGACACCGGCGGAAGGCGGAGATGGTAAGCCGTTACAACGCGAACCTGCCCTCGCCCAAAAATAGAGTGCTGCAAATCGATTAACCCGCAGAGTGATCATCTCGAATGCTGAGACTTCCTCGATTCCGTTATCTCCAACCAGCCTCGCTGTCCGAGGCTGTGCGCATGATGTCGGATTTAGGACCGGATGCGATGTACGTAGCCGGCGGCACGGACCTTTATCCGAATATGAAGCGCCGGCAGCAGATGCCGAAGGTTGTTATCGGGCTGTCGCAGCTTAAGCAACTCCGTGCCATGAAGGGCAAGCCGGCGGGAGGGATCGTCCTGGGCGCGGGTCTCACGCTGACCGATGTCACCGATGACCGCAGCATCCAGCATTCCTACCGAGCGGTCGCGAAAGCCGCCGAGTTAATCTCTACACCGCTGCTGCGCAACATGGGCAGCATCGGCGGGAACCTTCTGCTCGACACGCGGTGCAATTATTACAACCAGAATTACGAGTGGCGCAAGGCTATCCACTTCTGCATGAAGAAGGATGGCGAGACCTGCTGGGTTGCTCCGTCCAGCCCTCGTTGTTGGGCAGTGCAGTCGAGCGACTGCGCTCCGGTCATGGTGGCCATCGGCGCGAAAGTGAAGCTGGTTTCGAGTTCGGGCGAGAGGCTGATCGGGGCTGCTGAACTTTATCGGGATGATGGAATCCAGCATCTGAATAAACGGCCCGACGAACTGCTGACCGAAATCCATCTGCCACAGGTCAACGGTTGGCGAGCGACATATTGGAAGCTGCGCCGCCGCGGCTCGTTTGATTTCCCGGTTCTCGGCGTCGCCACTTGCGTGCGGCTGGCGGGAGACGGGACAGTGGAGGACGCCAAGATTGTTCTCGGAGGTGTTGGTTCTTTTCCCCTTGAGGTGGACCTCGCACGGAGAGCAATCATCGGGAAGAAACTGACCGATGAGACCATTCATGAGGCTTCCGCGGCTGCATACCCAACTGCAAAGCCGCTTGATAACACGGATTTTGCGATGCACTGGCGCAAAGATATGGCCCGCTATTATGTCGGAGGCACACTGCGGGAACTGGCCGGACTGCCTCCCAGTTTCCCGAGGCCAGGGGGCGATAATGGCTCGCCGGTTCTTCGCGTACTTTAGAGTGGCTACAGCGTCCAGAGCCGTGGGATAATTAAGAACTCCGATGCAAAACGAACCGAATTATGATGTGGCTCATCTAGGGCACTTGGAGCTTCTCACGCCCAAGCCTGAGGAGAGTCTCCGCTTTTTCAGGGACGTACTTGGCCTGACGGAAAGTGGCCGGCAGGGCGAATCAGTCTATTTGCGCGGCTGGGACGATTACGAGCGTCATACCTTAAAACTGACAGCCTCAAAGAACTCCGGCATGGGTCATATGGCCTTCCGCACAAGGAGCCCGGAGGCACTGGAACGGCGCGTTGCGGCGCTGAAAGGTTCCGGATATGAGATTGGATGGACGGATGGCGACCTGGGGCATGGTCCTTCCTATGTCTGCCAAGATCCCGACGGCCACAAACTGGAGCTGTACTACGAAACCGAATGGTATGAGGCATCGCCCGATCTGAAGCCCGGCCTGAAGAATCAGGCGCAGCGGTTTCCGGCGCGTGGAATCAGCGTCCGGAGACTAGAGCACGTGGAGTGCCTCGCTGTCGACGTCAAGGCGAACCGGGAATTTTTTGAGCAATACCTCGGCTGCCGTCTGACTGAGCAGATTGTGATGAACGACGGTACCGAGACGGGAATGTGGATGACCTGCACGAACAAAGGCCACGACTTCTCCTATATTCTCGACGATACGGGAACTAAGGGACGCTTCCACCACCTGACATATGCGGTCGATAGTCGCGAGGAGGTCCTGCGGGCCGCTGATATCTTCCTGGAGAACGGTGTGCTTATCGAAAGTGGACCGCACAAGCACGCCATCCAGCAAACCTTCTTCCTATGGGTCTATGAACCAGGTGGAAATCGCGTGGAAGTGGACAGCGCCGGCGCGCGTTTAGTCCTCGCCCCCGACTGGAAGCCAATCCGATGGACAGAGGAGGAGCGCACGAAGGGTCAGGCCTGGGGACTCAAAACCGTCGAGACCTTACATACTTATGGTACCCCGCCGATTGATGACCCTTTCTGAATCGGAGGCAATGCAAACCAGCGGTGCTAGATAAATCGAACGCGCAATCGCATTCATGAAGGCCAGTCATGAGCGTGATTTTGCGACCACGCCGGTGTGACCAAGCTGACAACCTGCTCTCTAGGATCGGCGGAGCGATATGACGGGTTATCGGAAGCTCCAAGGTCTGCTCAAATCCCTACATCGCTCTTTTCTCAGTTTCCGGTTTGACGACAACCCAGGACTTGGATCGTTCGGTCAACACTACGACGTTAATCGCGGTTGAGCCCAATCCAGCCATTCAAATGCCCTGATAAGCATCGCAAGCTGCTAGCAGGCGGTTGAGTCGACGGCATCGCGGTTAAAGCTAAACCCTCGAAGCGTTCGGCTGCGTCATCGACGTGGGCGCGTTGCGGGCGTCGGCTGCAATTCTTCGAACCTCCAGCAAAACCGCCAGCAGGAGTGAAATAATCAACGGGCCGAGGATGATGCCAAGGGCCCCGAACGCGCGCGTGCCACCAATAATTGACAGCGCGATCGTCAGCGAGTGCATTTGCACATGCCCGCGGGCTACAGCCGGACGCACCACATTGTCGATGACGACGGTAGCGACGCCGCACCAGATCCCGATAGCCGCCGCCTTCGCATACGCGCCCGTGGCAAGTTCGTAAATGACCACCGGCGCCCAGACCAAAGAGCATCCCACCAAGGGTACGATCGAAGCCAGGCCGCAGAAGAATCCTAGCATTGCCGCGGAGGGGACACTGGCAAAGGCAAATGCGGTGCCTGTCAATACAGCTTCACTGACGGCCGCCACGAAAGTCCCCCCGACAACCCCTACGATGGTGCTCTGGATATTCCGAATCAATCGCTCTACCGTTCCGGCATCCAGGGGAAGCGCCGGCAACGCCCTGTCGATCCAACCTCGTCCGTGGCGCAGCAGCTCGTTCAGGAAGATGAGCATCAGAAGCATGGTGACCAATGCGGCGCTCGCCCGGCTAAGGACAGATCCGACGGCACGTAGAAGCCAGGCCGCGGAGCCATCCGCGTACCGGAGAAGTTCCGAACGCACCACAGCAGAATCTACGGGTATGCGGGAAGCCACCACTTCTGCGATGCGGCCGGCGGCCCGCGAGATGCCGGTGGTCCATGAGTCGTTTGCCGACGGTTGTGCCAAGGAGATGTATGCGGCCCCGACTTGTTGTGCGAGGACCGCACCCACCGTCCAAAGGGCGACCGAAACGAGAAGGCCGGCCAAGGCGGCGGTCAGAAGGGCTGCGGGGCCGGGCCGTCCCAGCTTCCGAGCGAGCCATAAATGAACCGGCTCCAGCAGCACTGCCAAAATGACGGCGAGGAGCAAAGCCGTGAAGAAGGGTTCCGCGATCCGCCAGGCGAACGGCAGGAGGGCGGCGGCTATCAAGGCCAAGAAAATTAGTTGTGCCCAACGCTGCATTGCATCGATTTCCGTCCGGACCACCGCCGGGCTCATACCTAAAGGTGAGGATAGCGGAATTCAGGATGCGAGTCGCGAGCTGCTACTTACTCGCGACTCCACCGGCGGCCGAGCGTTACCCCGCCCTCTTCACTTGCTGAGCTGTCAGGCCCTTCAGCTTTGACGCGGCCTGTTCGTATTCTTCGCGTATCCGGGTCACGCGAGCCTCTATTACCGCCTTGGCGTCACCTTGAGCCCTGGCGGCCTTTTTCTGCTAAACGAAGGCTCAGATCCTGGATAACGCGCAAACCGGAAACTGGGCATGGTTAGAGCGAGCCAGAAGTCAGTGCTGGGAAAAGTTGCCAGACGCGAAGTACCCGCGTATCGCCGAGCGTTAACCAGAGCATCGGAATTTTACCGGGCCCAATCGTCGCTGGCCAATTGCCTTGTAAACATTTGGGCCTCTAATGCGGCCGGGGAGGCCACCAGCAAAATTCGGAGGATCGAGGGAAGGTAGGCAGCGTCCAACTCGGGCTCCTTCATCCACTGCGAGTTGGGAGCCACACCGATCGCCGCTCCGCCTCCTCTAGGTAATGCGGTGCGGGAGCAAGGCGGCGAGGGCTTCCTCCGTCCTCCGACCCGAATTTGCTTGTGGCCTGACACCTGCCACCATCTGCCACCATCTGGCCGCTCTATCCAGAAAAGCCTACCAGGAAGTTGGATTACGCGCGAAAAGGGATCGTGGATCCGAGCAACGGAATCCCGGCCGCAGGGCAGCACCGGTGCAGCACGTCGGCCACCCGTATGGGCATAAACGCTCTGGTGACGAAGTGAACTAGACCGAAAACACAACTACTTAGACCCAACTGAACCGAACTGAACTGGCGCCCAGCGGGTTCGATTCCCGTTAGCGCTACCAATTCCTCATAGACTTACGGCCGCCGAGTGACAACAAGTGACAACGCGCGGCGAGCCAGCAGGTTCCCCCCGAAAACGCCGGTTTTATGTCGCTGTTATCAGTTCCGCAGTATTGATGACCTACGCCAGTGGTTCGCGTGCCGGCCTAGCACGCTCCGAACTCGGTATCGGAAGCCGGGCCGGTGCCGCTAAGCCTGACATCCATTCGCCTGAGGTGCTGAAACGAGCGCTGCTGGATGCAAAATCAATCACATATCCGCAGGATGGCGCAAGCAGAGGGTAAATCGAGAAAATGTTCGAACGTATGGGGATCGCTACGGACATCACGCCGAAGATCATTTTGGCGCCGGGCGCGCTTCGACACTGAGTATTGGCACCAGGACTGCGGCTGGCGTTTTGGTGGTTCGCCCTTGATGCGGGGCTCCAGCGCGAGTTTCGGGTTTTGAGTCGCTCGTCGAACCCCCGGTGGACTTGTTCACAGTATCCCTGAGAATTACTCCCACTGGCGGCGCCCAATGAGAATCAAAGGCGCGCGATAAGAATTAAGACGAATTACAGCACATCCCATCCGTTTGAGCAACGGCACTGCTGAATATGGCAGATCTTCGGAAGCGGGGACGGCTTCAGATCGATGAGCAATGGGAACGCCTCATGAGGGGCGGGATTTGGATCTGGTCGACTTCTGGCAGGAGATTCGGCATTCAAGAAACTTCTGGTAAAACGCCTTTCCCGTGGCGCGGAACCTCAAGAGACGCGCAGCCCTGCCTCTGAGGTTTTGCGAGACTGGTGGCCGAAATATATTGGTAAATCTACACAAAAAACATAGAATTATGTACTGAAATATCGTCTTGTCTGGCGGCTCCCATTGGAATCCACTCTGACGGAATTCTCGTACGGCTACTGCGTGACCGGTGAGTTTGCCAATGCACCGGGCAACGGCTTAAGGCGGCGCCCTATTTTCCGTCTTTGTACGGCGAAGGCCAACAAGGCGGCGGATTTGATGTACGCATAGGTAGTACGCTCTTTCTCCAGTTCAAGCTTTGCGAGAGGTTGACACGCAGAAGCGCGAAGGAGACCAAGGTAGGGCTGATCGAGCCACCGTTTTACCGGTTTTGGCTGCACCGCAGGAACCATTCCAGTCAGCACAACATGCTGATAGATCTTGAAAGCCAACCCGGGAATCGGGTTTACTGTATTGCTCCTGGCTTCGCAGAGCTTGCCGCGCTGAACGCGTCATATGCCGGCCGTCGGGTGGTCTCCGATTCGGCGATGTTTTCACCAACAGACATTGGACCTCTGCGTGATGATGGGGCGCATCGCGTAGCATTTAGATTAGGCGACCCGACCGGCTGGTTCATGTCGGAGCCACGCGCCATTCACATCCACCGGAAGGAAGATGTCCTTGATTTCGGTAAGGGCCGTGAAGTGTCCGCGGATCCAGCCCGTGTTGAGGAATGGCTATACACCGTGGCGGGACGAATGAAAGACATCATAGCTCGCAGCGAAGGCAAAAAGGTCGGATCACTCCTCTTCCAAGATGACGTCGCGGAGCGACGTGATCCTCTTCAAGAAGTTGCATACTTGGCTCGGGCTTACTTTTCGTGTGAAGTCCTTTTTGTTGTGGAACCACGCTGACGCCCAACTCAGCATCGAGATTGGCGCAGGGAAACGCGGCGGAATACTCCCCGCAAGTCGGCCAGTGTCCGGGAATTTGTCTGGCCCAGCCCCGAAAGCGATTCCACGTCATCATATAGATGCCGATAGGCACCAATCGCCCGCGGTGTTCGACGCCGATCGGCTGTCGCTCCCAGGTCGGATCGTAAGGCAACCCAACCGGACTTGTCGCCCGCACCAGCCTGCACAGCCGTCACGGCCTGTTTGAACTCATGTTGTCGCGGTGGGTGGTAGAATCCTGCCGATGCCCTCGAAACCCATCCCGGCCATTGCCATCGCGATCGGCGCGTGGAGTGTGATGGCACCGGCCCAGCAGCCGGACCAGTTGCTGACCCTCGAAACAAGGGTCGAACGCCTTCAGGCCCACATTGAAAGCATCGAGTCCGTCCGCGCTATCAAGCGCCTGCAGTATGCCTACGGACACTACGTCGAACTCGGTTTGTGGAACGACTTCGCGGACCTGTTCGCCGAGGACGCCGTCACCAACTATCAGTCGGGCGTGCGTGGAAAGAATGCTATCCGTCAGCTCTTCTATGAGCAGGTCGGCCAAGGGAAGCTCGGCCTCTCCGAAGGCCGCATCTATCCGCACATCCTGTTCCAGCCCGTGATCACCCTCGCGCCAGACGGTCGAACCGCGAAGGGGCGATGGCGCATCCTGGCGATGTTGGGAGGCTACGGAGGCTCGGCCACATGGTACAGCGGCGTCTACGAGAATGAGTACGTTTTGGAGAACGGCGCCTGGAAGATCAGCGTGCTGCACTCGGAACCCAAGGTCACGGCGGCGTATACTGCCGCTGGTTGGAAGGACTCCGGAGTGCACGTGCCGTTTCATTTTAGTGCCGCTAGCGTCACTACACCGATCCCGGCTTCAGCGAGCCGGAGTGCCAAGCCGGCGAACGGCACAACTCCCTCACTCGCATCGCTCGCCGAACGCGTCAACCAACTCGCACGGCGTGCCGCGCGGCTGAACGATCAGGCCGAGGTCACCAATCTCCAGGACACCTACGGATACGCCGTCGATCGCAAACTCTGGGATCAGGCGGCGGATCTTTTTGCCGGGGACGGAACTCTGGAGCTGGGGTTGCAAGGCGTCTACGTGGGCAAGGCCAGCATCCGGCATGCTCTCGATCAATTTGGGCCGCAGGGACTCCGCGACGGGGAACTGAACGATCACATCTACCTGCAGAGTATAGTGTCCGTCACGCCGGACGGGGGTACGGCGAAAGCACGTGGAGTCGAGTTGATCATGTCTAGTGATCCCGGCGGCGGCAACGGCGAACTGACGGAGGGCGTCTTCGAGAACACGTTCGTCAAGCAGGACGGTGACTGGAAGATTCAGTCCGTGCATTTCTACCCGCGCATGATTGTCGATGCCGCGGCGGGCTGGGCGAAGAGCGCGAAGCCCGCGCCCGGTCCCAGCAAGGAGTTTCCTCCGGACCGCCCACCGAGCGCTTCCTATGAGATCTATCCCAAGTTCGCAGTCGCCCCGTTCGACTTCGACAACCCCGTGACCGGAAAGCCACCGCAGTATCCCGAAGGGGTTCCATCCGTCGCGACCACGATGATTGCCGCGCCAGCCCCCGCCGGCCCGGCGATCCGCAACGCGAGGGACTTGGAGGCTCGCTTGGCCGAGGTGGAGCGCAGTATCACCACGGCGGAAGCCTACGACGCAGCCGAGAACCTGATGGGCGCGTACGGCTATTATCTGGACGAATCGCCGGCTGACGTGGCCAGATTGTTTGGGCGGAGCGTTCGACGGGAGATGAGGACTCGCGCCTTGGCTGCCGAGGGCACCACCTTCGTGAACCAAATCCTGCAACCGGTGATCGACGTCGCGCCGGACGGCATGAGTGCGAACGTTCGCGCCCGCCTGTTGAATCTCGGGGGCATTTCCGGAGGCGCCGGCTATTGGACGGCGGGCACCTTTGAAGGCCAGATCAGTTCGGAACAGGGCACGTGGAGATTCCAGACAGCGCACTCCTCCTCACGGTGGTCCGCACCCTATCCGGGCGGCTGGGCTCGAACTCCTTAAGCGGCACGGGCCCCGGAACGCGTAACCGACGACGCTCAAAGAACCGTTCAGAATACCCCCACCCCAAAACCTGCGGCGACGTGCACGAAAGGGCCCTGCGGTCTACGCCCTCTCATGCTGAACAAATGATCCCCTTATCCCCCTCGTGTGACTCGATGCTACGAGTCATGATCTTATTGGGGAACATTGGCCACGACGGTGACCCGATTCCGGATTGGATGATCGACATTCTTCGGCAAAAGATATCTCAAACGTAAAAGTGACCGCGCAAGGTTGGGTGGGCTTGGTACGCGTGCCTGCCGCGCTGAATACTGCGATTGAGATTTGGTGATGACTCGACTGTCGAGTCTCAATCATTGCGGTTACGTGTTGTCACTGAAAGATAGCGATTGTTAAAGCGCAGATCCGCGCCGGCATCCGGAGCTGCAGGAACTTTGCCTAGGCAGATTAGTCGGGTGAACTGAAGCTGCTACTTGCTGTCTGAAGAAGGAAACGCCGCCGAGGCGGAACCCCGGCGGCGGAATAAGAGCTCAATCAGAGGGAGTCAAGCTTTGACACAGTAGCTGCGCTCCCCATGTTCGACTTTGGCGGAGGTGACTGTCAGACCCATCTTCTTCCCTACGGTACCCGACAGGAAGCCGCGGACCGAATGAGGCTGCCAGGCGGTGGCTTTCATGATCTCTTTCAAGGTGGCGCCACCTGGTCGCTTCAGCAGGTCGAGGACCTTCGCGGTCTTGCTTGCCCCCTCGCGGGCGCCGGGGGCCTTCTTCCCAGGACTGGTCGACTTGGCGGCTTTTGGGGCCTTCTTGGCGGGTGTGGCCTTCTTGCCCGGCTTGCCCTTCCGTGGCGCAACGTGGGGCTTTCGGGAACGTGTTGGCTTCTCAGCCGGGGTGGTGGATGGTGTGTTGGCTTGTTCTTCGGTATTAGATGTCTTCATGGTCGGTTTCTTCTTTCGCGCGGCGATTCCGCGGTCATGACATCGATCACTCAGAAGCCGGTCAACATCAAGTGAATTGTGTAGACAACCAAGAAAGGCGATGACACGGCGATGATAACCGACTGCCGTGTGCGCCCGTTGTTCCGCATCCTCACAAGCCCACAGCCCTGCCAGATCTAAGGGCGCGATACGCCTAAGTGGTGTCGGCGATACAGATCAGCAGACTGAACCCGACTTCGCGGTCTGAATCCGCCGCACTTCGTCGAAGGCCGTATCTGGGGAGTGTGCCTGCGGCCTAGTTCATCGGGACGGGCATTCCGTCTTTGGACTGTCCGGTCAGTACTCCTTTGCGGAAAGTGAGGCTCGCCACGATATGTTTTCCCTTGTAGAGATCGAAGTTCAGATGACCTTCCGGCCTATAACCAACCGTTTCTAGAATCCAGATTTCATCCACGTCGTTGAGCAAAGGGAATGCGGCTTGTTGCCGATCGAGTTCGTCGAGAATCTGCTCGGGAAAGAATGTGAACTGGTCACGCTCAAGAAAGAGCAGACGCTTCTTAGCCGGGGTGGCCATAAGTTTCGGAAGTTTGTTCGTCAGCGCCTTCGCGATTACCTTGTCCAGATCATTTATGATTTGCTGCCTACGGACCGAAAGCATGCCTGGAGACTTCTGGTGAAATGGTGTGAACTTGACCGTGAGAGTGACGACGGAGTCCATCTTGCCAGCGTTACCAGGCACAGGGCAAGCATACTCATGCTCCCCCTCTCGAAGGCGGAGCCGGTTGGCCACGATCCATGCATGGACCGCCTCAACGATTTTCTTGCGCGCGGGCGGTCTCTGACCATCAAGAGTCCCGACCGGCACGTGCACCACAATCCCATGATCGGGAACCAGGAGCGTGGCGTCGTTTTCGATTTCCAGAAACACCTGCCTGAAGGCTGCGAAATCCCGCCTGTCACCCACGAACGGCTCGATGAGCGTGTGCTCAATCGCCAGCGTCTTCTTGTCCGACTTTCTGGTGGCAAACGCTTCGACCGCACCATCGATCAACTGATCCAGCGGAATGACTTCCGCATCAGCCCACGATGCATCCTCGTAAGCGGACAGAAATAGCTTGACGAAGACTTGGTCGTCTTTGCCGGGTTTTGCAGGCATGTTGGGTGGCCCATGATCATGTTGCCACGAAGAAAGGCGCAAGGACCAAATAATCGCTGCGACGGTCTGCCTGGACGGTCAAGCGGGCCGAGTAGAAATGGGAGCCCAACTCCCTCGAAATCCGGTTGGGTTCCCTTACGAATCCCACCTGGGTAAGCGGCCCGTTCTCATCGAACGCCGCATCAGGGGAGTTGACTTCCGTCGGAATCTGCCTAATGACGTGAGCCGCGTTTCCCGGGAGTAATCTTCGCACTTGTCAAGAAAAAGGACCCGGAGGCGCTGTTTACCGGGCAAGTAAGATAAAACACAAGTCCGGCGGCTGGTCTCGCACTGATCGGCGAAGGTTCTCATCGGAACCGCCACCGTGGAGAATCACAATGAGAGGTAGCCTGGACTGACCATCCCACATCGTGGGTACGTACAAGCGATAAGGCATAGCCTTTTGGGCCGCCGGAAAGTTATAGCTCCGATGCTGATCTCCTTTGGCGCGCCGCAGAGCGCTTGGCGCGGATAACAGGTTTTTGCAAGCTGCTGCGACTCTAGGATCTGCTGATCGGGGTCCAGAGCGGAGCCAAACGGGATTGGCGGCCCTTGCGCCAGAAGTGCTCCGCAAAACAATGTGAGCGGGAGTGCCGGCGCTATCCTCATTTGAAGTTTTTCGTCTCGACCACCCATTTGGGATTGACGCACAAGCCGCAGTCCGCACCGCGGAACATCTGTGCTGCCCGCTGATCGCCTTTCAGCTGCCAGTTTAGCCACGCCACAGCGATGCCGGCGAATTCACCGCCGTCCGGCTGCCGGTACGTACCGCCGTGGCCAACTCCTCTTTCCCAGGCGCGAAACACCGGGATCGATTTCAGGTATTCGAAGTCGGCATTGGCGTTGTTGAAGGCGATATCCGTTGAGTCCCCGCTGATGTAAGCCATGGGAACGTGAATGGATTCGAGGTCGCGTTTACCGATTGTTTTTCCACCGCCCATGTTCGAAGGTTGGGCAAAGAGGCCGCTGTTCCACACCATGGCGGTCGTGACGCGGCTGTCTGCGGCAACTTCGATCGCCTGTACGCCTCCGCACGATTGACCCATTACCGCAATTTTGCCGGTGTTGATGTGCTTATAGTATTTGCTGCCGGCGCGATCGTTCTCGGCCGTGGCCCATTTGATCGCATCGATCATCTGCGACGGATGGGTTGCTGCCGGCGGGAGATTGCGGGGAAGTTGGGTTGTGTCAGCGGGCCGTTCTATTGCCGGTTGAGGCGGCGGAGCAGGAGCGGGCGCAGTTGGACCAGCCGAGTCGCGTTCGACAATCGGACCCAAAGCAATAACGAGGAACCCGTACGAGGAGACATCGGTGAGGAAGTTGCTGAACGAGTTCCCGGCATTCACACACGCCCCATTGCCCCACACCACCACCGGCAGAGTGGCGCCATTCAGCGCGGCCATATTTTCCGGCCGGTAAACCGTATGGTCCGGCAAGCTTGTATCCATTTCCATCACGGCCTTGTAGGGCCCGGATCCGGTAGTGGGCCGCGGCGGAGCGCCCCCGCGGGTCTGGGCCGCGCCAGTCCAGCTCAAGATCAGGAGCCCGGTCAGGGCAAGTGCGGAAACTGCCATACATCGCCATAGGGTCAGCATATTTATCCGTTTCTTATGACACGCGTTTTTCAGAAACTATATCGCAGACCAGGCTGGATTTCTCTCCCCGGACACGAGCAGCTTACCGGCAATTTGTAGACTCCATTTACCGGCCACAGCCGCACTCCGCCCTAAACGTCATGCCGTGTCGACGCGCTCCGTTGTTCATGATAAAGTTTCTTATCCTGGGCAGGATCCTGCCGATTGCTCCAGGTTAGAATTCGGGACGCGTTTGGCTCATTCCGTTCGCGATTGCCTTCGCTTGGGGGCAAGCGTTTTCACCACCCAGGCTCGCCAGCGGGCAGGAGTCTGGCGGGCAGCGCAGATCTCGGCAGCATTTGACGTGCAAGCGCACCAGGCTGATGATCAAATCCCCGCTGGCCCGTCAATGATCATCGATCCGCCAGATGGCAAGTTGCCTTACTGCCCGAAGCGGCGAAGAAAGCGAAGCTCAACTGGGATGAGCGCGACCGCGATCCGGTCGGATATTGTCATCCGCATGGCGTGCCGCGCCAGCTTGTGCCGCCTTTCCCTCTGGAAATCGTGCAGGACGGCGATTACTTCGCCATCCTTTCGGAAACCGAGCACAGCGTACGTGTGATTCCGCTGGATGGGCGCCCCCATCGTAAGAATTATTCAGCATGGAACGGCGACTCGCGCGGCCATTGGGAGGGTGATACGTTGGTCGTGGACGTCACCGGGCTTAACGGCAAAACGTGGCTCGACCAGGCCGGCAATTTCGTGGATGAAAACGAGCACGTGGTCGAACGATTCCGCATGGCCGGACCGAACACAATCGTTTACGAGCCACGGTTACGGATCCTACGGTCTACTCACGGCCTTGGACTATGCGGATTTCGCTCGACCGCCAGCCCAAGGGCACCGAGTTGATCGAGTACGATTGCGTCGAGGGCGAGCGCGACGTCACGCATCACCAGAATTTGCAGAGGCAAAGAGCAAAGTAGATGATGAGCAAGGTGCTTTGGATCTTCCTCTGTGCCGCGGTGCTCGAAGCTCAACCGGGCGACCTGCGCGGCTTATGGAAGGCGGAAAGCAAAGCCTACCTCAATCTGGAAACCGCGGGGGTGATCTTCGACCCTCCATCGGGCAAAATCCCGTACCAGCCTGAGGCTCGCACTCAGGCCGCTGAGAACTTCGCACGGCGCGCTAACGCGGATCCCGATGCTCGCTGCTTTCAGCCCGGCGTGCCTCGCGCAACTCTCATGCCTTATCCATTCCAAATCCTCGAAAACGATCGGGCGGTCTACATCGTTTACGAACGGGTACACTCGTACCGCATTCTGTATTTGGACGGAAAGCCGCACAACAATGGTTTGCCGTACGCAATGGGCGATTCGCGGGCTCACTGGGAAGGCTCGACACTGGTAGCCGATGTCTCCAGCTTCAGCGACCGACCTGGCTGGATGCGGCCGGTCATCATCACAGCGATCAGTTGCATGTGGTGGAGCGATATACACGGACCAGTCCGGAAACCGTCGCTTACGAGGCCACCATCGAGGATCCCGAGGTATTTACGATGCCCTGGAAGTTTCGGCTGACGCTGCGGCGCCAACCGGGTGCTGAAGTGCTTGAGGATGAGTGTGACGTGGATTCAAACGGTAACCGCCATCATGTCGCGCCGTTCAAAAGCCTCCGCTAACTGCGCGGGCCACCGAATGGGCCAGAAAGCCGGAGAAAGGGAGAGGACTCACATGCAAAGAAAGACTGCCGTCAAAATCCTGGCGGCACTCGTGCTCGTCCAACTTAACGCCTCAGGACAACCAGCGCCTGCCGCCGCCGTTACGGGCGGAAAAATTCAAGGTAGCGCGCTCAGCGGCGGTGGCGCAGTTTTCAAAGGCATCCCCTTTGCCGCCGCGCCGGTCGGCGATTTGCGCTGGCGCGAACCGATGCCGGTAAAAACATGGGCGGGCGTTCGCGATGCCACCAAATTTGCGGCGCGATGCATGCAGAACGGCAGTGACGTGAGCGAGGATTGTCTTTACCTCAACGTCTGGGCACCGGAATGGCCTTCCAAGTCTCGTAAACCGGTAATGCTGTGGATTCATGGCGGCGGCAACTTCGCGGGTGCTTCTTCCGAAGCTATTTTCGACGGCGAACAGCTGGCCCGGCGCGGCGTTGTGCTCGTGAGCGCCAACTATCGGCTGGGCGTTTTCGGCTTCTTTGCGCATCCGGAATTGACCGCCGAATCCGCTCATCATGCCTCCGGCAATTACGGTCTGATGGATCAGGTCGCAGCGCTCAAATGGGTGCGCGACAACATCGAACGGTTCGGCGGCGACCCCCGCGAAGTGACCATCTTCGGTGAGTCGGCAGGGGCCCTCGATATCAATGTGCTGCTGACCTCTCCTTTGACGAAAGGCTTGTTCACCCGGCTCATCGCAGAAAGCGGCCCCGTTGTGGCGCCGCCCTCGCTGGACGAGGGTGAGAAAAAAGGACTGAGTGTGGCGGCGAATTTGAAAGCTGACTCGTTGAAGGCTTTACGCGCGCTACCTGCCGAAGACCTGCAGAAGGCCACCGGGCAAGGCTTGTCTTTTCTTGGTCCTTTATTGGGCGTCGTTGTCGACGGCTGGGTGTTACCCAAGCCGCCTTTTGAGGTGTTCGAAGCCGGCCAGGAACATCGTGTCTCTCTTCTGATCGGAACGAACGCGCGCGAATTGAGCCGCCCCTTCTTCCCGGTCGCGGGACTGAAGGAGGGAATCAGCACCCAGTTTGGCCCTTTGACAGCCAAGGCTCTGCAGGTTTACCACATCGCAGCCAGCGTGGAAGACACGCCCGATCCCACATTCGGCAACACCATGGCGCAGTGGGCCACCGATTCGCAATTCCGATGCGGCACCGTCGCGGAACTCATCTGGCACTCGCAAGCTGGTAATGTGTCCTATCAGTTTCAGTTCTCGCGCGTTCCTGCCGGTCGGGAGCCCGTTGGAGCGGCGCACGGCAGCGAGCTCCCCTATGTATTTGGAACGCTTTCGGCGGCAGGGCGAGCGGCCAAGGCGCCCAACTACGATGCCACCGACGAGGCCGTTTCCGATCAGATTCAGCAATATTGGACGAACTTCGCGAAGACGGGTAACCCCAATGGTGGCTCACTGACAAATTGGCCGAAGTTCGATCCCGCGTCGCAAGCCTATATGGATCTAACGGGAAACGGCCCCGTTGCGCGCGAAGGACTGCGCCGCGAGGCTTGCGATTTATTTATCGAAAACATCAAGCGAAAGTAGCGAAACTTCTTAGGGTTGCGGGTGCGGTTCCATCGAACGGCGCCATTTGAAGTACTCATCAAGCGCCTTTAGCCCGTTCTCGTCCACGATCGGGCCCGCCTTCGTGTTGCCGGATGCGATCTGCAGCATCTGAGGTTGGGTATTGCTGAAAGCCGGCCATTTGGGCAAGCCGGGACCGTTGGGATCACCGGTCTTGGCGAAGTTGGTCCAGTATGTGCGCATCATGTCCGACATGGCCTCGTCAGTAGGGGTCGGCGCCGGGCGATGATGTTCCCGGAGTTGGTGGAACACGTAAGGGAGTTCTTCGGCATGCGGCGTACCGTAGCCGGCACGCGGCGAATCGGCGGGATAGTCGGGGTGTTCATCGAAGTAATAGACGAATACCTTAGACTTGCCGGTCTTGGCCTGCAAGCGAGCCCAGCCCCAGGTGCCCCAGCCAAACGCCGTGTCGCGTGTCAGGTCGCGGGCCGTCTTCTTCGCTGCGGGTGTTTCTCCGCCTGGATAGGCGGCCAGGAGCTTATCGGCAAACTGCTCGTAGCGCTGATGCACGCTCTGCACATAAGCTTCCTGAGAACTGGGCGGCCCAAATGTGGCGCCTTCGTCGGAGTTGTAGCCGATCAGAACCGGCAGGTCGTTATACCGTCCCGCCTCATAAAGCTTGTACTGATCGTCCGGGATCACCCAGCCGTCGGTAATGGGCCAGGATATGCCCTGCTGACGCTGGGCCGCCGCCTGCAACTTCTCGGCCGGAACCTTGCGCAGTTCCGCGAGGTTGGAAGCGCCTACCGTTTGGGCCCAGGCAGCGCCCGCCTTTTCGGCCGAGTCCAGAGGCTGCATGTTCTCGCCGGGTCCTCCGCCCGCGCGGACCGGTCCGAAGGAGCCGCCGCTCTCGGAGATGGCGGCCTGAAACAGCCCTTTGGCCAATGGTGAGGCGCAGAGCTGGCTGACTGCGATCGCGCCGGCCGATTCGCCAAACACGGTCACACGCCTGGGATTGCCGCCGAACGCGGCAACGTTCTTCTGCACCCATTCGAGAGCCGCGATCATATCCAGAAGACCGTAGTTGCCCGACACATGGTGATCGCTCTCGCCAGTTAGTGCGGGGTGCGCGAGGAAACCGAATACTCCCAGGCGGTAACCGACTGATACTACCACTACGCCTTTTTTGGCCAGCCACTCGCCGTGGTACAGCTGTTCCGCCGGCGTGCCCGCGATAAAGCCACCGCCGTGGATCCAGACCATTACCGGCAGTCGCTCGTCCGCGCGTGCGGCGGGCGTCCAAACATTGACGAACAGACAATCTTCACTGGGCGCCGGCAAATTGGAAATCGCCGCATTCGTCTGCATGCACGCCCGGCCATATTCGCTGGCCGCCCGAACGCCTGTCCATTTCGCTGCTGGCTGGGGCGCCCGCCAGCGGAGGTCTCCCACTGGCGGAGCCGCGTAGGGAATGCCCCTGTAAATCGTGAGCCCCTCTTCGACCACACCCTGAACCAGGCCGCCCTCCACCTTCACAGGCTTGGGGGCCTCAGCGCGGGCGGCAGTTGCCAGCAGCGTCAAAAATGCAAACGACCGTAAGATTGCTGTAAGTTTCTTCAAAACAGCTTCTCCTTCCTACAAAGAGCCCTCGTTCACGGGCGGCATTCGAAGCTGCCTGCGTCCTCGGGGTTACCCTCGCCTTTGTACTGCGCGTGCAGCGGGTAGGCGCAAAGCGGCCGGCTGCGCCCGGGGAAGGCGCGCCCGGTAGCCCTCAAACTATCCGGCGCTACACCTTGCTCGACCCAGCCCACCACTGCCGAAAGAGCATCGAAGGTATCGAGTGCGGCTGGACCTCCGCCGCAGTGCCCCATTCCCGGCGAGAGAAACAAGCGGCTCGACTGGCGAACCTGCTCGCCACCATTGGCCTTGGTCATGCGTTCGTAGTAGTCGACGGTGTCAAGCGCCGAGAACCACGGGTCACTGATGCCGTGAAAGAAAATCAGCTTCCCGCCGTGTCCCAAAAACGTGTTGAGGTTCGTCCACCGCGACGTCTCCGACACACTCGCCGCTGGATCTGACATCGCCCGTTCGGCGGCAGCATCCACATCCATTCCGATGTCTGTGAAGGCCGGGCCAACGGGACTGGCGCCGCCCAAGAGCAGGCCGGGAATGCCTT
>Ga0335077_10001646_pt1 | contig 26599 bp, 31 predicted proteins | sample Lox_Sample_31_FD_207151 | JGI IMG/M metagenome (GOLD analysis project Ga0335077, IMG submission 207151) | Soil microbial communities from Loxahatchee National Wildlife Refuge, Florida, United States - Lox_Sample_3.1 | ecosystem: Environmental > Terrestrial > Soil > Wetlands | place: USA... | reverse complement strand
GCCGAGCGGGGCGCGGCGCCCACGAGTGTCGACCGGATCGCTCCCTGGTTCACGATCCTGACACTGGTGGTGGCCACGGGGACGCTGCTCGCCACCTGGTGGCTGATTGGCCTCCAACCGGCGATAGCCCGGACGGTTGCCGTCCTGGTCGTCGCCTGCCCCTGCGCCCTGGCGCTCGCGGCTCCCCTGGCGGGCGCTTCCGGCCTCGGCGCCGCGGCGCGGCGGGGATTGCTGCTCCGCTCGAGCGATTCGCTCCGGGCCCTGGCGACGGTAGATGTCGTGGCCTTCGACAAGACCGGGACCGTGACGGCCGGTGCCCTGGCCGTCGTGGCCGGCGACGACGCCACGCTGCGCATCGCGGCGGGGCTGGAGCGGTACAGCACCCACCCCATCGCCCGAGCCATCGTGGCGGAGGCGGCGCGCCGCGGCATTCCCCTCCCGCGTGGCGAGCACGTCCGGGAGACGCCGGGCCTTGGCATCGCCGGCGAGCTGGACGGCGAGAACTACCGACTCGAGCGGGGCGAGGCCGGCGAGGTGATTCTCACCGGGGCGTTCGGTGAGGCGGGTCGGATCCGGCTCGGCGACGTTACGCGCGCGGACGCCGCTCCGACGGTCCGAGCGCTTCGCGCGGGCGAGCTGCGGGTCGTCATGCTGTCGGGTGACCGATCTGAAGTGGCGCAGGATGTCGCGTCCCACACCGGCATCGCCGAGGTCGTCGCTCCGGCCGACCCGGCGGGAAAGGCGAGCTGGATCGCGCGGGAACAGGCCAGTGGGCACCGCGTGCTCTTCGCGGGCGACGGACTCAACGACGGACCGGGCCTCGCGGCGGCCGACGTGGGGATCGCAATGGGGACTGGCGCGGCGAGCAGCGTGCTGGTGGCGGATGGGATCGTCTCCACCGACCACCTGGCCCCCGTTCTGGCAGGGATCCGTGCCGCCCGTGCGATGCTCCGGGCGGTCACCACCAGCCAGCGGTGGGCAGTCGGCTACAACGTCGTGGCGGTCGGGGCGGCGGTGCTTGGACTCGTCAACCCGTTGGTCGCGGCGGTGCTGATGCCGATCTCCAGCGGGATCGTGATCTGGAGCGCCTCGAGCGTGGAGCGCCGGGTGCGGAGGGCCGAGCGATGAACGCCTTCCTGTTCCTGCTGCCGATCGCCCTGGTGATCGGCGCGGTGTTCGTGATCCTGTTCGCGGTGGCAGTCCGGAATGGGCAGTTTGACGATCTGGACGACCCGCCGGAGCGGATCCTCCACGATCAGGACTGAATCCGAGGTGTCAGGGCGTCGCCCCGCTGACGGGAAGAGGCGCGGGGAGCGACTCGGTGGTCTCCGGCGAATCCGAGCTGTCGGCGACGACTTGGATGGCCGGGTCGCTGTCCGGCAGGGAGGAATCCGCCACGGCCGTATCGGGAGGCGGGGCCGGCAGGTGGACCACGGTCAGCGGATCGAACCGGCGATGGTTCAGGGCCAGCCGCACTACGCCGACGCCAATGGCCGTCAGCAGCAGGACATAGACCAATAGCCCCCAGCCGAGTCGGCGCAACTCGTCCTGTGGGCCTTGCCCGCCCATTAGCGGCTCCAGATCTGCCACACTGCTCTCCGTCCTTGAGGCGCTCGAAAATCGCCGGCTGGCGGCCGCTAGACTTGCAAACTGGGTGCCGCCCGACCCCAGCCCCGAAGTGACCGTCACTCAGGCAACTAGCCCCCTCCGAGCCGTCCCCGCCACGTCAGGGTGGCCCGGCCCCGCCAAGCAAGCTGTCCCCGAGGGACAAAGTGGCTGATGGAGTTTTCAGGCTGTCTTATGGTCGGCTTAAGCGCCCCGGGCACATCCTTGAGCTGGCTGGGAGGCCATATGCGACTACGACACTCGCTCCTCGGTCTGGCAGTCTTGATCCCGGTGCAGCTCTGGTCCCAGGAGCCGCCGGCGCCGGTGATCCCTCCGCCCCAGCAGGTCAACGACTCCGCCATCGCCCGGGGCCGGGAAATCTTCCATGGCTCGGGCAACTGTGTGGCGTGCCACGGGGTCGCGGGTGTGGGCACGGACAGCGGCCCGGCGCTGGCCCAGGGCGTGTGGATGCACGGGCCCGACACGTACGAGGGGATCCTGGAGCGGGTGGTTCACGGGGTTCCGCGCGCCTACAGCACGCGCGGCATCGCGATGCCGATGCGGGGCTGGATCACGCTCACCGATGCCGAAGCGCGGGACGTGGCCGCCTACGTGTGGTCGATCAGTCACGCCTGGCATCGGAGCGCCGTCAAGCGGCCTTCGTGACCGAAGATTCGCAGCGGGTTCAGCCGTCCTTCAGGGGCCCAATGCTAGGTTAGGGCGCTTACAGGAATCCAGAATCCCGATAGCAGTGCAGACCAGGAGGGCATATGAAGCTCACCAAACCTCAAACCGGGCTCCCCACTCTCGTCCGCAATGTCGACGATGTATTCGACCGCTTCTTCGGCGCGCCGGTTTTCCCGACGTTCACGTTCGAGCCGTTGAAGAAGGCGATGGAAGAGAAGTGGCTGCCGGCGCTGGATCTCACCGAGACGGACAAGGAGTACATCATCCGGGCCGAGATCCCGGGCGTGCCGCGCGAGAATCTCGATGTCCAGGTGGAGGGTGACATTCTGACCCTGACGGGGCATCGGGAGAAGAAGATCAACGAGAAGGACGAGAACATGCTGTGGGAGGAGAGAGAGGCCGGACAGTTCCTCCGGACCCTGCGCCTGCCCAAGGCGGTGGAGGCGAACAAAGTGGAGGCCAACTACAACGACGGCATCCTGACGGTCCATCTTCCCAAGACCGAAATGGCCGCCAAGAGCAAGATCGTCATCAAAGGCTGACCCCTCACGACACCGCTCGCCGCCCCGGCCCGCCTCGGCCGGGGCGGCCTTCTTTTCAGCCTCCCTTCAAGCCCGCTTCAGGCCGACGGTGCACCTTAGATGAGTCGAGGTGCGTCGGGGAACCGAGGGAGCCGATGGAGGAGACCATGGCCAAGAAGACTGAGCGATTGCGCAAGGTGGCGAGTCGCGTCGCCCGACGGGCGGGCGATACGCTCCGCAAGGTTGAAAAGCGGGTCAAGAAGGAGGTACGCCGCCGCCAGGTTCGAGAAGCGGCTCGGGCGGCCGGACAAGCGGCGCTTGTCCAGGGTTCCGCCGCACTGGCGGGCGCTGCCGCTGCGGCGATGGTCCGGGCGAAGCGCCGGGGCCATCCGGCGTTGGGCTTCGAAGTCGCCCTGCACCTCCCGCTCGAAGCCGCCGTCACGAACGTGGTGGAGGCGCTCCGGGTCGAAGGGTTTGGAATCCTGACCCGGATCGACGCCCATACCGTGCTCCGGGAGAAGCTGGGCGCGAGTTTCCGCCCGTTTGTGATTCTAGGTGCGTGCAACCCGTCCTTGGCGTATCGTTCGCTTTCGGCCAGGGCGGAAACGGGATTGCTGCTTCCGTGCAACGTGACGGTGGAGGAACGCCCTGCAGGCGGGTCGCAGATCCGGATCGCGAACCCGGAGGCACTGCTCGCGGCGGGCGACTTTGCCAATGATCCCGAACTGCTGGCGATCGCGCGAGAAGCATCCGAGCGGCTCCGCCATGCGGTGGATATCCTGACCAGCCATGCCGAGCGGGTGGTGCTATGAGGCGGATACTACTGCTGGCTGTGGCGCTCGGCCTCCTGGCCGTTGCTCGACCGGGAGCGGCCCAGGTGAATCCGGCGCGCCCGCCGGGCGTGACGGACTCATCCATTGCGTGGGGCAAACTGCTGTTCCAGGGGGCCGCCAACTGCAGTAAGTGCCATGGCCGCGAGGGGCGCGGCACGGCGTACGGCCCGGATCTGGCGGACGCGGTATGGTGGCACGGGCCCGGCACGTACGAGTGGCTGGTTCGTGAAGTGACCCATGGCATCCCCGAGGATTTCACCGTCACCGGGGGGCGGATGCCGCCGAAGGGGTGGGTTCCGATGAACGAGCAGGACGTCCGCGCCGTGGCGGCCTATGTCTGGGCGATCAGCCATCCGCCGAAGCCGCCGCTCCCGGAGCCCTCACGGCCCAACTGAGGTACGTGCGTGGAGAATGCCGAGATCGCGCGGCTCTTTCGGGAGCTGGCCGACCTGCTGGAGCTGGACCAGGCCAACCCATTCCGGGTCCGCGCGTACCGGACGGCGGCACGCACGCTGGAGACCTATCCGGATTCGTTGTCGGAGGTGGCCGCACGCGACCCGAAAGCCCTGACCGCGATACCCGGCGTCGGGGAGGACCTGGCTGGCAAGATCGTCGAGATCGTCAAGACCGGCCGGCTCCGCGCTCTCGCCCAGGCCACTCGCCACGTTCCGCCCGAAGTCGCCAAGCTGATGAGTCTCCCCGGCCTTGGCCCCAAGCGGGTGCGGGCGTTGTACCGGACCCTTGGGGTGCGCACCTTCGCCGAATTGAGGGGCGCACTGCAGAAGGGGCGGGTGCGCAAGCTCCCCGGTTTCGGGGCCAAGCTGGAGGAGCAGCTCCGTCAGGCTCTGGCCGAACGGGGGGAGGCTCCCAGCCGCTTTCTCCGGCCGGTGGCAGCTCAATACGCCGATGCCCTTCTCAAGTACATGCGATCGGCACCTGGGCTCACCCGCGCGGAGTGGGCCGGGAGCTTCCGGCGTTGTCAGGAGACGGTTGGCGACCTCGACCTGCTGGTCACGGCGCGGAAGGCGGCGCCCGTCGTCGCCCACTTCCTGGCCTATCCCGAGAGCGAACGGGTGCTCGCCCAAGGCACGACCCGCGCGGCGATCCGGCTCCGCTCCGGGCTGCAGGTGGACCTCCGGGTCCTGGACCCGGAGAGCTACGGTTCGGGGCTGTACTACTTTACCGGCTCCAAGGCGCACAACATCGCGATCCGCCGGCTGCCGCACGCGCACGGACTCAAGGTCAATGAGTACGGGATCTGGAAGGGCAAGACGCGGATCGGGGGACGGACCGAGGAGGAGGTTGCCCGGGCCGCGGGGCTCCCGCTCATCCCCCCCGAGCTGCGCGAGGACCGGGGGGAACTGGAGGCGGCCCGCGCGGGGCGCTTGCCGCGGCTGGTAACTCTAGAGGAGATCCGGGGCGACCTCCACTCCCATACTGATGCGAGTGATGGCCGCGCCACGCTGGTGGAGATGGCGCATGCCGCGGACGAGCGTGGCTACGCGTACCTGGCCGTGACCGACCATTCCCCGCATCTCAAGGTCACCCGCGGGCTGGATCGCGCCCGACTCCGGCAACAGCGGCGCGCCATTGATCGGCTCAACTCTTCGCTCAAGCACTGCAGGCTGCTCGCAGGGTGCGAGGTGGACATCCTCCCCGATGGGAGCCTCGACCTCGACGACGAGACGCTGTGGGCGCTCGATATCGTGATCGTCAGCGTGCACACCTCGCTGAGCCTGCCGAAGGCCGCGCAGACGCGCCGAGTGCTCAGGGCCCTGTCCCACCCAGCGGTCGACATTCTGGCCCACCCAACCGGGCGGCTGCTGGGGCAACGCGCCGGGATCGCCCTCGATTTCGAGGAGGTCGCCCGGGCTGCGGCGGGCAACGGCGTGGCGCTCGAGATCAACTCCCAGCCGGATCGCCAGGACCTCGACGACCTGCTGGCCCGGAGCGCTCTCGCCCAGGGCGCAAAGCTGGCCATCGACAGCGACGCGCACGCCGTCGTGGAGCTCGATTTCGTGCGCTGGGGGGTGGATCAAGCGCGTCGGGGGTGGGCAACGGCGGCAGACATTATCAACACGCAGCCGCTTCGAGCGCTCTTGTCCGGTCTGCACGCTGGGCGCGCGGGCGCGCGTCCCCGCGCGGCGCCTGCGCGTCAGGGGACGCGGGGAAGGGCACGGCTCGCCGCGCGCCCGGGAGCGGCCTAGATTCTCAGGTGCTGACCGGGACGGCAAAGTCGGCGCGGCTCTGCCGGATCATGGTAGCGACGTCGGCTCTCGTGGTCTGTTCAAACCGCGCATCACAGACCAGGGTCTCCACGGCTGGCGCGGGAGGAAAGAGGAGCAGGTGGTCGTCGCAGGCCCGATCGATCACGGCGGCAAGCTCCCCACTGACCGCGGGAGCGGCGAACACAATCCGCCGAGCCCCGTGCTCACGAAGCGCCCGCGTGGTGGCGCTCACCAGCAGGCCATCGCTCATGCCGTCGTCCGCGAGGATGACCAGCCGTCCCTCGATGCTGACCTCGGGGGCACCGTTACGCCAACCCCGTCCGGTGCGTTCCGCCTCGCGGCGCGTGATCTCGACGAGGCTGTCTACGTAGTCCTCGGGCAACTGCAGGGTCTGGATGCGCTCGGGGAGGATCACGGCGGAGCCGTCGGCCACGGCACCGAACGTCGAGTGGCACCGGCCGGGAACTTCGAGCCGAAGCCCTGCCACGACGTCGATCGGGGCGCCGAACGCGCGCGCGATCTCGTTCGCGACGCGGACTCCGCCCAGAGATAGAGCGATCACGACTGGCGGTTCCTTCACGATCGCCGCGAGTCCCAGCGCCAGGCGCCGACCCGCGTCGCTTCGGCTTAGTGTGACCATATGGGTCTCTCCGTGCCCGTCGATTCGCAGCAATTTCGTAGCCGATGCATGAGGGAACCGTGAAGGGTCCGTGATGCCATGGCCGAAATCCACCCCATTTACGTCTTCGAAGTGGCCCAGGCGATCGACCTGGATCGGGCGGAACGGTCGGTCGGCCGGGAGTCGGCCCGGCCACCGTTCCGCTATCGCGGCCGCGCGACCTCCTTGTTTCAATACCGACCAGCCCCGCTCCGGATCTCGGAGGAGCGGCCGGGCATCGCGGTCGGCGAGTGGGCGACGGACCCCGGAGTCGAGCTGGTCCTGTACGACTTCGGCGCGGCATCCGTCACCTACCGTCTCTCGATTCCGGGCGACCTGGAAGCGTTGCAGCAGGCCGCATCGGTACTGCAAGGTGACAGCCGGCTCCGCGCCGATGCCCGGGCCCGCGCCGAGAGCCTGGTGGCCTCTGTGGCCGGGGCAGGAGCGGTACAACGGCCGCAGGTAGCGGACCTGATGGAGGAGTACACGATCCTGGGGATGCGCGATGTGCCGACCGGCGAAAGCGCCGGTACCTATTGCGCGCATCACGCGGAGGCCATCGCACGCATCCTCCGGCCCAGCGAGGGGTCGCTTTCCGGACAGGAGGTCGCTGACGCCACCTCGGTCCGGATCTCGTTCGGTCCATCCGACGTCACGATCGTGGACTGGGATGCCGCCTTCGTCCTCGACAAAGAGCCAGAGGACGTTCGGGCGGTGTTGGAGTTCGCCAACGTGCAGCTGCTCGAGATGCGGTGGCTGGACCTGCAGCTGGACGACGCCATCGAACGCAGCTATCAGCTGCTGGCCCGTCGGCCCGCGGGGATCGCCCTGCCCTGGGACACGCTGGGGGGCGACCTCCGCCAGGTCGCCGAGCTCCAGCTGGAAAGCGCGGTGCTGCTGGAGCGGGTGACCAACGCCCTGAAGGTGTTCGGGGAGGAATACCTGGCACGGATCTATCGACTGGCGGCGGGTCGGCTTCAGCTCGGCGCCCTGGACGCCACGATCACCCGGAAGCTCGCCACCATCGAGAGCATCTACCAGAAGCTGTCGGATCGGGCCAGCACCCGCCGGATGGAATTCCTGGAGTGGGTGGTAATCCTGCTCATCGCAGTAGAAGTCGTGCTCGGGCTCTTCAGGTGATCCGGCCTCCTTCGGCGCCCACGGCGCTCGCCGCGCTGGTCGTCGTCACGGCGGTCCTGGCGCGGCGGCCCATTGGGTTCCCGGCTCTGCGCCGCCTCACCGCCATCCTGGAGGGGCCGATCCTTCCCTGGGTGGTGGGCCTGGGGGCCGCCGTGGCTGTGTGGTGCACCTGGGGCTCCCTGGACCCGATGCCGGTCTATCACGATGAAGCGGCGTATCTGCTCCAGGCCCAGCTGTTGGCGCGCGGCGTGATCGCCGCGCCACCGGCGCCGATACCGGAGTTCTTCCAGCAGTTCTACGTCTTTGTCACACCGGTGCTCGCTTCGAAGTACCCGCCGGGCTTTGCCCTCTCCATGGTACCGGGGATCTGGCTGGGGCTGCCGGCGCTGATGCCGATTCTCCTCACGGGGGCAGCCGCCGGGCTGGGGTTCGTCCTGTCCCGGCGAGCGTCAAATGGGGCGGTGGCCCTGCTGGGCACGGTGCTCTGGTTGATCGCGCCGGGCAATCTCCTGATGCATGCCGGCTACTTCTCCGAGGCGCTGACCTCCGCCCTTTGGCTTGCCGGGTGGTGGGCCCTGCTCCGATGGCGCGAAGCGTATCGGACCAGGTTTCTGGTGCTGCTGGCGGCCTGCGTCGGAGCGCTCGCCATGACCCGCCCCTTCACGGCCGTGCTCTATGCGCTCCCAATCGGGGTCGTCGTGCTGCTGGATCTCAAGCGCCGCTCCGCCTGGCGACAGCTTTGGCCCGCGGCAGCGGGCGGCATCATCGCCTTCGGGTTGCTGCCGATTCAGAATCGACTGGTCACTGGTCACTGGTCCGAAATGGCGTACTCGCTCTACACCAATACCTACCTGCCGTATGACCGCATGGGGTTCGGTCTGCACACGGCGGTGCCCAAGGCCGATCTCCCGCCAGACCTGGTGGCGCTCACCGGGTATTTCGAGGCCATCCACCAGGCCCACACGGTCGCGCGGCTTCCGGAGACCGCGGTCGATCGGATCACGGCGCTGCTCTGGGAACTGAGCAACCACGCACCGTTCGTCTTCGGCCTCCTGGCCCTGCTCGGGCTCCGGCCCTCTTTCCCGCTGCTCCGCTTCGCCTCGGCCGCGACGCTGGTCCTCTTCGCCGGTCATCTGTTCTACGCTCACCAAGCCGCCTGGTACATCTACTACGAAGAGGTCTTTCCGGTCATTACGCTTCTGGTCGCGGTCGGGCTGGCGGAGGTGGTGCACTGGACAGCGCGACTGGCCGTCTCACCCCTCACCAGGGAGTCGGAGGCACGCCGCGAGATGGTCGCGATCGCTCTGGCAGCCGTGGCCATGCTGGTCGTCCTGCCGAGCCGGGTGCAACGGATCCGTTTCTTCGTCTCGGTCACCGCGGAGAAGCAGGCCCGGTTCCGCGACCTGGTGCGCCGCCTGCCAGCCAGGTCGATCGTGTTCGTTCGGTACGCGCCCCAGCACGATGAGCACTACAGCCTGATCGCCAACCCGCCGGATTACACGCGGGCACCGGCGTGGATCGTCTACGACCGCGGTGAGGACGACCAGCGGCTCATGGCGCTGGCGCCCGATCGGATCCCGTACCTCTACCTGGAAGCGGAGCACCGGCTGACCCCGATGACGCCCGGACCAGGGGGCGAGTCGTCAGGCCAGAGTCGTTAACGCGTGGGCGCCGGCGACGTGCTCAGCGGCGCCGGGAAGCGAGAGATGCGCGCCTAACTCAGGGTTCGGCGCACGAAGGCCCGGACCCCGATCCACCCAAGCACCAGCGTGGCAAGGAGGAGCGCAGCGAGAAAGGCGGGCGGCGCCATGTGGGGCAGCTCAGGCGTGAGCGCGGCGCGGAGCCCTTCGCTCATGTACACCAGCGGGTTGAGGAGGACCAGGTACTGCAGCCAGGGGATGGGGTGCAGGAGCGCCCAAGGGTAGTAGACACAACCGAGGAAGGTGATTGGAACTACGACCACCGCGAACATCAGTCCGATCTGGGCGGGGCGCACGATGGTGCCGAGGGCGAGCCCAAGGGCCCCGGCGGTGAGACTGGCCAGGAGGACGACGGCCACGAGGAGCGGCCAGCTGGCGATGTGCACCTCGACCGGCGTGGCGGGCACGAGATAAACCAGCGGAAAGACCACGATCCCGCCGAGAATCCCCTGCAGGCCCCCGACCAGCAGCTTCTCCAGTGCCACCCACTCAACCGGCACCGGAGCCAGCACCCGATCCTCGATTTCCCGCGTGCCTCCCAGCTCGAGCGAGAGAGGAAGCGCCACGGCCGCGATCCCGGTGAAGACCATGCCCACGGCCACGAGTCCGGGCACCACGATCGTGGCGTAGCTCACGTTGGCCGGGCCACCCTGGAAGGCCTGGCCGATGCGCGGAAAGACGTAGGTGAAGACGAATACGAACAGCAACGGGTTCATCACCGTCCGGGTGGCGAACGGGAGGAAGTTGCGCCGCAGCACCCGAAGGTCGCGGAGCATCATGCCCCACAGGACTCTCACGTAGCCGAAGCGAGACTCACTCACGGAGATCTCTCCCGGTGAGCTGGATGAAGACCGTCTCGAGGGTGGGCTCGTGCACGGCCACATCGCGGAGGCCGTACGGGAGGGCGGCCTCGACCAGCCCGGGCAGGAGCCCGTCGCGGCTCCGCGCCAACACCCTGAGACCGCCCGCGGTCAGCGTGGCCTCCCGCACGGTGGGCAGGGCGGCGACTCGGCTCCGCAGGGTTTCGTCTGCCTGGTCCGCCTGGACCTCGACCACCGTTTCCGCGCCGAGCCCGCGCTTGAGCTCGGCCGGCGTTCCGGTGACCAGTACCTGGCCATGATCGATGATCGCGACGCGGTCGCTCAGCCGGTCCGCCTCCTCCATGTAATGGGTCGTGAGCAGGACGGTGATGCCTTGGGACCTGAGGCCTGCCACCATTTCCCAGAGAGCGAGGCGGCTCTGCGGATCGAGGCCAGCCGTCGGCTCGTCGAGGAACAGAATGGATGGCCGGTGCGCGATGGCCCGGGCGATCTGCACCCGCTGCGCGAGGCCGCCGGAGAGCGTCACGGCCATCGCAGTCGCTCGCTCGCTCAGGCGGAACTGGCTCAAGAGTTCCCCGGTCCGCGCGCGGGCCTCCCGCCCGCCAAGGCCGAAATAGCGGCAGTGATAGTAGAGGTTCTCGCCCACCGTGCAGGAGCGGTCGAGGGTATTGTACTGCGTCACCACACCGATCAGCCGCTTGACCGCGGCCGGCTCGCGGAGCGCATCCAGGCCGCCGACCCGAACGGTGCCGGAACTGGGCCGCACGCGGGTGGTCGCGATGCCCACCGTCGTGGTCTTCCCCGCCCCGTTCGGGCCGAGCAGCGCGAAGATCTCGCCCGGCCGCACCTCGAGGTCAATCCCGCGCAGCGCCTCGACCGGGGGTGGCCCCGGGTAGCGCTTGGTAAGTGTGGAGATGAGGAGGGGTGGAGCCGACGCCACTGGCGGTACCTCAGGCTGGCTGGCCCACCGGCTCGGCGCGCCGCCGGGCCAGGTAGGCCTCGCGTCCCTGAAGGACGGCGTTGACCAGCGGGGCCGGGTCGAATCGGACAGGATCGGTGCACGGCAGCCCGGTCTCGCGCGAGGCCGCCTCGCAGGCGGCGAGGGCTTCGGCCTCGGAGAGATCGTAGGTGTTGAGCGAGATCGCGAGCGTTCGGGTAGGGTGCACGTATCCGGCGACGGTTTCGTAGAGCCGGACATACTCGGACAACGGCGGCATCCGCAGCCACGCGGCCGGGCGATAATCGCCGATGTGGGTTCGGGTGGCCTGATGACAGAGAATGAGCGCGTCCGGACAGGAGCCGTGGAGCAGGCCGCAGGTCACGCCGGAGTATCCGGGATGGTTGAGGCTGCCCTGCCCCTCTACCAGCACCACATCCGCGTTCTTGGCGCCTTCCAGCACCAGCCACTCCGCGGCACCCGCGATGAAGTCCGCCACGACGGCATCCACCGCGATGCCCCAGCCTTCGATCATGATCCCGGTCTGCCCGGTGGCCACGAAGCGGGTACGCACGCCTCGATCGTTGAGCGTCCTAGTGATCTGCAGCTGGCTGGTCATTTTGCCGACATTGCAGTCGGTTCCCACCGTCAGAATGACGAAGGGCTCCACGGTCTTGGCCTTGCCGGAGGCCACGGGGAGGTTCGGCGGCGGCCGCCTGAGATCGTGGATCGCCACGCCGCGCTCCCGGGCGCGGGTGGCCAGGACGGGATCATCGGCCAGGAAAGTGTGGAGGCCGCTCCAGATGGAGCACCCCTGGTCGATGGCGGCGAGCAACCACTGGCGCCATTCCTCGGGGAGCTTTCCGCCCACGGGGGCGATGCCGATCAGGACGGCATCGGGCCGGTAGCCGAGCCCCGCGGCCACCGAGGGCACGATGGGGATGGGGCCGCCGAACCCGAGCACATCACCGACCGTGCGTCCGGCGGTGCGGCGATCCACCACGGCCGCGATCCGCTCCGGCAGGTAGCGGATGACCGAGTTGGCGGTCTTGGAGGTCAGAGGGCCGAATTCGCCGTCGGCAAGGATCAGGAAGCGTGAGCCGTGCATGGAATGCCGAGGTGTCGGGAAGCGATGCGCCCCGCGACAGGCGGGGGCTAACGTGGTGCCAAAGATAATAGCGCGGGGCGGAACCCCAAGAGGAATCGGCCCCGCTGGTCCAGCGTTGAACAGCATCTCGACTGGCGCGTCTTGCTGTCCGGATCCTCCGAGACAACGCGTCTGTCCCGCCCACACGCGAGACTTCCCCAACTGGTCATCACTTTCACTGGCCGACCGGATCCGACTCGTCGCGGACCGGATGGCACCTGCATGGCCGGGGTCAGTGGGGCGGATTGGCGGAGAACGTTGAGCCGAGCACCACGACCGCCTCATCAATGCGAGAATCGCAGTCCGCAGAAGCGTCCACTCTCGTGCCATCACTTCCGGATTTCAACGAAGCCGAGGCTATTCAATCCTCAGTTCCGAGAACTCCGCTAACCGGACCTGAGAATCACGACCGGTCGGGCACATATACTCAGTGTCAGGGTCGAGCAAACCTGGGAGCCCGATGCCCGACATTTCGAGATCGAGTCTTTTTCTTGTACCCGAGGAGGAACACCATGAGCACCACCATCAAGCACCTGCCCCTGCGGAAGCCCGAGCAGGTCAAGGGCGGGGCCGCTCCGCTGGACGGCGGCCCTGTCCGCCTTCGCTAGCTGAGGCGGAGAATGACGAGGGCCCATCGCGTCACGATGGGCCCTCGCGCACGTCGACCAAGCGCACAGGCGAGGAATCCGCCCCGCTCGTCATCGACACCGTGGCGCGCTCATCCGGCGGCAGGCTTCTTCGGCTCCTCATCGTCGACCACTTCCGCCTCGACCACGTCGCCCTTCCCCAACTGTTTGGCGGGGCCACCCGCGGAGGGGAGCAGGCCCATCTTGGCCTTGAGCTCGAGCAACTGCTGATCGGCGGAGCCCTTGTACTCGAGCGCCTCGAACTGCTGCATGAGCGTGTCTCCCTCGAACTCGCTCTGCAGCTCCGCGGCGGCAACGGCCTTCCGTTCCTGCTGCTCGATCTTCTCGGTCATGCGCTCGAACGACTCGAACGCCGACTTGTCCGACATGCCGGACATCGTCTCCTGGATGCGCTGCTGAGCCTCGGCGCGCCGGGCGCGGGCGATGAGGAGATTCTTCTTGCGCTTGGCCTCCTCGATCTTGTCGTTCAGCTGCCGCAGCGATGCCTTCAGGTTCTCGGTCTCGGCCTTGTGCCGGACCCACGTCTCATGCAGCTGCTGCGCTCCCTGCAGGGCCTCGTTGTAGCGCAGGAGCGCCTGCTTGGCCAGGTCGTCGCGGTTCTCCTGCACGGCGAGCATGGCGCGGCGTTCCCAGTCCTCGGCCTGCTTCTTCATCCCTTCCGCGTCGGCCTGGAGTTTCTTCTCGTCGGCGATGGCCGAGGCCACCTGCTGCTTGGCCTTGGCGAGCTGGGTCTTCATGTCCGAGATCAGCTGATTCAGCATCTTCTCGGGGTTCTCGGCCCGGGAGATCAGGTCGTTGATGTTCGACCGGATCATCGTCGAGAGGCGGTCAAAGATCCCCATGCGCGTTACTCCCGGTACGGCGCGAGCGCGCCGAGGTGCGTGGCCAGGGCGAGCGTGAGTGAGTCGAAGCTCGCCTCAAATTCGTTGAAATCGAGGTTCTCCAGCTCCAGCGTGTCCACCAGGACCACCCGGTCCCCATCGAGCCCGTAGGCGCCGTGCACCATCTCGCGCGCGTTATAGGCCAGGAGCGCCCGGCAGAGCTCCGCCTGCTTCTTTGCTCCGGCGGGCAGCGTCATGACGGTGAGCCGGAGAATCACGACCGGCGGCGCGAACTGGACCAGGACCTCCGCATCCGCGGTGGTCCGCACCAGCCAGATGCCCGGCTCGACTTCCTTGACTTCGGCGGTGCCGCTGTCCAGGCGGTCCAGGTAGCTCTCAATGTCTTCTTTGGTCTTCATCGAGCTCTCTCCCCGGGGTAGTGCGCGACGTTGAGTCGCACGTCCCCTACAATCTAACAGTAGCCCCGGCCGACTCGCGGCACGCGGGTCACGGCCTGTGTGTTACCCCATTCGCCCGACCACTGCCTAGCGAGCGGCGGGATGCGCGTCCGGCGGCGTGTCCGCCGAGTCATGCCCCCGGTCCGGGCCCCGGACCAGCAGCCGCTCGGCGAAATCGAGCCGCTCCTCAAGCTCGCCCAGCCGGGCTTCGGCCGTCTCGAGCTGGGCCACGCGGCTCCGCAGCGCATCGAGCTCCGCCTCCAGATCCTCCAGCTCGCGAGCGGAGCGAGCGGGGCGGACCCAGATGGCGCGGGTCGCGGCGATCGCGGCATAGGCGGCGACCGGAATCGCCACCGCTGAGGCGATGGCCACGATCACTTTTATTACCGCTTCGAAGTCCATGATCTATTTCACTCCCTCATCTCCTGGCCGGCCGGGAGGCGGATCGCGTCCCGCTCCCGTTGCTGCGTGAGAACCCGCTCGGCGAAATCGAGCCGCTCCTCGAGCTCCAACAACCGGCCCTGCTGCGCCTCCAGCTCCGCCACCCGCTCTTCCAACGCTTCGATCGCGGACTGAGCCGCCGGCTCGGGAGCAGCGGCCAGGGCGCGGCGGCGCCGGTACCCGAGCACCATCAGGGACCCGGCAAAGAGGAAGCCCATGGTGAGGTCCTCGTATCGGGTCGGCACCAGCGAATCCACCGCGACGGCCAGGGCGATGGTGACTGCCAGGTGCACTACCACATCGAACCAGTCCAACCCGAAGATCTTGAATCTCACGATGAATCTCACCCGGGTCCCCTCTCCAGGCGCTCGGCCCCTTGCGCCCGGGTCAGCAAGCGCTCCGTAAAATCGAGCCGCTCTTCCAGCTCCGCCACGCGCTCCCGCAAGGCATCCACCTCTGCCAGTCGCTCGTGGAGCCCCTCCACCTCGGCTCGGAACTGCGGGTCCCCGCTGGCGCGCTCGATCCGGCGGCTCAGTGCCCGCATCAGGGGATACAGCACCAGCACGGTCGCGGTCAGGAAGGCGACCGACACGACGCCAATCACCTCCGGCGGAAGTCCGGCCCACCAGGAACCCGGCAGCGTGGTCACCACCACTGGAGGGACCGGCGGGACCGGAGGCACGGGCACAGCCTGCATCATTCCGCGTGCTCCGGCAGGGTGCCAGGCTCGCGCTGCCGGGCGAGCAGTCGCTCGGCGAAGTCCGCACGATCCTCGAGCTCCGCAATGCGGCTCCGCATCTGGTCCAGCTCCTCCAGCAGTTCGGCGGGGATCTCGGGGGCGGTGGCGCGGCGGCGCAGGTACCGGGCCAACGGCGCCAGCAGCATCCAGGACGCCGGCATAACCAGCGTGAAGAACACCACGAAGAAGACCCGTTCCCAATCCATCGCTTATGGACTCCCCAGCTTCTCGGCGTCGGATCGAGCGGTCAGGAGACGCTCCGCGAACTCCATCCGTTCCTGCAGCTCCGTCATCTCCTGGCGGAGCCGATCCACCTCCTCCAGCAGGGCCGGAGGGGGCTCGCTGGCCGGGACGTGACCGCGAATCCGGTCCGCGATCGCCCTGCCGATCTCCGTTTTCGAGAGCAGAACCAGCATGCCGCCCCCGAAGACGATGACGATGAACAGAGTGTCCGCCATCACTCGGACCCGGGCAGAGGTTGAGACTCGCGCACCCTGGTGAGGAGGCGCTCCGCGAAGTCCACCCGCTCCTGCAGCTCGGTCAGCTCGCCGCGCAGGTGCTCGAGCTCGTCGAGGACGGCCGGATCGGTCTCGGGCTGGGCGGACTTTCCGCGAATCCGCTCCGCAATGGCGCGTCCGACGGGGCTGAACGAAACCGCGATCACCGTTCCACCGCCGAAGAGGAGCAGGATGGCCAGAATGCCTTCGATATCCACGGTCAGGCGCCCCCGGGAGAATCGGCCCGGCCCTGGGTCAAGAGTCGCTCGGTGAAATCCATCCGGTCCTGCATTTCCACCAGCGCCTGGTGCAGCGCTTCGACCTGGTCGCGCAACACGGCGACGTCATTCGCCAGCTCCCGCGCGGGGGCCGTCCGCTCAGTCCGAATCCGCACGATCTGCACGATGCCCCAGACAGCCGCCACGGTCATCGCCACACCGGTCAGCATCCCGGCGAACGGGATCATCGCCTCAGGACTCAATGCGGACCCCCTGGCAACTGTTCGTGCTGGCGCGTAGCCAGCAGCCGCTCGGCGAATTCGAGCCGCTCCTGGGTCTCGACAAGCTGGGCACGGAGGTGGTCGAGATCATCCGCCATCAGCTCCAGGCGACGGTCCACGACTTCACCCGACGAGGACCCGCCTCCCAGCCGCCGCCCAATAGCCTGGCCGATGGGCCCGAGGATCTTCACGGCGGCGAACGTAAACATGCCGACGATGGGCACCGCGCCCAGCACCATCACCACCAATTGCACGGTCGTCGGCCCGGATTGCGCTTGGAGCATCGGCGGCCAAGCTCCTCACTATATGGAAAGGGCCCCGAGGTGTGGCTCCCCATACGGGGGTACGTTTCAAGATGTTTCATTGCTGGGGACGCTGGTTCCCGCCTTTCCCCTTGAGCTGAACCAGCCGCTCCTTCGCGAGACGGCGCCCCGTTGGGGTGGCCGCTAGCCCTCCGCCCGCGGTCTCCCGGTAGCGCACGTCCATCGATCTGCCAATCTCCCCCATCGTGTCAATTACCTCGTCCACGGGGATGGGGAACCGGACGCCGGCGAGAGACATCTCGATGCCTGCCAGCGCCATGGCCCCGCCAGTGGCGTTCCGATAGACGCAGGGTACCTCGACGAGGCCGCCGAGCGGATCGCAGACCAGGCCAAGCGTCCCTTGCATGGTGAGGGCAACCGCATGGGCGGCCTCGGTTGGCGTTCCCCCCAGCAACTCGATCCCGGCAGCGGCGGCCATGCCGGCGGCCGCACCCGTCTCGGCCTGGCACCCGCCTTCGGCGCCGGACAGGGATGCCCGCACCGCAACCACGGCCCCAACCAGGCCAGCCGTGGCCAGGGCCCGGATCAGGTCGGCGTCGGTGGTGGAGCGGTGCTTGGCGAGGCCGAGGAGCACGCCCGGCAGCACCCCGGCGCCTCCCGCGGTGGGTGCGGCGACGATCACCCCCATGGCCGCGTTCACCTCCTGCACCGCGAGAGCGGAGGCGATCACATCGGTGAAGACGGTCCCGGCCAAGGGGCCGACCGGGTGCGTGAGCCGCGCCGCGTCTCCCCCGACCAGGCCGCTCACGCTGCGAAGATCTCCGGGGAGGCCGCGCTCGACCGCGTTGCGCATCACCTCGAGGGCCCGGGCCAGCGCGGCCTCGACCTCCTCGCGGGTCCGGAGCCCTTCCTCGACCTCGGTGCGGAGGGCCAACTCACCAAGGGAGATGGCCAGGGCTTCGGCCCGCTCGACGGCGTCGCCGAGCGACTCGAACATCAGGCGATCCTCGGAATCGCCCGGATCATTCGCACGGCGGGGAGGGCGCGAATGGCTTCGAGGGCGGGAGCGCTGATCGCCTGATCGAGCTCATAGATGTGAATGGCCTCGCCCCCCTTCTGACGCCGGGACACCCGCATGGTGGCGATGTTGTCACCCTGACGGGCCAACGCGGTGCTCACCCCGGCCACGATTCCTGGAACGTCCTGGGCCACGAAGACGAGGGTCGGAAAGGCACCGGTGACCTCGACGGGGAATCCGTCGATGGCCGTCACCAGGATCCGGCCCGCCCCGAGGGACGAGCCGGTAACGGCGACCTCCTGGCTGCCGCGCCAGAGCGTGATCCGGGCGGTGTTGGGGTGGTGTTCCCCGCGGAGTCGAACGTTGGCAAAGCTGACCTCAAGGCCCGCGGCGGCGGCCAGATCGAGACTGGCGCGCAGCCGTTCGTCGTCGGGGTAGAAACCGAGCAGGCCACCCACAATGGCGCGATCCGTCCCGTGGCCGGTCCCGGTCCGGGCGAAGCTGCCGTGAAGCTCCACCTTGGCGCGCTCGGGGTTGCCGTCAACGAGCCCCCGGGCGAAGAGGCCGATGCGGCAGGCTCCAGCGGTGTGGGACGATGAAGGCCCGACCATGACTGGGCCGATGATATCCAGGAGGGAGACCATGCGGACAAAGGTAGGCCGTTGCCGGGAAAGGGGATAGGGCGGACTGAAAGTGAGAAGTGAGAAGTGAGCGGTGAGCGGTCACTTCTCACCTCTCACCGCTCACTTCTCACTTCTACAACAGCTCCACCTGTTGAATGGCCCCCAGGCTCATGGAGATTTCCGTCGAGTCGTCGCCGAGGGGATGAAGGTAGACCTCGTGGGCGGTGATGTGGGTGTCCACGCTGGTCGGCACGCCGGTCACTTCCTGGCGGGCCGTGGTGAGGATCCGGACGGCGCGCTCATGGCTGCCGGCATAGCCCAGGACGGCGACGATCTGCTCGTAGGTCATGGGACGCTCCAGGCGAGGGCCTCTTCGAATGTAGGGACGGGGGCATCAGCCGCAATCCGGCGGCCCGACCCCCGCCTCGGATCAACGCGGGCTTCAGAGCACCGTGCGTCCACTCTCCGCTGACCGTCGCGTGAGCCTCCGATCGAGCGCGGACCGAGCTGCAGGGACAGCTGTAGCAGAGCTCCTGACGCTCACTCGCCCCGGCGCCACTCGAGCACCGATCGGGTGTGGGTGCCGGGATAGGGCCGGTCCGGGCCCTTGATTGCCTCCCAGAGTACGCGATTGAACTGGTTGTCGTCCGCCAAGTCCTCCGACCGGAAGTCGAGCCGCATCGACTCACGCGCGCCGGGCCCATGCGGCGGGTTGTGTTCGTCGATGGGAGTGGTGGGGTGGAGAGCGGAGTAGGGCCTGAGGTCAGGAGTGGCGGCGAATACGCCCCTGAGCGGTCGCCCGAACGCGTCAAACTGGGACAGATGGTCGAGGGAGAGGATGTCCTCGATTGTCGCCAGGACGTCGGTGGTATTCGCGAAGCGGTGAATCACCCCGGGGCGATTCCAGGCGGAGATCACGAGCAGCGGGGAGCGGTGGCTGTCTACGTGATCTGGCCCGTTCTGCGCGTCGTCCTCGAGGACGAACATGACCGTGCTCCGCCAGAAGGGACTCCGACTCAGCGCCTCGACGACCCGGCCCAGGGCCAGGTCGTTGTCGGCCACGTAGGCCCGGGGGGTGAGGGCGCCCGGCCGGGCGCCCATGGTGTGGTCATTCGGGAGGCGGAGGATCTGGAGCGCCGGCATGTTGCCAGTCCGGGTCCACTCGTCGAGGGCCTTGATCCAGCGATCGGCCCGCACCTGGTCGGGGATGTCGAGGTCGAAGCCGGGAAATCCCGAATCGGTGTGCTGGTCGAGAAAGGGCTTGAGCCCCACGTAGACCCCTGACTCGCGATCGTCGTCCCCGCCCTCCTTCCGCACGAACTCCCCGAAGTTCCGAAAGGTGAGCCCGCGCCGCCGCGCCAGGTCCCAGAGATACCCCATGGCTGGCTCGGCCGCATCTTCGCCCGCCGCCGGCCGGACATCGCGGTTCTCTCCCTCGTAGTCGTAGCTGCGGCCTCGATCCGAGTAGTTGCTTGGCGTGGTCTTCTCGACGTAGTCCGTGGCGTACCCTCCCACGGTCCAATTGTGGCCGTCCGCGCTCACCTCCGCGTTGGTGAAGAACCGGTCGAACACCCCGAACCGCTCCGCCAGGGCGTGATGATTGGGTGACACCGACCGGGGGAAGTAGGTGAGAGAGGTGTCGCCATCTCCAACCGGGAGGTCGCCCAAGACCTGGTCGTAGGTCCGGTTCTCCTTCACGACATAGATGACGTGTTCGAACGGAGGGTAGGCGGGGCCGACCGGCCGGCGCCCCCAGCCGTTGGCCCGCGCGACCCGCGCGGAGAGCGGGGCCAGTCGAGACGGCTCCTGGAGCGCGGGGGGCAGGACCATTACCGAGCCGGAGATCTGCCCCAAGGTGTAGCCCCGCACATCGGACGCCGGCCGCCCCGGCCCGTTCACGGCGTTAGCGGCGGTGCCGCGGCCCTTGCCGTTCACGACCAGGAGACTCTCCCCGACGAAGGCCAGAGCCGTCGGGTACCACCCGACGGGAATCCGGCCGACGAGCTCATCGGCTGCCGCAGGTCCGGGAACCCCCGCCATACGCGCACCCAGTCGATAGATGGCGATGGCGTTGTTGTCTGCCTCGGCGATGGCGAGGCGCCGGCCGTCGGGTGAGAGGGCCAGGGCGTTGGGTGTGCTTCCCTCTCCGGTTCCCGAGGGGATGGTGTCCACCAGCTCGCTAACGGCGCGGCCCGCGCGCGTGTCCACCACAGTCACGCGGTCGCTGCTGGCGGACGCGACGAAGAGCCGGCTTCCGTCGCCGTTAAGCAGGATGGCCGAGGGATGCCGACCAACCGGAATCGTTCCCGTCGGCTCGAGATGGTCCCCGGCGAGGCGGAAGCTGCTCACGGCGAAGCCCCCCCACGCGGTGACATAGACCTCTCCCGCCGCGCTCACGGCCACACCGTACGGATAGCGGCCCGCCGCCACCCGCTGACGAACGGTTCCGGCCCGGAGGTCCAGCAGGGCCAGGGAGTCGCGCAGGTTCTCCGCGACAAGGAGCCAGCGATCGTCAGCGGTGAGGGCGATGCCGGCGGGATAGTACCGACCCTTGGGGCCCGGCGCCGAAGCCAGGGGGATGCTGTCTTCGAGCGACGCCTCGCCAGCGGCCCAGCGATACCGGTAGATCAGGTCTTCGTTGCCCCCCGACGCGTACAGGTTCCGGCCGGCATGGTCGAAGGCGAGGCCGATGAACCCGGCGGGCTGATCGAGTGGCCGCCTGGCGAGGCCGGCGGCCAGGTCGACAACCTGGACCCCCTGCTCGCGGTAACCATTGAGCAGCACCACCGCGTGACGCCCTCCAGGAGCGACCGCAACGGCGAGGGGGAACGAGCCTACGTCAAGCTCCGGCGCGACGGGATCGAGAACGGCGCCCGTTGGCAGCCGATGCCCCTGCTCCGCTGTGGGAGAATTGCCGACAGAGCCGTGACAGCCGCTGAGCAGAAGAGCGAGAACGAGGGCCGATCGGACGAGGCGCATGCAACCGATTGGTGTGAGGGCTGCAGCAAGGTAGGCCGACGGGTCGAGTGCCAACAACTGAGCGTGCCGGCGAGGATCGTAACAACCCGGCAACAATCGCTGGCGGTGCGCTAACCGCGCGAGGCGGCCGCTGCCGCTGCCCCGGCCCTGAGCGCCTTCTTCAGGAACTTCCCAGTATGGCTCGCGGCGACGCGGACCACCTCCTCGGGTGTTCCTTCCGCCACCACCCGACCGCCGCTGTCGCCGCCATCGGGACCGAGATCGATGATCCAGTCCGCGGTCTTGATCACGTCCAGGTTGTGCTCGATGACGAGCACCGTGTTCCCCTTGTCCACCAGGCGGTGCAGCACGTCGAGCAGCAGCCGCACGTCCTCGAAGTGAAGCCCGGTAGTGGGCTCGTCGAGGATGTAGAGCGTCCGGCCGGTGTCACGCTTGGCCAGCTCCGTGGCCAGCTTCACGCGCTGGGCCTCTCCGCCGGACAGGGTCGTGGCGGACTGGCCGAGGTGGATGTAGCCCAGCCCCACATCGTTCAGGAGCTCGAGCCGCTCGGCGATGCGGCGCTGCGCCTCGAAGAATTCGAGCGCGTCTCCCACGGTGAGATCGAGCACCTCGGCGATGCTCCGGCCCTTGTACCGCACCTCGAGGGTCTCGCGGTTGTAGCGCTTCCCCTTGCACACTTCGCACGGCACGTAGACGTCGGGCAGGAAGTGCATCTCGATCTTGACCAGCCCGTCGCCCTCGCAGGCTTCGCAGCGTCCGCCCTTCACGTTGAAGGAGAAACGCCCCGGGCCGTATCCACGCAGCTTGGCCTCCGGAAGCTGGGTGAACAGCTCGCGAATCGGCGTGAACAGCCCGGTGTAAGTGGCCGGGTTGCTGCGCGGCGTGCGGCCGATGGGGCTCTGGTCGATGTCGATCACCTTGTCGATCTGATCGAGCCCCTCGATAGTGCGATGCACTCCGGGAATGACCTTGGCGCGATAGAAGTGGCGCGCCAGCGCCTGGTAGAGGATGTCCGTGACCAGGGTAGACTTGCCGGACCCGGACACGCCGGTCACGGCCACGAACACGCCGAGCGGCACATCGACGGTCAGGTTCTTGAGGTTGTTGGCCCGGGCTCCGACGATCCTGAGCCGCCTTCCCGCTCCGGCCACTCGCCGGCCGGACGGAACGGGAATCCGGAGTTCGCCGCGGAGATAGCGGGCGGTGAGCGACGTGGGGTGCCGGAGGATGGTCGCGACGTCTCCCTCCGCCACCAGCTCGCCGCCGTGGCGACCGGCGCGGGGTCCGAGATCCACCACATGGTCGGCCGCGCGGATGGTCTCCTCGTCGTGTTCCACCACCAGCACGGTGTTGCCGAGGTCTCTCAGGTCGCGCAGCGTACCCAGCAGTCGCTCGTTGTCCCGCTGGTGCAGGCCGATGCTCGGCTCGTCGAGCACATAGAGTACGCCGGTGAGTCGCGAGCCGATCTGGGTCGCGAGACGGATCCGCTGGGCCTCGCCGCCGGACAGTGAACCCGCCGAGCGGCCGAGTGTCAGGTAGTCGAGCCCCACGTCGCGCAGGAAGCGAAGCCGGTCGCCTACTTCCTTGAGAATGGGGCCGGCCACCTCCGGATCGAGCCCGGCGGCGCCCGCGGTCCGTTTGAGCGGCAGGCCCGCGAAGAAGTCGTGGGCGGCTGTCACGGACATCTCCACCACCGAGCCGATGCTCTGGCCCTGCACCAGCACGGAGAGGCTCTCGGGCCGCAGGCGCTTCCCGCCGCAGGCGCGGCACGGCTCCTCCACCATGTACTGGTCGAGCGAAGTCCGGACGGCGTCGCTGCTGCTCTCCTGGTAGCGCCGCGCGATGTTCGCCACGATCCCTTCCCACTCGCTCTCGTAGTCGTCCCTGGAGCGGCTGCCCTCGACCTGGAACTTGAGCTTGCGGCCTGGTATGCCGAACAGGAGCGCCTTGCGGGCCGATTCCGGAAGCCGCTCCCAGGGAGCCGCGAGGTCGAACTTGAGGGTGCGCGCCAGAGTGGGGAGGACCACCTTGCGGAGATAGCCGCTGGGCTCGCCCCAGGGGAGCACCACGCCCTCGAGGATGGAAATGCTGGGGTCGCCCAGAATCAGGTCGGCGTTCACCTCGCGCCTCAGGCCAACACCGTGGCACTCGGGACACGCGCCGAAGGGGGAGTTGAACGAGAACTGCCGCGGCTCGAGCTCGGGGATCGAGAGCCCGCACACGGGGCAGGAGAACCGCTCGCTGAAGATCCGCGAAGCCGGAGCGGCCGGGCCGTGCGCCACCACTTCGACGATGCCCTCGGAGGTCTTGAGCGCGGTCTCGACGGAATCCGCCAGCCGGCCGCGGTCGCCGGCGCGAACCACCAGGCGATCGACCACCACGGCGACATCGTGATTGTGCCGCCGATTGAGCGCCGGCACCTCGTTGAGGTCATAGGTCTCGCCATCCACCCGCACCCGAACGAAGCCCCGTTTCCGGATCTCGTCGAACAGCTCCCGGAACTCGCCCTTACGGCCTCGCACCAGCGGGGCAAGGACCTCGATGCGGGTCTCCGCCGGCCACCCGAGGATGGTGTCCGTGATCTGGCTGGCGGATGAGCGCTCGATCGGGCTCCCGTCGTTGGGGCAATGGGGGATGCCAACCCGTGCCCACAGCAGTCGGAGGTAGTCGTAGATCTCCGTGACCGTCCCGACGGTGGACCGGGGGTTGTGCCCCGCCGTCTTCTGCTCGATGGCAATGGCCGGAGAGAGCCCTTCGATCGCATCGACGTCGGGCTTCTCCATCAGGCCCAGGAACTGGCGGGCGTAGGCGGACAGCGACTCGACGTACCGGCGCTGACCTTCCGCGTAAATGGTGTCGAAGGCGAGGGACGACTTCCCGGAACCGGACAGTCCGGTGATGACGGTGAGCTGGTCCCGCGGGATGTCGACGGAGACGTTCTTGAGGTTGTGTTCCCGTGCGCCGCGGACGATCAGGTATTCCTGAGCCATAAGCCCGGGAACGTATCCGGACCTCCCGGCCCATTCAACCCGGCAACCTCTCGCCGCTCAAGTTGGCCGGGGTCGCTATACTTCGCTCCTGAGGCCGCTCCACCCCGCGCCGGCGGGTGCCAGCGCGGCCGCCATACCCGCAGGGTTGCCCGAATGTCCACCTTTCGAAGCCGCGCGACCGGCCTCGACGGCATGCTGGATGAACTCTTCGGCACGACGGAGCTGGAGGGCGATCTTCCGCCCGACGCCGTCGATGCCGGCTACCCGCTTCGCCCCTTCGCTAGCGCGGTGCCGCAGGACGACCTCGTCATCACCGAGCCCAAGAGCGACGAGTCGCCGGTGGAGCGGCTGTACCGCCGGGCGGTCGAGGCGGCGACCCGGGGGCACGGCGCGGAGGCGATTCAGCGCTACCGGGAGCTCCTGACGCTCGACCCGGGGCACGTGGCCGCCCGGGCCAATCTCTCGTCTCTCCTCGACACCACCGGCGAGCCTGCGGAGGCGCTGGAGCAACTCACCCAGGCCCTCCGGGTCACGCCGGACGACGTGACCATGCTGGTCTCCCGCGGGGGGATTCACGGTCGCCTCAAGCAGTATGGCGAGGCGGAGGCCGACCTTCGCCGCGCCCTCCGGGTGGACCCCATGCACGTGCAGGCGCACGTTACCTTGGGCCTGGTCCTGTGGCGGAAAGGGATGCCCAAGGAGGCGGCCGACGTGCTGCGCCGGGCCCTCCAGCTGGAGCCGCTCAACGCCGCCGGCCACTACTACCTTGGCGAAGCCCTGAACCAGGCGGGGGATCTGCCGGGCGCCAGGGTTGCGCTGCAGAAGGCGGCTGAGCTGGAGCCCGGGCAGGGCCGGACCTACCGCCTGCTCGGTAGAGTGCTTGACCGAATGGGCAAGTACGACGAGGCGCAGGAGATGTACCAGCGCGCCCGCGAGGCGGGCGCCGCGTGATCCGGGTCGTCGAGCATGCCCTGCCGGTACTGGCGGTCGACGCCGTGGTGCGCGCCGCCGACGATCACCTGGGCCCGGTCGGCCCGGTGAGTGTGGCGCTCGACCTCGAGGCCGGAGCCGCGTCGGCCGAGCTACGCCGTGTCCAGGCCCCGCTGGACGTCGGGGCCGCGGTGATCACGGCCGGCGGGGAGCTCGCCGCCGAATTCGTGCTTCACGTGGTGGTCCAGAGCCGCACCGGCGCGCCCTCGCGCGAAACCGTCCGCCGGGCCCTGACCTCCGCCTGGCACCGGGCGGAGGGGTGGCAACTCACCACCGTGGCGGCCGCGCTCTCCGGCCTGGGCCTCGAGCCGGAGGCCGCGGCGGTTCTCCTGGTCGAGACCTTTCGCGACCGGCCCGGCAATACCGGATTCCCGGCGGAGCTGCAGATCGTCGTGGAACACCCCGGGGAGCGGGGCGCGCTCGAGCCGTACCTCTCCAACGGAACGCCATGAGCCGGCGGGCAGTCGCGCTGTCCATCCTCGTGGCATGGGCCGCGGCGCTGGGTTGGCTGGTGGATCGCCACTATCTCTCGCCCAAGGCCGGGATAGAGGAATCCCAGTGGCCGGTGCCGCCGGGAACCGCGTTCCATACGATTGACCTGGGCGACCGGCAGTATGGCTTCAGCTCCCTGGTGGTCGATACCCTGGCAGACGGCCTTCGGGTAACCGACCTCCTGACCCTCGACCTGCCCTCCGAGCGGCCCCGGACCCCCCGACGCACCAGCTGGCGGGTGGAGGCGATCTACACCCGGGGTCTCCAGCTCCGCCGCTGGCAGTCGGACCTGCTTACCGAGCAAGGGCGGCTGGCGACCAACGGGGAGGTGAGCGGCGATACGCTCGTCACCGTCGTGCTTTCGCCGCGAGGCGCCGCGCCTGATACCCTGCGGGTTCCGATCCGGCGCGCGGTAGTCCTGCCGAGCGCCATCCCGCTCGTAGCCGCGTCCCGCGGTCTTCCAAAACCGGGCAGCCGGCTGAGCGTGGCGGTGTACGATCCGCTCGACCAGGAGGAGCGGACCGAGCGCCTGGTGGTCGCCGCCGAGTCACTGTTCAGCGTACCGGACAGTGCCGAGTTCGCCCCGACACTCCGGCGGTGGCGGGTCGCTCACGCGGATACGCTCAGGGCCTGGCGCCTCGACAGCCGCGAGCACGGTCTCCCGGTTTCCCGCTGGGTGGACGCCTCCGGCATGATCGTGCGGGAGGATTACCCGCTGGGCGCCCGGCTCGAACGGAAAGCCTTCGAGATCGCGAGCACCAACTTCCGCTCTCGTCCTCCTGCTCCGTGGGACACGGCGGCCTCGGCGCCGCGCTACCAGCTTTCCGACGCCCCTCCGAGCAGCGTGGCTCGTCTCACGGTTCTC
>Ga0335077_10001644_pt1 | contig 26625 bp, 25 predicted proteins | sample Lox_Sample_31_FD_207151 | JGI IMG/M metagenome (GOLD analysis project Ga0335077, IMG submission 207151) | Soil microbial communities from Loxahatchee National Wildlife Refuge, Florida, United States - Lox_Sample_3.1 | ecosystem: Environmental > Terrestrial > Soil > Wetlands | place: USA... | reverse complement strand
CCCCCAGCCGCGAGCCGAACAGCCGTTCGGGCGCGGTAACGATAGTCACTCTGGCGATCCAGGTTGCCGCCCAGATCGGCGGCGATGCGCGCGGCTGCTACTGGAGTGTCGGCCACGCTCTGCGATCGGCGTCGCGCGGGACGCGCGCCGCGTCGGCGCAAATGACACGAACCGCGATGAGGGGGCTTGGCGCCGAAAGCGTGAGCAGGTCAGCAGCTACAGGTTCAGCAGCCCGCGCGCGGGATCGCCGTTCGACGGCAGCCACCTGTGGATCACGAACGACGGCGGCAATTCGGTGACCGAGGTTGATCGGACGGGTCACTGGTGCGCACTCCCGGCGGCTACTACAGATTCAGTGGCCCGTCCAGAGCTGGCGGCAGTCCGCCCGACCCAGGCCTGCCTTACATGCCTGAAGCACCCGGCTCGGGTCCCGGAGCGATTTCCGTGAACTCACAGGCGCACGATTGGCGGGCGTGCAAACAGCTCCGCCAGCCTGATCCGCCGCCGCCCGAGACCAGTGAGGTGGCCGAACTCGCTGATCTCCAGCACCTGGCTGGAGCACCCGGATTTAGCCCACCCATCCGACGGGAAGAGGTTCTGCCTGCAACGATAGCGACAGGGAGGTCAGGCCGTACTCGTCCTCCCAGGCGGCGTTCGCTGACTTGCGGGGCCGGAAGCTCATGCCCGATCCGGGCAACCGTGGGCATCGCAGCCATCTCAACTGAGACCAGTTGTGGCCCAAAACTGAGACCACGCGCCTGCTAAGCGGCATGGCCCAAGCACCGCGCAGTCACATCGTAGCAGGCCAGAGCGGTGGAGGTGGGATTTGAACCCACGGAAGGGTTGCCCCTTCACACGCTTTCGAGGCGTGCGCCCTCGGCCACTAGGCGACTCCACCGCCCGAGAGCCTACCCGACCCACCGCCGCACACCGTAGCCGGCCCACGTCAGCACCTCGCCGTACCTGCCCAGGTCGCCCGGCGCGTGGGTGGGGTCTGTAAGCCTCCACCACGCCGCGGGCCGCCAGCGAGTGATCTTGACGGCCGGGATTGAGCTGACCGGCGGCCTCCCGAAAACCGCGCCGGACCTGGCCATGACAGGCGGCGCCCGTCCGTTACCACGGGGTGGTGCTGGATTTCGCCACCCGGACGGTTCTGCCACCGGCGGTCACCAGCCAGGGCTCCCTGCCGCCTGCCCACTGGGGACCCAGTCCCGAATCAGCGGAGTCTTCCTTGACTCTGCTGGCACACGATGGGCCTAGGGTGCCGGAATCGGCACCCTATGGCCCATCGTGTGCCATCCCCGCGCGGAGCACGGCACATGACGTCCACCAAAAGATCTGCGCGGTCGCAAAGCGACACACCGCCCGCGAGTTCTACCGGCCTCGGCGGGCGGCACGCAGACGTCAGCCTCCGCCACCGCGATCGGCCCATCAGGGCGATCGAGTCTTACCGACCACTACGACATGCGGCGGGCGACGAAGAAGTGACGCAGCAGCGCGCCACACTCGGCCGCGAGTACGCCGCCGACGATCTCGGGATGGTGGTTGAGGCGGCGATCACGCACGACATCCCAGAGCGAGCCCACCGCTCCAGCCTTGGGATCAGCGGCGCCGTACACCAGCCTGTCCACCCTCGCGAGCGTCGTCGCCCCGGCGCACATCGTGCACGGTTCGAGTGTCACTACCAGCGTGCAGCCGGTCAGCCGCCAGTTTCCGATCACCCGGGCGGCGGCCCGCATGGCGACAAGCTCCGCATGTGCCGTGGGGTCGCCGTCCGCCTCACGCCTGTTGCAGGCCTTCGCGATAACTGTTCCCGCTGCGTCGAGGACGACCGCACCCACCGGGACATCGGTTCCTCCCGCCCGGCTGGCTTCGGCAAGCGCGAGCCGCATGGCGGGCTCGAAGGCCGCCGGGTAGCCTGCCGTCGGTTCCGGCCCTTCACCCCCAGCACTGGCGGGGTCAACCCCGCCGACGGAGTCAGCCGAGCGCGACATCGAGGGCCCGTTCGAGCGCCGGCGCGAACCCGAGCCGCCCGGCGAGGCTCGCGAGTACCTCATCTGGATAAAGGTCCAGGTCACCGGCGAGAGCGCCAAGTTCCATCTCGTCCACCCCGAGGTCGGCGAAGATCGACAGATCGCCGGCCGGCAGCACCTGGTCGAGGTCCTCGTCGTCGGGCACCGGGATGTCCAGATGGTCGAGAACCTGGCGGGCCAGGGGCCACTCCACCGCGGCGGTGACGTCAGAAAGGAAGACCGACACCTGGCCGCCAATGACTCGCAACGCGACAAAGAAGTCGTCGCCGATCGCGGCAAGCCCTATGGTCCCGCCGATGCTCGGCTGCTGGCGCAGTGCGTGGATCAAGCCATCGAGGTCAGCCGTGACCGCCACCGGGAGGACTTCTGCCTCCCAGATGTCGTCTTCACGGTAGACCACGACCGCGAAATCGGTCGTGTCCCCATCAGTCATCGCCGGCCCACCACCGCATCGCTCACGGGGGAATGTTGCCAGATTCATGTCGCGGCCGTCTCGTCGCCTCTCAAACAGCAGCAGCGAACCGTAGCAGGGGCCCAGCCGTGCTCCTGCGGCTCCAACGCGGACTCCAGGACAAGGCCGCGCTCCGCCTGGCCGAGGCGGCTTGCTTCCCGTGCGGCTCCTGGGGCTCCTGTGGCACATGCAGTGGCCCACCCGCGTATGTGCGAGTACACCCGTCCCGCCCGCAACATCGAGCCACTCCCGCGCGAGCTCGGCTCGATGTGGCTGCCTGCGGCCTCCCGCTAAATCGAGCTCGTCAAGGCGCGCCCGCAGGCGTTCGCGCCAGCTACACTCTGCGCGATGCGCCGCGGTTGAATGGATGCGCCACCCTTGACGGCCATTGACCGCCATCACGTGTTGTCACCATCTAAGGCGGATCCAGGTCACTCTTGGGTAATAAGGGCTCTAAGTGCTTCGAAGTCCTTGAGTTCTGCTTGATACCGGAACATCCTGGTACGGGCGTAGGTCGGTGTGACGCAGAGGAGCGTTACAAACAGTTACTTTGTGATTACCTTATGCATGCTACGATGACTACCAGGGCGACAGAGCAAGGTGAGGTCGCCTCTCCTGTCGGGGCTTCTGGCCTGCGGCGGGCCAAACTGAACAGATTTTGACCCTAACGGACGCCTGTGTCAGTTAGGGACATTACGTTGCCGACACGCCCAGTGACCATTGGTCCAAATGTCACGTTGAGCTAAGCTGTTGTCATTGGTTGGTCAGCAGCCGTACGCACGGGAGGCGAGTGCCCGATGAAGAAGTACCTCGGATGGGCGGCGATTGCCTTCGTACTGTTCTTCCTGTTCACCAACCCCACCGGCGCCGCAACCATCGTGGATAACGTGCTTCACGGCCTTAATACCGCGGCCCATTCGCTGTCAACATTCGTCACCTCGCTCTGAGCTGAGATGATATGAGATGAGGCTGATCACGCCGGGCGACAACGCGCCGGCGTCGGTCAATAAGCACCTGCTCCCGACGGAGCACCAAGTCATCAGCGTCCGCTTTCATCCCGCGGTCCTCCTCGGCCCCATCGCCTTGGTTCTCGTTGGTCTGATAGCCGCCGGGCTGCTCAGTGGCGTTGTGCACGGCAACGGCACCGCTCTCGACATCATCTGGCTGGGCTGGGGCGTTCTCCTGTGCTACCTGATCTGGAAGGTAGCCAACTGGTCGGTTGACTACTTCGTCGTCACATCGGCGCGGATGCTTACCGTGACTGGGCTCGTAACCCGCAAGGTGGCGATGATGCCACTGACAAAGATCACCGACATGAGCTTCTATCGTTCGGCAAGAGGCCGCCTGTTCGGATACGGTAAATTCATCGTGGAATCTGCGGGGCAGAACCAGGCTCTGGACAATGTGGACTTCATCCCCTATCCGGATCAGCTCTACCTCGAAGTGTGCGGCCTGATCTTCCCGAGCAAGAAGGACGAGGGCGACGACTGAACGCCCTCCCCGTCGAACGTGCTGTCACCCCTTCCCCGGGGTTCGTGCGGCCGGACGCCGCTACGCAGTAGGGTGCCGTCCGGCCGCACGAGCCTTTCCGGGCAAGGTCCGCTGTCAGGGCGTCCCGTGGATCTTTGGCGGCGCGGATCGGCGCCAAAGACAAACGACCGGGTCGTGGGCGGAACTGTCGTCGTTGCCGATAGCTCCATTGGCTTCCTCGAGACAAAGCAGGGCCTTGCCGATCGCCGCCTGAATCACCGCCCGCATCCCACCAGAAGTATGAGCGGCCCAGTGCGAGCGGCCCAGTGCGAGCGGCCCAGTGCGAGCGGCCCAGTGCGAGCGCCCCAGTGCGAGCGCCCCAGTGCGAGCGGCTCAGCGGAAGTTACGGCTGACCACGCTCCCGCGCGCAATGGCGGCCACGCGCAGCCGTTCGATGCGGGCAGCGACGAGGTTGATGGCGCCCTCGTTGCTTTCAAGGCGGCCATGCACGACAAGTGCGGCCGTATCCAGGGCACTGCGCCGGTAACGCGCCCAGACGGCGGGTGGGCAGATGACGTTGACCATGCCGGTTTCGTCTTCAAGATTGATGAACACCACGCCCCCTGCGGTCGGCGGCCGTTGCCGGTGGGTAACCAGCCCGCCGCAGGTGACATTGGTGCCCGGGGGAACGGTCTTGAGCGCCGCAGCGGGGGTAGCGTCCCGCTCCCCTAGCGCCGCCCGGATGTGGGCAATGGGATGCGTGCCTGACGTTCCGGTGGCCCACAGGTCGGCGAGGGTCTCTTCGACCGGGGACATGGCAGGCAATGGCGGTGCGGCCAGCCCGGGGGTGGTGTCGGGAAGCTGCCCACTGCGGGTGGAGGCGAGCGCTCCCGCCGCCCACAGCGCCGCGCGGCGGGAAAGGCCGAAGCAGCCGAAGGCCCCGGCGATGGCCAGAGCCTCCAGCGCCGCCACGGAAAGCCGGGTGCGCCGGGCGAAATCATCGAGATCCTTGTATGGGCGGCCCGCGGCAATTGCCTCGGCCTGCCCGCTGCCGAGGTTTCTTACCCCGGACAGGCCAAGCCTGATACCCGGCCGCCCGGTCGTCCGGCCCACGGTTTCGAGGGTGGCAAGGGCGTCACTCGCGTTGATATCCACCCCGCTGACCTCAACTCCGTGGTGGCGGGCGTCGGTGATCAACGTAGCCGGTGAGTAGAAGCCCATCGGCTGGTTGCGCAGCAGGGCAGCGGTGAACGCGGCAGGGTAGTAGTACTTGAGCCAGGCACTGGCGTAAACCAGGTAGGCGAAACTGATCGCGTGTGACTCGGGGAACCCGTAGCTGGAGAACGCGAGGATCTTCTCGTAGATCTCCTCCGCCACCGCGCCGGGAATATCCCGGGCGGCCATCCCGTCCAGCAGGCGCTGGCGGAGTTCTTCGATGCGCTCGGGCGCGCGCTTGGCGCTCATCGCCTGGCGGAGCCTGTCCGCCTCGGCAGGGGAGAACCCGGCGCAGTCGATGGCGATCTGCATCATCTGTTCCTGGAACAGCGGGATCCCGAGCGTCTTGCCGAGGGCGCCGCGCATGGACTCGTGTGGCAGCGTCGCATCCTCATCGCCCCTGCGGCGGCGCAGGTATGGGTGGACCGAGCCACCCTGGATAGGCCCAGGCCTGATCAGGGCGACCTCGACGACCAGGTCGTAGAACTTCTCCGGCCGCAGCCGGGGCAGGGTGGCCATCTGGGCACGGGACTCGACCTGAAATACCCCGACCGTGTCGGCCTGCTGCAGCATATGGTAGACGGCGGGATCTTCCTGCGGGATCGAGTGCAGGTCCCACGTGTGGCCGTGGTGCTCGGCCACCAAGTCGAACGTGTCGCGCAGGCAGGACAGCATGCCGAGGCCCAGTAGATCGAACTTGACCAGGCCGGTGGCGGCGCAATCATCCTTGTCCCACTGCAGCACGGTGCGGCCAGGCATCCGGGCCCATTCCACTGGGCATACCTCGCCGACCGGCCGGTCACAGATCACCATCCCGCCCGAGTGAATGCCCAGGTGACGCGGCAGTCGCTGCATCTGCCCGGCCAGCTGAACCACGGCCTGCGGGATGCCGGCGTCGGATGGGACCGGCTCGCCCGGTCCTATCTGGTGTGACCAGGCGTCTTGCTGGCCGGGTGAGTGCCCGAGCGCCCGTGCCGCGTCGCGGAGCGCCATCCTGGGCTGGTAGGAGATGACGTTGGCGACCTGGGCGGCACGGTCACGGCCGTACTTGAGGTAGACGTACTGGATCACTTCTTCGCGGCGGCGATGCTCGATGTCCAGGTCGATGTCGGGTGGACCGTCACGGCCGGCCGAAAGGAACCGCTCGAACAGCAGGCCATGCCGGACTGGATCGACGCTGGTGATGCCAAGTGCGTAACAGACTGCCGAGTTAGCGGCCGATCCCCGTCCCTGGCACAAGATCTTTTCGTCCGTGCAGAATCTGACGATGTCATTAACGATCAGGAAGTAGCCCGCGAACCCGAGGCCCTCGATCACGTCGAGTTCACGTGCGATCTGCTGGTACGCCCCGGGCACCCGTTCGGTATCTGGCTGGCCGTAACGGTCAGGGACCTTCTCGGCAACCAGCTTGCGCAGCCACGACATCTGCGTGTAGCTCTCTGGAACCGGCCAGTCCGGCAGCCGAGGTGCGATCACCTCGAAGTTGAACGCGCATTCGCGTGCCAGTTCGACGCTGCGTGCGAAGGCGAGGGGAAACCGCGTCAGGCGCTGCGCCATTTCCACCCCGCTGCGGAGGTAGGCACTGCCGTACGCGGGCAGCCAGCCGTTCATCTCATCCAGGCTGGCCCGCGCCCGGACAGCCGCGAGTGCCTGGGCGAGCCGTGCCTGCGCGGGCGCCGCGTAGTGCACATTGTTTGACGCCACCACGCCCATCCCTGCCCGCATGGCCAGTTCGTACAGCGCGTCATTGCGCTCGTCATCGGCCGGCTGGTCGTGATCGATCAGTTCCACCATGACATTGCCGCGGCCGAACATCTCCGCCAGCTTGTACAGTTCGCTGAGTGCGGCTTCCGGCCCGCTGCCGGCGAGCGCGGCGGGGACCTGGCCCTTGCGGCAGCCGGTGAGCACCACCCAGTGGCCGCCGTGTGCGCTGGCGAGGGTGTCGACGTCGTAGCTTGGCCGCCCCTTTGCACCTCCGGTTAGCTGTGCGGCGCTGATCACCCGGCACAGTCGCCGGTAGCCCTCAGGGTCACGGGCCAGCACGAGCAGATGCCGGCCGACGGGGTCGGGATCTCCAGCCCGGGGGGATCCGGAGGGTCGGCCCCCCGGGCCGGCACCGTGGCCACCCGCCAGGTCCAGGCCGAGCTCGGCGCCGAAGATCGTGTCTATCCTGATGCCGGTCTCATCTTCGCTGCGGGCGGCAGCCTGGGCGAACTGGGCAGCCCCGTACATGCCATCGTGATCAGTGATGGCGAGCGCCGCTATCCCGCGCCTGGCCGCCTCCGCGACCAGTTCGGCCGGCTGCGATGCCCCATCCAGGAAGCTGTAAGAGGAATGGCAGTGCAGTTCCGCCCATGGCACCTGGTCCGTTTGCGGCGCCCTCGTACGACGTGGCAGGTGAGCGACCTGCCGGTAGTGCGCGGATTGGCCAGCGGCCCGCACGTCAGCAGGCGGCGCGCCAGCGGGCGGCGGCGCGCCAGCGGGCGGCGGTGCGTCAGCAGGCGGTGCGCCAGCGGGCGGTGCGCCAGTGGGCGGTGCGCCAGCGGGCGGCGGACCTGTGGACGGCCGATCAGTGGAGCGGGCACGCCAGGACAGGCGCCGCTCGAACTCATCCCAGGGGACCGGCGGGTTGTTCCAGCCCATGACTGGCGAACCCCCTCTCCTGCTTGATCACGTCAGGCGTCACCGGCATTCCAGGGCCCGGCGGTCAGTCATAGGTGGCCTCGATCATCCAACGGCCGCCTTCCACCACTGCCAGCCATGCGTCACCGTCGCTGGTGACCAGCTGGAACCTGGCCAGCCGCCTGGCCTGCGCCGGATCCCACCACTGTTCGTGAACAGGCCATGGCCCAGCCCAGGCGATGATCTCCCGCAGCGGTCCGCCGTCGATAGCAAGCCGGGCAGGTGGTGCGGATATGCCGGCACGTCCGTTAACTGTCACAGGTTCCCCCGACGCACAGGTCACGCTCGCGGGCAGCGGCACCGGGTAAACGGTGCTCGGGGACGGTGCGGGAATACGGCCTGGCCAAGGCCGGTCCGCGGGCAGCCTCGGAGTACGGCTGTCACCGAACGGCACCAGCATGACCTGATCACCTGGGCCGCGCCCGCCCGCAAGCACGGGGCGGGTCACCGCGCCATGGCCGAGCATGGACTGCACCCGGGTGGCAGCGCGCGCAACCCTGTTACTGACCAGGGCCTCACCCCACAATCCAAGCTGAGTGCCCTCATCTGGCACTATCTGATCCGGGATCAGGCGCAGCACCGTTATCCCGCGCCGCGAGCCATCGTTATCCGCATCATCGGCGGGCGGCCCACCGACCGGACGCCGCCCATCGCCGGGCTGCGGTGAATGCCCTCCAGCCGTCCGCCATCCGTCAAGTTGCCAGCGCACCCGCTCCGCCATCGCCAGCGAAGAAAGCAGCCCATCGTGCCGCCACAATCGCGAATAAGTCCGGCCGCCGGTGAAACTGACCTCCACCTCGACCCGGGCGCACGACAGCCCGCGTTCTGCCAGGTTTCCGAGCAGCCGGTCGGCAAGCGCCTTCCCCGCGAACACCACGGGCTCGGCCTGCAGCGCAGGCGGATCGAACTCCATCTCCGCGGACAGATCGGCGGACGGGGGCCGCGGTGCAAGCGGGCGGGGCTCCAGGCCCCTGGCCAGCCGATGCGCGATCGCGCCTACGTCGCCGAAGCGGGCAAGCACGTCCTGCGCCGGCAACACCGCGAAATCTCCCAGAGTATGTATACCGAGCTGGGCGAGCAGATTAGCCAGCTCCTGGTGCTCGAGTAGCCCGGTCGGATGCGGGGCAAGGAACCGCCGCGCCCCACCCGTCGGCACCACTACCCCGTCCCCGCCGGTGCGGGCGGCAAGCTGCGCGGCGAACATACCGTCCGCGATCCCGGTCCTGCAGGTGATCCCGCGACCCGTCACAGCCTCCGTAATCTTCTGCATGAGCGCTCTTTCGCCCCCGAAGTATCTAGCCGGGCCGCGAGCGCCGATCGCGCACATCCCTGGCCGCACCACCTCAACCCGTGGGCAGAATTCCTCCACTGTCGCCACCACGGGCTCGAACGCCCGCGCTTCCGCATTGATGTCCCTGGGCGCCGCGATCAGGACGGGACAATGGCGCTGCGCATCCCGCAGACGCTGCCCACGCCGGACTCCTGCCGCCCGTGCGGCCGCCGAGCACGCCACGACCAGGTTGGCCGCCACTACCACAGCCGGCGCCTCGGGACCCGCCCCCGCCACCACGACCGGCCAATCCGGGCACCACACCACGAGCACCCGCGATGGAACCCCGCGAGCCACGTCCACCCGTGCTCACCCCTGTCCGATCGCAACCAGTTCCGTTCCCTCTGCTCTCACCACCCGATCAGCCGTGGCTAGATCGGGCACGATCGGCTCAGCCGCGGCCAGCCCTGCCGCGGCCAGCCCTGCCCCGGCCAGCCCTGCCCCGGCCAGCCCTGCCCCGGCCAGCCCTGCCCCGGCTGGCTCTACCGCGGCTGGCTCAGCCCCGGTCTGTTCTGCAATTGCCACGGCGCCGTCCGGGCCTGGCAGCCACCACCACTGCGCCCGTGGGCGGGCTCCGCTTCCCCTGCCGCCCGCGACTACCTGCACCCGCCGGCCCCGCAGGCGCCCGTGGCCAGTCCCTATCCCGATCCATTGGGGGCAGGCCGCACGAAGCCACAGGTTCGCCCCTTCGAAGGCAGCCACGCCGCCCACCACAACGAGCGCACCGCCGCCGCGCCGCGCGTGTGCCGCCAGGCGACGTGCCACCTGAGCGGACGGCCTGGCGGGCGGGCGCAGTAGCACCAGTTCACAGCCTTCGAGCAGGGCAGCAGCTACCTGCGGCCACCGCGAGCCCGGGTCAGGCACCAGCAGCAGCCGGCTCACATCAACACCCGCGTCGACTGCCGCAAGCACGCCGAGCTGCGGCATCCCCACCACGGCACACCACGACCCAGCGGCCGACGCCCCCGCCGCTAGCATTAGGCAGAGCAATCCGGGCCGCTCCACCGCGACGACGGAACCACGCCGCAAGCCGCCCCCAGGCAGCAGGCCGCTCAGCGCGGGCAGCACCGGCAGCAGTTCCTCCCCTTGCTGCTCCGGTGTCAGCTCACGCAGGTGCGCGGATACCGTGGACACACTCATCACTATCGAACACGTATTCGATAAGTGTCAAGTCGTCCTGAGCCCGCCTTCCGTGGTTTGCGTCGGCGTCTGCCCAGGCCACGCGGACAACGCCGCCGTCGGCCCCGGGATGCCAGCCGCCGCGCCATAAGCCGTGGCGCAGTCAGGTCCATAACGGCTGCGCGCGAGATCCCGGCCCACGTCAAGGCCTTCGTTGCTGGGGGATATGACCGGGCCTGACGGCTACCTGATGAGCAAGTCTGCACCGAACGCGAGCGCCGCAAGCACGACGATGCCGAACATGCCGACCCAGACGAGGCCTGGCACACCGGTGAGACGCGCAAGTTCGTCGGCGTCGGTGGCGCGGAGGCCGCGCCGCCGGGTGCGCTGCAGCTCAACCACCGGCCGCACGGAGCCGAGCAGCAAAAACCACGCTAATGAATACGCGAACACGGCCTGGACCAGCGGGGACGCGAACCAGCACACGGCGAGGACGGTGAGGCCGGCCACCAGCACCGCGGCGAGGCCGTAGCCGTTCCGCATCGCCAGGGTCAGCGCTGCGAGCAGCACCAGGCTGATCAGCAGCATGGCGGCCGGGTGGCCGGCGGCAAGCAGGGCCGCGGCGCCGAGCCCGAGCAGCGAAGGCGCCGTGTACCCGGCGGCGGCCGTGCACATCATGCCCGGACCGGCCGGCTTGCCCGCGGAGATGGTCTCGCCCGCGGTGCTGCGGTGCAGCCGCACCCCGGCAAGCCGCCGTCCGGTCATGAGCGCTACGAGGGCGTGCCCGCCCTCATGCGCGATCGTCACGGCGTTGCGTGACACCAGCCAGGCCCGGCGCGGTGCCACCGCGGCAAGCGCGAGCAGGCCGCTGACGGCCACCAGCCAGCTTGGTGGCAGATGCTGAGCCGCAGCGAGACGGTGCCATATCACGCCAACCCCCGCCATGTTCACCTCGTCAAACTCGTCCCTGCGCAACGGCGGCACCTGAGGGCCGCGGCACGACTGGCTACCTGGCGACCCGGTGACACGACGCCTGCTCGACGCCGACCGGGCTTTGGGCACGGAAGGGCGCGGTTCTGGTGCATCGCCCGCTGAGGGCGATTCGGACAGGGCGTGGCCGCCATGTTCCGCATAGCGAGGGTAGGCCAGCCACCGGGATACTGGCGGGTGGCTGGGCAGATCCTCAGGAAACTAAGGGCCACGGGCCGGCTCGCAACGCAGGCCCATCGCCGGCTGCCCATCGTTGATGGGCTAGCCGCAGCGACCGCCTCCGGCTTTCTCCGGACGTCGCACCGCCGGAAGCTTGTTAGCATTTGGGCAGCGACGCCGAGCCGCCCGACTGTGCGGTCCGGTGTGCGGGGAGGTATCCGATGGGCTGGATCAAGGCGCTGGCGATTGGCGTGGCCGTCATCGTGGTCTTCAGCATGATCGGCGTCATCTTGCATCTGTTTTATCTGGCCATCGTGGCGATCGCTATCGGAGCCGTGGTCGCCCTGGTGCTCAAGGCACGCGGGCGGCTGCGCGCCGGGCGCGAAGAAAAGACCAGGAAGATCGAGGCGGAGCAGACCCAGGCGACGCTCACGCGGCGTCAGCTCGATGTGCGCGCGCAGGCGGTAAGGAACCAGCAGGACGTCGAGGACGAACTGGCCAGGCTGAAGCGCGAGATGGACTAGCGTCCTGCGCTGGAAATCTTCACCATATATTCAGCTAAGGAAAGTTCAGGATCTCCTCCGCGGTCGTTGTCCACACGAACGGCCGGGGATTCTGGTTCCAGGTCTCGATCCAGGCGCGGGCGTCTTTGCCAGGGCCTGGACGCTCTTGTGAACGCCGCGGCGGATCAGCTGGTCGGTCAGGAACCCGAACCAGCGGGGACCTGGTTGATCCACGAGGACCCGGTGGGCGTGAAGTGCCGCTCGAACCGGGGGTGGCGCGCGAGCCAGTCCCGGATCGCCGGGGTCTTGTGGGTGGCCAGGTTGTCGCAGACCAGGTGCACGTCCAGGCCGGGCGACGCGATCAGGAACTTCTTGAACTCCACCGCGCGGTGCTGGCGGTGCAGCTCGGAGATCACCGTGCCGTCAGCGATGTCGAACGCGGCGAACAGGCTGGTCACGCCGTGCCCGGCGTAACCGTGGGTACGCCGTTCGGGCATGCCCGGCAGCACCGGCTGGGACCGGTCCAGGGCCTGCACGCCTGATTTCTCGTCCACGCGCACCGCCGCCTATCCGCTGGCGCAACCGACCGCCGCACCACCTCACGCAACCTGCCGCCGGACCTGAGCACGTCGGCCTGGAACGCCACACCCCGGCACCGCCACCCGACACCCGCCAGCAGGGTGCCGATCACGCGCCGTCTGCCCTCCTGCGGTCGCCTGTTGCGGATTCTGGCGCTCGCGGTGCAGGTTGGGACCAATAGCCCTGGGCTTAAACCGCGAGGCCAGGCAACCGTAGAGATGGCGAACGCGGCCACGCCGCGGGCCCGCCACCCGGCTTGTGCCGACGAGATGATCCCGAACCTCGGGTGGGATTTGCGATGAAGAAAACTATCGCAGGGATCGCCGCTTGTGGCGCTGCGCTGGCCGTCGGCGCGACCGCTGCGGCCTACCCAAGGCTGTGGCGGCGGCAGTGCCTGACCTGGGGCGCGACGGCCGACGAGATCAACATGGAGATGCCTGGTGATGATCTCCTACCGAGACCCGACCTGCTCGCCACCCGCGGCATCACGATCGAGGCGCCGGCCCGCGCGGTCTGGCCGTGGCTGGTGCAGATGGGCAGTGGCCGCGCGGGCGCTTACACCTACGACTGGATTGAGAATCTGCTCGGCCTCGACATGCACAGCGCGGACCAGATCCTGCCGCAATTCCAGCAACTAAAGGCGGGCGACGTACTGCCGGCGGGTTCGACGGGCCCGGGCATGCAGGTGGAAATCCTCCAACCCGATCGCGCGCTCGTCGTGCGGTCCGAGGATGGTAACTGGGTGTGGGCGTTCTGCCTCTACCCGTACGGCGAGGTGACCAGGCTCATCAGCAGGAACCGCATCGCCGCCCCTGGCGCGTCCCTCTTCAGGCGCGCGTTCAACTTGGTTGTCATGGAGCCGGGCAGCCTGATCATGGAACGCAAGATGCTGCTCGGCATCAAGGAACGTGCCGAGCGCCTGGCGCGAGCGGGCGGCATCGACGCCACCGCCCGCGCTGTCCGGATGAGCTGACGTCTCGTCACTTCGCGGGCCCGAATACGGCCGCTGCGAAGCGGAACCGCCGGCTGCGCAGGCGATTCAGGCAAACCCGCGCTTGTGTCCGAAATTCGCACGATGGAACTTTGTAGTGATCAACTATCGATACCCATAGGGGATTCAGCTGTATATTCGACGGATCGTGACTCTTCAGTAACAATTTGGGGCATCCAAAAACCTATGTTTAGCCCCCTATACGTGGGTAAGTGCGGAGTCATGTCATCGGCCGGGAGATATGCCACCGCGCGCCACGGGCTGATCCCCGCGCGCGGCCTGCACGACACCAGGACACGAGTCCACGCCTGTCACAAAGCGAGAGCGGCCGCGATGACCTTGCTCACCCAGGAGGAGATGCGATGAAGACCGGAGCCCAGATAGGCCTCGCCGTCACGGCAGGTTATGTGCTCGGCAGATTCCACAAGATGAAGTGGGCGCTGGCACTCGCTGCCATGGGCGCGCGTAAGCGGCTCGGCGGCACGCAGGGAGAGTTGCTGCGGCAAGGGACGAAATTGCTCGGTTCGTCACCTGAGCTCAGCAAACTCACCGAAGACATGCGGGGGCGCCTCGTCGAGGCCGGCAAGGCCGCGGCCGTGGCGGCAGTCACCAAGAGAATCGACTCCCTCAGCGACAACTTGCGGGAGCGCAGCGACGTTCTCCGGACCGTGGGCAGCGCAACTGCAGCCGGCAACACCACAGCAGACGACGAGGGGCCCGTCGATGAGGCGGACCAGCAAAGCCCTGACCCCGTCGATGAGGCGGACGAACTCCGTGACACCAAAGGAGACGGCGCAGACAACTCGCGCCCTGCCAGGCAGGCGGACTCATCCCGCTCGCGCCAGTCGCCGGCGGAGCGAGAGGGCACGCAGCGGCCGCGTGGCGGATCGCGGGACAGCGCGGCATCAAGTCGTCCGCGCACCCGTGCCGAGTCGCCCGGGCAGGAAAGCCCGAGCCGGACCCGGCGCCACGGCGGCAGCGGTGAGGCTGAGAGTGAGGCTGCCGTACCGAGGGACAACAGGCGCGCACCGGATGGCAGGCCCCATAGCGGGCGGTCGGCCATCAGCAGGACCCAGGGAGGGCGTCGATGACTGAGCAAGCGGAGCAAGTCGCCAAAGGCGCGGGGCCGATTGGCGCCCTCGTCGCCGATCTGCCCACAGACCGGCTGATGAAGGAGTTCGAAGACTTCCTAGGCGCGGTCGCAGAGCGTGCGGTTGCCTTCGCGGCCGACAAAGTCGGTGGGGTCACCGAGCGCTTGACCGGATACGCGGAAAAGGGCGGCAGCCCGGCAGGCAAGGCCGCGGCAACAGGAGCGCGTGCGCTCGGCCAGGGTAAGTCGCCGGTGCGTGCGCTCATGACCGCCGGGATGAGCGGCATCAAGGAGAAGATCGGTCAGGCGGCCGGCGGTGGTGGCGGCGACAACGGCGGCAAGAAGCTGAAGGTCACGAACATTGTCGAGCAAATCGACGTCGGCGTACCCGTCGATGTCGCGTACAACCTGTGGACGCGGTTCCGGGACTTCCCGAGCTTCATGAAGAAGGTCGAGAACGTGGAGCAAGAGGACGACGAGAAGCTCACCTGGAAGGCTCAGGTCCTCTGGTCGCACCGGACCTGGCGTTCAACCATCACCGAGCAGGTCCCGGACGAGCGGATCATCTGGCAATCGGAGGGCGACAAGGGTTACGTCGACGGCGCCGTGACGTTCCACGAAATCACGCCGGACCTGACACGCATCCTCGTCGTGCTCGAATATCACCCGCAGGGGTTCTTCGAGCGGACAGGCAACATCTGGCGAGCCCAGGGCAGGCGGGTCCGGCTTGAGCTCAAGCACTTCCGCCGGCAGATCATGACCCAGGCCATCCTGCACCCTGACGAGGTCGAGGGCTGGCGCGGCGAGATACGCGACGGCGAAGTGGTCCGTGCCCATGGGGAGCAGGGCGAGCAAGAGCCAGCGGACGGGGATTCGGTTACGGACGGCGGCGACGCACAGGCTGAAGATCAGGCAGAGGCCGGCGACGAGTATGGGGACGACCTCGACGACGAATACGACGAGGACGACCAGGCCGACGACGCATCGGCGCCGCCCGAGGATCGTGATGCCGATGAGGGTGACCAGGCGGAGCCGGAAGACGAGTACGAGCAGGACGAGGAGCCCTCTTACGAGCGGGGGTACGAGGACACCCACAAGGACGAGGGTGGGCCGGAATCGCTCGACGGCGACGTCGGCGGGCAGACTCGCGATGGCGTCCCCCGGCGCCGCCGGAGCGCGACGACGGGAAGCCGGTGAACCTGTGACCACGCCGGCCGTCAGGCCCCCGCCGCGGAGTTATATTGACCGGCCATCGCCCAGCGGCCTGGCCGAGGTCCTGGAACTGATACTCGACAAAGGGCTCGTGATTGATATCTACGTGCGGATTTCGCTCGTGGGAATCGAACTCCTTACCATCGACGCCCGGATCGTGGTGGCGAGCGTCGACACCTATCTCCGGTTCGCCGAAGCGGTTAACCGCCTGGATCTCACCCAGACACAGACTCATGGCCTGCCCGAGCTTATGGACGACCTTCGCGAGGGCGGGGCGAGGTCCAAGACGAAAGGCGCGCTGCAAGGGGCCAAGGAGAAGCTCGGCGAAACCCTGAACGCCCGCAACGGCGCGGACGGTGCGCAGGAGGACGAAGAGGCAGAGCTCAGGCCGCGTGAGCGGCGGTACAGAAGAGGGGGCCCGTAGCCATGAGCCCGGCCCGGCGGCCGGGTGCCCGGATGGGCACGTCAGTGTACGACGGTCACCCGTTGCCAGGACCGCGCTACGTCTACGGAATCGTGCCATCCACGGCGCCCGTGCCCGCCCGCCTGCGCGGCGTCGGAGATCCGGCTGGCCGCGTGTCGCTCGTCGCGCACCGACGCATCGCCGCCGTAACGAGCGGTGTCCAGCGTGGCCAGCCGATGGGCACCCCAGCGGACCTGCGCGCGCATGCGAATGTGCTCAACACGCTGGTCACGTCGGCGCCGGTGCTGCCGATGCGGTTCGGTGGGGTCGTGGCAGACCAGGAGGCGGTCGTCGCCGAGTTGCTTGCGCGGCACTATGACACGTTCACCGGCCGCCTTGACCGGCTCGACGGCCACGAACAATTCACGATCAAGGGCCGTTACGTCGGCGACATCGCACTCCGTGAGGTGCTGGCGGCAGATCCGGAGGCCATGCGGCTGCGTGAATTCCTCCGGGGCCGCGCTGGCGGAATCTGGCGTCCGGAAAGCATCCGGCTTGGCGAGCTTGTTGCCCGGGCACTGGACCGCACGAAACTGGCCAATACGGATGCGCTGATCGACGCGCTCGCACCGCACTCCGCCGCCATCGCCGAACACGCCACTTCCGCGCCGGACAGCGCGGTGCAAGCGGCGTTCCTGGTGCGGCAGCCGCGGCGCCCCGGGTTCGAGCGGGCCGCGGAGGAACTGGGACGGCGCTGGCACGGCCGGATCCGGCTGCGCCTCGTCGGGCCGATCGCGCCTTTCGACTTCGCCGAGCCGCCGGAGGGGGATGAGCCATGGGCTTGTTTGCCAGTTTGTTTACGCTTCCCATTGCCCCGGTGCGCGGCGTCGTCTGGCTGAGCGAGCAGGTGCTCGACCAAGCAACCCTCGAGGTTAACGACCCTGCGGCTGTCTACCAGCGCCTCGCGGAGATCGAGGAGGCCAGGGCGGCAGGAGAGACATCCCCGCAAGAGGCCGCGGAAGCGGAAGAGCAATTGGTCGCGCAGCTCATGTGGGCTCGCGGGGGCGGCGGTCAACCGGAGGTGTGAGGCATGCCACAAAACAGCGGCGGCACTCGCCGCGAGAAAGGGCAGAACGGGCACGTAAGAGAGGCGGACTTGGCGGACGACGGGCCGGGCACCGCGGAAGGCGGCGCAAGAGGCCGCAGTTACAGTACCCGCAGCGGCCGGGAACGCGATGCTGGTACGCGCGATGCAGGTACACGCGATTCAGGTACACGCGATGCTCGTGCACGCGAGGCCAGGGCAGGTGGCTACGGCGCACGCGACCCCAGGGCAGCTGACTCCGGTGGCGCCCACGATGCCGCATCACGTGAGCGGGCAAGGCGGTGGCCACTCGCAGCCAGGCAAGCAGCGCAGCGGGCGGCGCGGCAGGTGCTCGAGCTGACCGGACGCCAGCCGGAGAATGTGATCTCGATCGCGAAGGACGAGGAAGGCTGGCAGGTCGGAGTCGAGGTCGTCGAAATGCACCGCATCCCCGACTCCGCCGACATCCTTGCCGTTATCACGTTGGTCTCGATGCGCGCGGCGAACTCGTCGCCTGCCAGCGCGAGCGGCGCTATCACCGCGGCAGCACCGAGGGGGGCTGAGATGACGCAGCCATGGAGCAGCGCCCCACGGGCGCCCGGGCGCCCCGAGCCCGCCAACCTGGCCGACATCCTCGAACGCGTGCTGGACAAGGGCATCGTGGTGGCCGGTGACATACGCGTGAACCTGCTGGACATCGAGTTGCTCACGATCCGGCTCCGGCTGCTGATCGCATCCGTAGACCGGGCACGCGAAATGGGCATCGACTGGTGGGAACACGATCCAACCCTCTCGTCGGGCAAGGGTGGCCTCGCCGACGAAAACCGTCGGCTGCGGGAGCGCATCGGCGAACTCGAGACAGTGGCCGACGGCGGTGGCGACACGCGCGCACGTGCCACCCCTGCAAATCGCGAGGTGGCCGATCCAGCCGGGCGGCAGATTCGCACCCGCCGCTCACGTCCGGGCCAGGACAACGATGGGTGACAATAGCGCCACCTGGGTGTACGCGGTCACCCGCGACCCCGATCCGGTCCTGCTGCGGGCCGCCGGAGTGGGCGGCGAACCGGTACGGGCCATCGGCGATGCAGAGTTGGCCGCTGTGGCCGGCTCGGTCGACGCGAACGCCTTCGGCGAAGCGGCACTTGAGCGCAGGCTGTCCGATCCGGATGAGCTCGAGGCGATCGCCCGCGCTCACCACCAGGTGATCGAGGTCGTCGCGGCGGCGCGCCCCACATTGCCGCTGCGGCTCGCCACCGTGTACCGCGACGATGACCGGGTCCGCGCGCTCCTGACGCAGCGGCGGGCCGAATTCGGCGACATGCTGCGCTGGCTCGACGGCCGCACCGAGTACGGCGTAAAAGTGTGGGCGGATCCGGAGGTCATGACCGGCGGTGATAAGCAAGAGCAGGCGGGCCAGACGATGCAGGTGCCAGGCGGCCGCTCGGCAGATGTCGGCGGCGATGGCGCGACTGGCCGCGGCCCGACCGCGGGAACGGCGTACCTGTTGCGGCGCCGTGCCAATCTGACGGCACGCGCCGACGGGTGGCAGCACGGCGCGGCACGCGGGGAGGAGATCCACGCCGCCCTCGGCAGGCTCGCCGTCGCCGCACGCAGGCACGCACCCCAGGACCCTCGGCTAACCGGAAACGAAGACGGCTGGATGGTGCTTAACGGCGCCTACCTCGTCGATTCCGGCCGGGGCCAGGAATTCGCCGCGACCGCAGGCGCGATGGTGAGCGGGCTCGCCGGGTTCCAGCTCGACGTGACAGGTCCGTGGCCGGCGTACTCGTTCAGCGTCGGTCGTGATCAATGACTGTGCATGAGCGGCCCGGAGCCGACATGGCGGCGCGGATGCCCGGGCGGCAGGTCGCGCTCGTCGACCTCCTCGACCGGGTGCTTGCCGGTGGGGTCGTCATTGCGGGCGAAGTGACGTTGTCTATCGCCGACGTCGACCTGGTCCGTATCTCGCTCCGGGCGCTCGTCGTGTCTCTCCGCGCAGGCATGTGCGAGCCAGGCAACGCTCACCGAGCGGGCAGTTGGGAGCGCACGACATGAACACCGACCGCGACACCAGCGGCGCCACCGGGGCGCCGAAACTGCCCGGGGTCGGCAGGAATCTGGCCATCGATCCCGAGTCAGCGGAGCGAAGCCTGGTCGCCCTCGTCCTAACGGTGGTCGAACTGTTGCGTCAACTGATGGAACGCCAGGCCATCCGGCGCGTAGATCAGGGAGATCTCACCGCCGACCAGGTGGAAAAGGTCGGGGCAACGCTCATGGCCCTCGACACCCGGATGAACGAGCTTTGCGAACACTTCGGGCTCGCCCTCGATGACCTCAACCTTGACCTCGGTCCGCTCGGCCCGCTGCTGAGCAGGGACTGACGAGCAGGGACTAAAGAGCAGGGACTGAACGGCGCAGCCTCATCCCGAAGCATCACAGGTATACGGCGCGAATAGCCCATTCTCCGCGGCATCAGGATGGATCCGGTGGTTGCACGCGCACGGCATGCTGCTGGGATGTCTGTACTATAAACACGAGAAGTCGGCGTGTAACCCTTCGGCCATAGTCACCCATCGCGGGACCCTTGTCGCCATGATCCAAGTACGCATGTACTGGCGGGAATCGGCATGATGGGGCCGGGTGAGCCAGAGGAGACCGAATGGCGCCGCAGCACGGGCTCTTCGAGCCGTTGCGCAGAATTGATCCGGAACGTATCGGCTCCTACGTTCTGCTCGGCCGGCTCGGAGCCGGCGCCATGGGCCGGGTCTACCTGGGCAGATCGGCCGCGGGGCGCCTCGTCGCGGTCAAGACGATCCGGCTTGAATTCGCGGAAGAAGATGATTTCCGCGCCCGCTTCGCGCACGAGGTCGCGGCGGCACGCCGGGTCAGCGGAGTTTTCACGGCGGCCGTGGTCGCCGCGGACCCGGACGCCGACGTGCCGTGGCTTGCCACCGCCTACGTGCCCGCGCCCTCACTGGACCGCCTGGTGCGGGCCTGTGGTCCGCTGCCCGTGCCGACCATCCGCTGGCTGGCGGCAGGATGCGCCGAGGCGCTCGAGTCGATCCACGGCGCTGGGCTCGTGCACAGGGACCTGAAACCCTCGAATGTGCTCGTGTCGCCTGACGGGCCCAGGGTCATCGACTTCGGGGTAGCGCGAGCAGCGGAACGTATCCACCTCACCTCCACCCACGGGTCCGTGGGAACCCCCGCGTACATGGCGCCTGAGCAGGCGAGAGACACCCGGCAGGCGACGACGGCGAGCGATGTCTTCTCGCTGGGCTCCACGCTGCTTTTTGCCGCGAGTGGGCACCCTCCGTACCGGGGACAGACCGCAATGGACATCCTGGTACGGCTCGCGACCGAGCCGCCAGACCTCAGCGGCCTGCCGAAAGAACTGGCCGACGTCGTCACCGGCTGCCTGGACAGGGACCCACTCAGGCGCCCGACATCCGCGTCGCTGCTCGGGCGGCTCGCACCGGACATGGATGCCGGCGCCGGGCACGGGTTCGGCCCGGCATTGCCTGAGACGGCCCTTGGCCTCATGGAGCAATACCGGCGTGGCCCGGGCGGCTCGCCTCGGGCGGCGGGCGAAACCGAGGATGAGTCCACTATCGGATCCGTTGTGTCCCTGCGCGGGCCGGGTCAGTCAGTTCAGCGCCGCAAACCCACCGGGCGCCGCGCCGCCAAGGCGCCGCGGCTCAGCAGGCCGGGCTCGCCGCGGCGCAAGCCAGGCGCCCGGCGCGCCAGGAGGATCGTGACCGTGGCCGCCGCGGCGGCCACGGTGGCCGCCCTGGTGGTCACGGCCAGCCTGCTTGGCGCGTCGATCAACAGCGGCGGGAACGGCACGACCCAAAGCCACCCCCCGCCGCCGTATCCGCCGCCGATTCGGCCGCCGGCGGCGGCTGGAACCACGCTCCCCGGCCCCGGCGGAAGGCGTGCAAATGCGCTTATGACGCTGAACCAGGCCAGTGGCGACGGATACACCATTTTCGTCTTGCATGGCGTCGGGTGGCCGATGGGCGACCAGATAACAGTGCGGCTGGCCGGACGGGCAGTGCGCGGGCCGACCATTGATTCGGCCGGAACGTTCAGCTACGCGATCAACCAGGAGCATGAATTCTTCCCAGCCGAAATACCGGGTGGCACCTACACGGTCATGGTGACCGTAGCGGGGGGATTGGCGGCCAAGGTCTCGTTCACAGTCGATCGCCAGTGACCCAGCGGAGTGACCACTAGCGTGGTGGCCGCGCCGGGCTTGATCATGGCCGGCGAGTCCACCACAGGTCCTCCTGCCTGGAGCACCACACAGGATCGTTGAGGCGCGCCAGATCGGCGGAGCCGATGACCGCGTGCTCGATCAGCACTTCCACCACGACCTCGTCGGACAACCGGATGTCCGAGCGGACAAGACCGCGTTCGGTGATTTTGCGGCGCAATACCTTGACATGCTCGCCCACCCGGGCCGCGAGCCTGTCACGGAAGGCCGGATCATTGTCGAAGCGCTCGAGTTCGTACCACGCGCCTGTCACCTCGAGGGCGGCGCGGGCGATCTCCGGTGTCCTCGGCAACGGAGTGGTACGCGTGGGATCGATCAGCCACGGCCGGCACCACATCAAAGCGACGAGAAAGAGCTTGGTCTTTGGGTCCAGGTATAGCGGCAGCAGGGTCGCGTCACTATCCGCACGTACCAAAGGTGCGTCCACGCCAAGATTCGTCATCCCGTCGGTGGCGCTGGCGACCACCACGCGAAGGAACTGGCCATCGTCTAGCATCGCACGCGATCCCACCAGTGTGATTCCGGCCCGCACAAACCATCCGCCCGATGGCTCCCCGCCCTCCTCCATCCTCGGCAGCCGTGTTCTGTTTCCATCGCTTTCCGTATAAAGCGCATGGGTGCGGCTGATGTTGGCCACCCAGGCGCCACCACTCACGGCCGCGATCAAGCCGGCCCGGCGCGACAGGCCACGGCCGACTGGAATCAGCAGATCCGCGTCCGGTCCGCGCCCGAATACCAAGCGGCACCCCAACGGAATTCCTACCACGTCTCCGGTTGGCGTGGTGACGTGCGCCGCCGCTGCCGGATCCAGCGCCATCGCCATCCTCACCTGTGCCGCTTTGTCCCGTAGCGCACATACTAGGGCCGCAGCTCATGACGCGCGCACCCCAGAGTTCGGGGATGGCTGCGCGCGGGGATCCGCGCTTGACTGTGATCAGCTAGGGGCGGGGCGTGAACGCAGTGGACAGGGTGAGCGACCGCTGAACGGCCAGAGCCCGCTGAGACCAGCGGCCACGCGGGCACAGGCTGAGCGACAGGGCTGCTCTCAGCTCGCGACGCGGGGGGGATCCTGTAGCTCGCGTTACCCGCCTCGCCCCGGCGGGTCGCGCTGGCCTTGTCCCGCCCGGGCAACCGCGAAGCCAAGGCGCGCGCGGAACGGCGCCCAGGCCTGGACCACCCGCCGAGCTTGCATCCGGGCTGTGGGCCGTCGCCTACCCCGTCCGTTCGGCGTGCCTCAGCCGGTGTGGCGGAGAAAGCGTTTGACGTCCCCCGCCTCGCGGTCGAGTGCCGCCTGGTCGGTCTCGGTGAGCGAGGTGAATGGATTGAGCCTGACCTCGCCCCGCACGACAGTCCAGGTCGCGACAGCGCGACCCTGGACGAGCGCGAACGGGCGGAATATCCCGTTCACGGTCACGATCCCCTGATGCGCGCCTACGTAGGGCTCGCGTGAGGCCCAGCCGAGCAGCAGCGGGTCAAAAGCACCGAGCAGGAGGGGCGGTGGCAGCGCCGCCTGCTTGGCACCGTGGCTCTGGCGGGCCGGGCGAGTCAACCTGGTCAGCTGGGACGGGCCATCGGGTTGGTCAAGTTCAGCGGCGATCTCGGCGAACCCGCGCCGTGCGTCGCGCAGCGGCAGGCCCGACCACTTGGCGAGATCGCGGTCCGTCGCCGGGCCGTGCCCGGCGAGGTAACGGCGGGCGAGCCTGGCCAGGGCGGTGTCGTGATCTACCGGCGCGGGCGGCGGGCCCAGCCAGTCCCGAACCAGCACGTAGGCCTGTTCGGGGCTGGCCGGGCCACCGGTCACAGGTCCGCGCACGGCGGCGCCGCGCAGCGACGCCAGCACGAGAATATGCACAATGGCCTGGCCTTCTGTCCGCACCCCGGCCGCCGCGATGCGCTCAGCAAGCTGGCCGCGGGTGAGCGGCCCGTCCTCGGCCAGCGAACGTTCGATCACCGCGACGGCCCGGTCAGCGGAGTCAGGCGGTACACCCTCCTGGGCCAGGCGGCGGGCATTGCCGGTGAGGACCCGCGGCGACATCAGCCCGTGCATCCACCAGTAGTCCTCGCTGCGGACCATGTGCAGCGTGCCGCGGTTCAGCCAGGTAACCACGAGCGAACGCTCGGCGGTCAGGCCGCGATCGATGTCTGCCGCGCGCAGCCCGGCCGACCGCGCCCTGACCGCTAGCCGCGCTCCACGGGGATCCTGCGCCTGGACGGCGAGCAGCCGACCGGTGACCTCACCCGTGGTGCGCGCGGGCGGTCCGGAAAGCAACTGTGCAGCGAACCGTTCGGAAAGCACCTTCAGCTCGGCCCGCGACCTTGCCGCTGCGCAACTCACCCGTCGATCGTGCCACGACAAGCTGGCCCCGAGCCCTGGTTCGGCGCGAGCGACGCCGCGCAGCAGACCACGACGTTCTCAAGCAGGCGCTCGGTTAGGGCGGGCAAAAAGGCCGCCGCACGCTCCAGGGGTGTCACGGCACGCAGCCGTTCGGGATCATGCGCGTCGCCATCGGCCTCGGTGCCTCCTGGTCAGGCTAAGTCGGCGCGGCGGCGGGCGGACGGCCAGCCCGTCGGGGTTACGATGCCATACTCGCGGATCTTGCGGTAGATCGTCGCGCGGGACATCCCAAGCGATTCCGCCGCTTTCACCTTGTTGCCCTCGTAGTCGAGCAGGCTCTGCACGATGGCATCGCGCTCTATCGACTCCAGCGGGCTAAGCAGCCGCCGGCTCACCGTCCAGCATTCCGGCGGTAGGTCCTTGGGCTGGACCGATCCGGTACGACGATGCTGTACGACCTGTTTCATCACCTGCCAGAGCTGCTGAGTGTTACCCGGCCAGCTTGACCTCAGGAGAAGCTGCATCGCCTCCGCTGAGCAGACCAGCCGGCCGGGCTGATTGAGTTTTGCGAGGAAAAACGGCACAAGGTCGTGCAGGTCCTCGATGTGGTGGCGGAGCGGTGGCAACTCCACGGTGCTCGGAAAGAACCGCAGCAACCTGGTCAGGTCGCCGTTCGCACGTCGGCGGTCAAGCGTGACCACTACCCGCAGCGAAGGCTGCTGTGCCACAGCACGCACCTCCTGCAGGGCGCTGGAAAGGGCGTGCAACTGCCTGGCGCCCAGCGCATCCACGTGCCGGATGACCATTGTGCCCTGGCCGTCGAGCAGCTCACGGCGCGTTCGCAGCAGCCAATCCTGGCCTGGCCTCTCCGCAGCGTCAAGGACGCGGAAACGTCCGGCCGGATTCCTTCGCTGATGCACCGCCTGGACCACGGCGAGCTTCCCGACGCCGGGTTCACCCTCGAGCGCCAGCCACTCTGCCGTGTCGTAGACGGCCTCCACCTGACGGCACCCGCGCAGCCAAAGCGGCCCGTCGCCGACCACGCCTGGAAGGAACATCGGCGCTCTGACCGGCGCTTTCTGACCACTCTCAGCTGACAGCCTGCTTGCAGGCTCGATCAGCTTCGCATGAACCACTCCACCGATGAACTGTCCCTTGCCGAGGACGGGCTTGCAGTAGATCCGCGCCGTCATGCCGGTAGGCAGCTCGACGGCCACTGGGCCCGCCTGGCGGTCGGCGAGCACCTCGGCTGCGTGGCCGAGCAGGACGGACTGGTCAGCCGGATCGAGCACCTGCCTCGCGGAATCGTTCATCATCACTACGTCGTTGCTGAGCGCCATCACGATCCCGCTGACGTGGCGGCAGGCCCGTAGATATTCGTGCAGCAGCTGGTACTCGCGCGCGTTGCCGTCGGTGAGCAGCGCCTGCTTGATCTGGTCGGCGGTGGTCTTGGCGAGCGCGACAAGCAGGGCGTCGGCGTCCCCGCGCCAGCAGGTCAGGTCCACCGCGCCGACCGTCTTGCCGGACATCGGGTCGTGGATCGGCACCCCAGCGCAGGCGAGGTCCTCGAGGTCCTCCGCATAGTGCTCGTGGCCGAACACGTGCGCAGGCTGGCCGCCCTCGAGCGCCGTTCCGATCCCGTTGGTACCGACATACTCCTCGGCGTAGCTGAAGCCCGGAGCGAGCTGGACACCGTCGAGGTGCCGCTCCAGATCGTGGTCGGCGGTGAGGCGGCTCAGCACCACCCCCGCAGCGTCCGTGAGGATGACGCTGATGGGCTGGCCTTCCAGGTTCGCGTGCAGGTTCCTCAGCACAGGAAGGGCGCTGCGAGTTAACGGTGTGTCAAGGTCCGGGTCACGCACGTACGACAGCTCGACACGGTCGGCCGCCACATTCCACTGCCTGGACCGCCACCACGACGCGAGAATCGAGTCGCGCACGACGTCCCTCGCGATCGGCTCGGCGGTAAGGAACCGCTCCCGGGCCTGAGCCAGCCGGGGGCTGTCGGCCGGAGATGGCAACTGCACTGCTGTGGGCACCCTCGCGCCTCCCCCGCCCCCTCGCGCAGGCAGGAGACTCCGCCCGCGAAGGTGGGCATCCGCGTCCGCATCGTTTCCTACCCCAACATAAACGCGGTGTTACCTGCTCATGTCTCATGTTGAGACGGTTGATCAGCCTTCAGCACCGTTTGGTGGGTTAACGACGGCTTGTTCCGATTCGCACTCACCGCCAGGAGGTGCCGGATGGGCCAACCGGAGGCAGAACACGTCGAGACCTACAATCCGTGGACCATCGTCAATGTGGTGTTCCATCATCTGGCCAGCCAGGGCCTGCATCCCATCCTGGGCGACGGCGGCGACCCTGGCGCGCCCGCGGCCCAGTTGCTCCGGGCGCTGGGTATCGAGCCAGCGGCGGAAGGCAACCGCCACGTCTCAGAGCACATCCAGCAGCATCTCGCCGAACTCCGTGATGCCGTATTTGGCGAGAGTTGATCACCGCTTGATGTCGTGACCTGCGGCGCAAGGTCACGGCTGTGTCTCATGTTGAGAGCCCACAAGCCCCCTTCGCGGGTTGTGATTCAGCACACAGGGAGCTTTCACCAGACCGGCGCTCGCGCGTTCGCTGGCGAGGTGAGGCGCCGGCACGAAGAAGGCGATCAGGGCTGCAGGCGGGCCGCCTCAGCCGGCCAGAAGGAAAGGGGTG
>Ga0335077_10001640_pt1 | contig 26671 bp, 26 predicted proteins | sample Lox_Sample_31_FD_207151 | JGI IMG/M metagenome (GOLD analysis project Ga0335077, IMG submission 207151) | Soil microbial communities from Loxahatchee National Wildlife Refuge, Florida, United States - Lox_Sample_3.1 | ecosystem: Environmental > Terrestrial > Soil > Wetlands | place: USA... | reverse complement strand
GATCCGGAGGATCGCGTCCAGACGGCGCGCGATCTGAAGAGCGAGATCCAGTGGGTGGCTGAGCACGCGGCGCCGTCACCGCACCCGGGCGCGGCGCCGCCGGCGCAGAAGCGCAGGTGGCCGATCTGGGCAGGTGTGGTGGTTGTCGTGGCCGCTGCCGTGGCGGGCTACTGGCTGATGCGCGGTTCTCCTGCAGCACTGCATGATTGGAGATTGACGCGCCTTACCAACGGTGCCGGACTCTCGATGGATGCAGCGCTGTCGGCCGATGGCAGGCTGGTGGCTTACGCTTCCGATAGCGGCCTGGATAACGGGCTCGATCTCTACATCAAACAGGTTGCCGGCGGCCCGCCGATCCGCTTGACGTCCGATGGCGCGGAGAACAGGCAGCCGGATTTTTCTCCTGACGGAAGCAGAATCGTTTTCCAGTCGAACCGGGATGGCGTACCCGGAATCTATGAAATTCCGGCCTTTGGCGGCCAAGCCCGCCTGGTGGCACGGGGCGGAGTGCGACCCAGGTTTTCTCCGGACGGCTCCAAAGTGGCATATTTTGTCGGTTCCGAAATCCAGGTCCAGACGTCGCCCGGAAGCAGCACGGTGTGGGTGGTTCCGGCCAGCGGGGGGCAGCCACAACGCGTGGGAACGAATCTTACGGCTGCCCGCGCGCCTATCTGGTCTCGCGACGGCAAGCATCTCCTGTTCGTTGGATACACGTCCGCCAAATTGTACGACTCCTCCAGCCTCGACTGGTGGCTGGGCAGTCCGCAGGGAGGGCAGGCGACCAAGACCGGCGCATACGATGTGCTGGTCCGTGCCGGACTGGCGGCAGACTCGATTCCCGCGCCATCTTGCTGGTCGAGCGACACCAACATCGTAACCTTCCCCGCACCTGCCGGCGATGCCGCAAACTTGTGGCAAATTGGCCTTTCCCCCCGAACCAGCCAAGTAAAGGGTCCCCCTGGCAGACTAACGGCGGGCAGTGACGATGAGTCCAGCCCGTCTTGCGCGTCCACCGGAGCCTTGGCTTTTGACAACCGGGAGAGCCAGAGTAACATCTTCTTCTTGCCCTTCGACTTGAATCACGGGAAACCCGCTGGCGCTTGGGAGCAGATCACGCGGGGTCCAGCCATTCGAGGCTTCCCGTCATTTTCCAAGAACGGGAGTTCGCTTGCGTTTTATTCAAACCAAGCAGGCCAAACCAACATCTGGAAGCGGGATCTGACAACCGGAAATGAGTCCATGGTCGCCAGTTCCTCGCTTCTGCAGCGATATCCAGTCGTTAGCCCGTCGGGCGGCAGAATCGCGTTTGCGGTAAACGAAAAAGATGAGACGCGGACGGTGTATGTGGCTGCTCCCGATGCCGAACCGGAGAAGGTGTGCGAAGGGTGCACGCGAGCCACGGACTGGTCGAGCGACGAAAAGACGCTCTTGATTTACGGCGGCACTCCGTTTCAGGTCCATCTTCTCGATCTGGCTACTCATCGGCGGACCCCGCTGTTGAAGCATCCCACTTACGGTTTGCTGTATGGCCACTTCTCGCCCGACGGCCGCTGGATCAGCTTTACAGTTCGGACTGCGCCCAATCGCGCGCGTCTGGCCATCGCGCCGTACCAGGGACCGCGGCCGATTCCGGAAAGCGCCTGGATCAACATCGCAGACGCATGGATTGAGGACTGGGCCAACTGGTCGCCGGATGGCAGGACGCTCTACTTTCCCTCCGCGCGAGACGGGCACCGGTGCCTATGGGGACAGCGGATCGACGCGGTTTCCCATCGGCCGGTGGGCGAGCCCTTCTCCGCATGGCATTTTCACGGCCGCGCGTTCTATCAACAGGATGGCTGGTGGACTGCCGGCAGGCGAATCGCGATAGCGCTCAGGGAGAATACGGGCAATATCTGGATGATCTCACGATGACGCCATGAACACGCTGGCGCCACGGCCGCCATGCCTGCAAACAGGCTGGTATCAGGCCATCGGGACTGAGAACAAATAACTTATCGAACGTTTGATGTGATGGAACAGTCCATCCGCGCGCGAACTTGCGCGCGTATTCTCTTCGCTTCCCCAGGCAGGAACAACATTGCGGCCTGTCTGAAAAGTCCCAGACGAAAAGGGGACGAAAAGGGGACAGACGCATTTTCCATGAGAGCCCAGGCCCCCGTCAGCGACTTCAGATTCATGCCCCGACGTGCCCGCATCATCGTTTCGGGGATCGCCCATCACGTCCCAGCGCGGCAATAATCGCCAGCAGGTATTCTACTCCGTTGAGGATCGCCGTCTCTACCTGCATCTGCTGACTCGATATGCCGCCCGCTACGGCACGCAGATCGCCGGTTACTGCCTGATGACCAACCATGTTCACCTCCTGGTCGTACCGCGGCACGAAAATTCGCTGGCGCGCACGTTCGGGCCGACCCATGCCGAATATGCGCTGGCGCTGAACCTGTCCGAGAAACGTAGCGGGCACCTCTGGCAGAACCGCTTCTTCTCCTGCCCGCTGGATGCCGCATATCTGGAAAACGCTCTGCGTTATGTCGAACTGAACCCGGTGCGCGCCGGTCTTACCGTGATGCCATGGGATTGGCCGTGGTCGAGCGCCAGGGCGCACAGTCAGGAGGACGCGAGCGACGCCGTGTTGGACCGTAGCGGCCACTTGGACAGGTGGGATTATGCCGGCTGGAGAGAGGGTCTCTTGTCAGGCATATCTCAGACGGAGTACGATTCCATCCGCCGTGCGACCCACACGGGCGAGCCCCTGGGATCGCGTGAATTCCTCCGGCAACTCGAACGGCAGGCGGGGAGACGACTCCGAGTCTTGGCCCGTGGGCGGCCCGCCAAACGGCCGTGTCAGCCGGAGCGAACCCGCTTGCAGCAGGATCTATTTGGGGTTGAGGCCTGAGGCCAAATAAAGTGCGTCTGTCTCCTTTTCCCCCGGAACAGGAAATCCTGTGCGCGATCACTAGGACGACCAAACAGGGTGAGTCTATCGCCTCGGCGGGCCGCCACTGTGGCCCCTCTACTGCGAACCGTCGTTCTTTGCCCAGTCGATGAAGACTCCGGCAACCGACTTGCCAAGCGCCACGCCAGCAGCATTGTCCATTGGATAGTGAATGCCGGCCCAGATTCTCGAATCGCCAGCTTCCTTCCCAACCGCGCGAATGAAATCCGCACGCGCTGGGAACAGGTATGCGAGCACCTCCGACCGAGCGGCTGAAAACGTCGAGTGATTCGATGGGTAACTCGGGAAGTTCGGGACCGGGAACAAGGGTATTATCCGCGGATCGAGTTGAGGCGGCCTGATGTACCAGTACGTGAATTTCCCGTCTTGACTGGCAATGAAAGCGTCGTACAAGACAGCAGAGATCAGCGCATAAACCCGCGCGACGCGAGGTGGATTCTTGTCCAACCGGTCTTCGAAAATCCACTTGTCCGCATACCGGTATGGCCAGGTGAATAGACCCTCCGGGCTTTGCCAATAAAACGCTTTGTAGTTGGTAACGAAAGTCCGCGGGAAGTTGCGAACCGTATCCGTGTCCGCAACCACTGCAGGAGAGTCGCAGGGTGGCGGAGGAGCGGGCCGGAACTCGTCTGGGAAGTTCAACAGCAACAGTCGCCAATTGACGGCCGTTACGTTTCCCGGGTTGGTGCCGATCCATTTACACGGGCCCGTCGGCACGGTGCCCGTCCAGACGGCATCGGACCCGTCCGCTCTTGCCTTCGCCAGGACCTGGTCGGCGACCTTCTTACCCAGGTCCAGTCCGGCGTAATAGTCGCTGGGATACTGAAGCCCGGCAAGCACACGTGACCAACCCGCTTGTTCCGCCATGGCCTGAAACGTCTGAGCCTCCGCCGGCAGAAAATACGCCAGCACAGTGGCTGCGGCCTGGGCCGTCGCCGCGTGTTCGGAAGGGTACGAAGGGCTGTTGGGCACCGGTAAAGCAGTGGGCACGCTGTGATCCACTTGGCTGGGACGCAGCTTGTTGTAGGCGTACTTCGATTCCCAGGCAGCAATGGTTGCGTCGTACATCGCCAAAGCCAGGTACGTGTACACGCGGTGCGGGTAAGCTGTCGTCGGTGTACCCGCAAGAATGCGGGCGTGGATCATATCCATCCAGCGGTATGCGGGTGCCCCGGCATCCCAGTATTCGATTTGCTGCTGAACTTGCGCGTCGTTGTGGCTGATCAGTTCCTTGAGCGACGCCAATTCATCCGCGACGGCTTGACCTCCGGGTGGCAATGGAACTCGATAATCTATGCCTTTGGAAATCACCCAGGTCCGCCATTTGCCAGCATTCGGCTCAATCTGACCCGTTGATTGCGCCCACAGCGGGAGTGTGGCAGCGAGAGACACCCAAACGAGCTTCTGCACGGTCGTCATCTGATCCTTCCTTTCCGAAAAATGGGTTCAGTACAGGTTTGTGCGCCGGTGTCGCTAGTCTTCGGCTGGGAAGCCGCGACGTACGGCATCAGTTCCGCAACGCGGTCAAAAGAAATGTTCGCGATACCAGCTGATGGTATGGCGAAGCCGGCGGTCTCGCCTGTGACTCCAGGCTCCGGTCGACAACGGCTTAGAATCCTAAGGACAGGCTTTGCCGGCACCGCAGGCTCAGAGCAAACGCCCTGGTCCGTGATGGTTTCGCCAGTCGGTTTGCTGATCGTCCGCGCCAGGACCTGTGCACGAATTCTCTCTGCCTGCCCCGGCAAGAACAACATCACGCCTCGTTTGATCTGTTCCAGTTCTTTCGTCTGCCATGGAACGTGCATGATACCGGCAACGGCCGGGTGCCCGGCCTCACCAAGAAGCAGGTGGCCCATCTCATGCGCAATGAGATGTCCCAGAATCACTCGGTGCAACTGCTGGTCAATAGTGATGTCGCGCGCACGATCGGCGAAGACATTGGCAACCACACCAAAACCCCCGTATACCGGCAAGAGGACGAAGCCGAAGATATCGCCGCCCACTGGGAATCGTTGCGCCATCTCGTTGGAAAGGAGCCGGAGGGTACGCCGTGTGGACTGGCCAGGAACGTCACAAGTAGAATTCTGCGCTAACTCCTCCGGCGACAGAGGACAGATCAACCAGGCCATGGCGATACCGGCCCGTTCATAGATCGTCGCGGTCCGTTCGGCTCGAACCAGCGTTTCCGGAGAAGCACCTGCGTAGTTGTAAATATGGACTGCGATCTTCAATCCCGTATCCGGTGGTTGTGCGTCCAGTCGAGGCACGCTCAATCGATCTCGCATGGCGTGCGCCTGGGCCGCTGTAAACACCAGCAAGTTGGCGTTGGCTAGGCTCAGCTCCCGCAGACTCCATGGAAAGTGCATGATTCCGACAGGCCAGTGGCCTTCCGTCTGAAGCAGCAAGTGACCAATCTCGTGGGCGACCACTAAACCCAAGACGTGGCCGCGGGAAGCCGCGACGTACGGCATCAGTTCCGCAACGCGGTCAAACGAAATGTTCGCGATACTAGCTGATGGTATGGCGAAGCCGACGGTCTCGCCTGTGATTCCAGGCTCCGGTCGACAACGGCTTAGAATCCTAAGGACAGGCTTTGCCGGCACCGCAGGCTCAGAGCAAACGCCCTGGTCCGTGATGGCTTCGCCAGTGCGTCCGCAGTGGAACCAGGTTATGCCGATCGCCGCTTGCTGGAGGATTTTGCCGGCTTCCGCCTCGGCGCTGGCCAAGTCCGAAAGGGGCGCCTGCGCAAGGTTGTAAACACGCACGGCCATTGCCGGTGACCGTTCTGACGCTGGTTTTTCCAAGTCTCCCGGACACAAAAAAGACAGCATCGCCGCTACGCACTGGAATCCGTGGACAACGTGGGACAGCATCGGGGCGCCTCTGGAAGCCCACGATGCTCCTGAAAAGCCAGCTACGGCAGTACCTGCACGGTATCGTGCGGGCACGCGTACCGTACTTACTGAATGAAATCAGCAGTCTGTGGCTTGGCCGCCGTCGAAACCGCCCGGCACGATCAATGAACTGCGGCGTATGATAGAACGAATCCCCAGCCTAGATGGAGGGGCCACTGCCATGCAGCACAATGGCATTCCCAATGACGCCGTTGAGGCTCAGCTTGAAAAGATGTTGAGCAGCCCGGTTTTCGCCGCCGCCGATCGCCCCACCCGGTTCCTGCGCTTTATCGTTCAGCGCACACTCGCAGGTGGAGAGGAAAATCTGAAGGAGTATCCGATCGGAGTCGAAGTGCTGGGCAGGAAACCGTCCTTTGACCCTCGAGTCGACCCGATTGTACGCGCAGAAGCCGGCAGGCTGCGCACTCGTCTGCTGGAGTATTACACGGCCCATGGAAAGCATGACCCTATTAAAATTATTCTTCCTAGGGGCACGTATGTGCCAGCCTTCGAGTGGAACGCGATTCCAGAGGGTATCCCGGATGCCGGAGCGACGACTCCACGGGGGGCCCGATACTGGGTGGCGTGGACGGTCGCCACGCTCGTTTTGCTGCCGCTCGCCGTACTCGGTCTTGTGCATGTTTTTCAGCGCCCTGCAAATCGAGCAAGCTCCTCGTCTCCGGTTCGCTTCCAGCTTTATCCTCCGGACAAAACACAGTTTGAGTTGTTTGGATATGCAGGCCCGATGAGAGTTTCTCCGGACGGACGGCGGATTGCCATTGTAGCCAAAGGGTCCGACGGTAACGATACTCTCTGGGTCCGTTCTCTCGAATCCCTTTCAGCCAACCCGCTGGCCGGAACCGAAGGTGCCTACCAGCCCTTCTGGTCGCCAGACAGCCGCAACCTTGGATTTTTCGCGGGTGGGAAACTCAAAAAGGTTGACATCTCAGGAGGGTCTCCGCAGGTGGTGTGCGATGTGCGACGCGCCGCGGGCGGCTCTTGGAATCGAGACGGAGTTATTATCTTTGCGACACTTGATTTCACGCCGATACACCGAGTGGCAGCTTCCGGAGGTGTGCCGGTCCCCGTAACAACTTTAGAAAGGCCTAGCAAAGCCAATGCCCACCGTTGGCCGGAGTTTCTGCCGGACGGCATCCACTTCTTGTACCTGTCGCTCACTGAAAAGAGCGACTCGGCCATTTATGCAGCGTCGTTGGATTCGAAAGACCAATCGCAGGTTTTGACGGTTCCCTCCAACGTTGGGTACGTCCAACCCCAATCCGCGGAACCCGGTTTTCTGTTGTACGTACGGGACAAGGTGCTCATGGCTCAGTCCTTTGATCCAAAGCGCTTGAGGGTCTCGGGGGAACCGTTTCTTGTTGCACCGAAACTGGCGTATAGCCAGATTGGCGATTTCTCGGTCTCGGAAGGCGGAGTCCTGGTTTACCGCACCGACCCCCATCCGGCCGTACAACTGACATGGGTGGACCGTCAGGGGAGGCAGCTGGCGACTGTCGGCGCACCGGGCCAGCTCATGTTTCCTGAACTGTCACCCGACGAACAGAGAGTTGCCGTGGAGCAGCTCGACGCGCAGACGGGCCAGCCTGACATCTGGTTGCTTGATCTTTCCCGCGGCACCAACTCCCGATTTACTTTTGGTCCTCAAGACAATGAATTTCCGATCTGGTCTCCTGATGGCCAGCAGATTGTGGTCGGTTCGAAGCGTAATCGCGCCGTTGACCTATTTGCAAAGTCGGCAAACGACGCGAGCGAAGCTGTGTCCATGCTCAAGACGCAGGCCACGAAGTACCCTACGGACTGGTCGCCCGATGGGCGCTTTGTATTGTATGAAAACCACACGGAAAAGGGCAACGACCTATGGATTCTTCCAGTCGGTGGAGATCTAACGCCATTCCCGTTTATGGAGAGTCCGTTCGAGGCGGTGGACGGGAGATTTTCCCCTGACGGCCGCTGGATCGCCTATAGCTCGAATAAATCCGGCAGAGATGAAATCTATGTTCGTAGCTTCGCGGGTGGTCCCGATGGAGTAGAGCACAACGGAAGCCATGCCAGTAGCGAGTGGCAGATCTCGAATAACGGCGGCAGCATGGCCCGGTGGCGGCGCGACGGGAAGGAGCTATTCTACTTGAGTGACGATCTGAAAATGATGGCAGTGGAGGTCAATGCAGGCTCGTCAACCTTTCATGGTGGTCCACCACAGGCGCTATTCGATGTTCGAAGCCGCGGCGGCTTCTCCGGATTTGCTTGCGCCTATAGTGTCGCAGACCACGGACGACAATTTCTTATTACCGTAGGAGTCGGGGAAGGTGCTTCGGTGCCCATTACGGTCGTACTCAACTGGCTACCGCAACGGCGCTCCACCCCACAAGCTAGTGCTTGGCATCAGTCTCAATAATCTTCATAGAGGGAAACTCGGGACAGCACACTCAAATCCGGCTTCTGCAGGTTACTAAATGTCTGCCAACCGATCGTGGCTCTACCGCGAATTGACTGACGCAACATGTGATGGATCCCCAAAGGTTCAAACAAGTCGATAAGCTTTTGCAGTCCGTGCTGGAGTGTCCCCCCGCCGAGCGCGATGCATTTCTCCAGCGCGTCTGCGCGGGCGACAAGGCCCTGGAGTGCGAGGTCCGTTCGCTCCTGGCCTCCCAGCGGGAGGCGGCAAGCTTTCTGGAGAGTCCGGTGATCGAAGTGGCTGCGCAGGCGCTCGCCGGCTGGCGGAACAATGCTGCGGAGGGAAGCAGCAACTCTCCGATGAGCCCGCCTGTTTCGCAGTTGGGGCCGTACAAGATCCTGGCTCCGATCGGAGCCGGCGGCATGGGTGTGGTGTATTGCGCCAAGGATCCGCGCCTCGATCGCGACGTGGCCATCAAAATCGCCGGCGTCGAATTCAGCGAGCCGCTGCAGGTGCCAAAGGCAATGTACGCGTATCCTCGCGTTTCTCCGGATGGAAAGCGCCTCGCAAAGAGCCCGCGCACGCCACGTTCCTGCTGAACTTCATAGACGACCTGCGCCGGTGCTTGCCCGCCGCACGGTGACTGGACCCCGACCAGCGGCGATATACTTGCCCATGATGAAACCGCAACTCGAACGCCGTGAATTCGGCAAGGCGCTTGTGGGCACCGCGCTCTCCGCGGCCGCGCTGAGCGCACAGCAAAAATCGCGCCCGGCGCATCCCTGGCCGCCGGGCATCAAGATTTCCGTGCAACTGCCTGGTCCCGATCCCTCCGACGAAGACCTCCAATTCGTCAATCAGCTTGGCGCGCGCTACGTCAACATTCCCACCAGCGGCGAAACCGCAACTTACGAACACTTCGCCAAACTCAAATACAGAGTGGAATCCGCCGGCCTGCTCGTCTGGAATATCGGCAACAGCGATGTCCACAACATGGAGGAAGTCACCCTCAATCTTCCAGGCCGCGACAAAAAGATCGAGGACTACAAGAATTTCCTGCGCAACCTCGGCCGCGCCGGACTCCACTACACAACCTACGCGCACATGGGCAATGGCATCTGGAGTTCCGCGGCCGAGACCACGCGTGGCGGCGCGCGCGCCCGCGCCTTCGACTTGAAAAACGCCACGGGCCACTGGGCGGGCAAGGACTTCAACGGCCCACTCACGCACGGCCGCATCTATTCTGAAAAGGAAATCTGGGATAACTACGAGTACTTCATCCGGCAGGTGGTTCCCGTGGCCGAAGAGCAGGGCGTGTTCATCGGCGTGCATCCCGACGATCCGCCCGTCCCCATGCTCGGAGGCGTCCCGCGCTGCATTTTCGGCAACTTCGAGGGCTACAAACGCGCGCTCGAAATCGCCGCCAGCCCCAACATCGGCGTCTGCCTCTGTTGCGGAACCTGGCTTGAGGGCGGGGAACTGATGGGCATGGACGTGGTTGGCGCCATCCGCTATTTCGGCCGTATGGGCAAATTATGGAAGATCCATTTCCGCAATGTCAGCTCACCCATCCCGCATTTCGTCGAGGCCTTCGTCGACAACGGCTACATGGAGATGTGGAAGATTATGCGCGCTTTGCGTGAGGTGGGATTTGACGGCGCCGTCATCGGTGACCACTTCCCCGAAATGGTCGGCGGGCCGCGCGCTTCGGTGGCCTACACGGTGGGATATATGAAAGCTTTGCTGGAACGCGCGAATGCAGAATTCGGCGGGTGACTATTCTCGCTGGTGATCGAGGGCGACAACCGTAATACCGCGTTTCCGCAGTTCGTCGTGAAAGGCGGCTCGCTTGGCAGCGTCTTCGCTGGCCCGCTGAGCGTCGATTTCTTCTTGAGTTGCCAGGCGGTGTGATTTGGCGTAGAGCAGCCGGGCGGCTACCGCCGCCGGAGTTTCCACAATCCGTGGATTCTCAAGGCTCATCAGCCAGGTAGGTTCAGGCAGAGTGCGTTGAATCTCGCGAATCTCCTGCCAGTACCGTCTTAAGTTGAGCATCAGTCTCGTTCTCTCAGGACCCGAGCAATCTCGCTGGCCGCCAGTTGCTTATCCGCTGCCGACATGCGGGCGTGGATGTCTTCCAGTTGAAACCCGGTTTTCTCCTGCCGCATTTCGATTTCTGCCGCGATCGACTGCCCCAGCTCCTCCAGGTTCTGGACATCCAGTTCGTGGACGAGCGTTTTGAGCTTTGTGCTGATACTCATGCCGGTCACTTCCCCCCAGATTTCGTGAGTGTCACTAAAGCTTTTCCAGCCGGTCTGCTTCTTCCGAGAACCGGCCCGCCTGCCGCTTGAGTTCGCGCGCATGCGCCATCAATGCGCCGGCGACTCCCTTCGACATGTCCACCGGCAGAACGACCTCCTCGGTCACCGCCTCACGCAGTTGCCCCACCAGTTTTTCAGCCCGATCGTGGGCCAGCCGCTCCACCGCCCGCGCCGTAGTGATCAGAGCATGTGATTCCTCGCGCAGGCTGGTGACCTGCGCCACCGGAATCAGATGCTCGACGATCCGCTCGATGGCGCGGTTGACATAGCGGCTTTGGACCTCGATCAAAGCCAGTTCCTTGAGGTTTGCGAACTTAACTCCTCCGGCCGCGGCCGACGCCACGATTGAGTCGATCGCGGCCTCCGAAGCCTCGGCCATCTGGTTTCGAATGTCCTTTGCGAACTCGTTCAGCCGTCGCTCGGCTTTTTTCAAGTCCTCAAAACGTGTGGTGGCAGCCCGCTGAGCCTCGACTGCCTTTACGACGTCCGGCTCTGCTTCGGCCTGTTGGATGGCCTGTTCGAAGCGAGTCTGCAGGTCGCGCGAGAGCAACTGCTCGTCCTGGGTGGCAACCACTTCCAGGGTCGGCGTTCTGGCGAGATCGAAGCTCATTCCCGTGTCGGCTCCTTCACGCCCGAATCTTATCCCGAGGCCGATGCGCCACCATGCGAAATCGCGGCGGCCTGCGCCGGTAAGCGCTTGATGAAGCAGTGCAATACTGCAGTGCGTAATCGTTCGGAATGCTGTGAACGCCTGAAAAGGGTGACTTCCTCTATACTGGCTGGAAGGAGGATTATGCGGTCAATTTCCCGGCATCTCTTGGCGATCGCCATTCTGATGATTGCGGTAACGGGCGCGAACTACGCGCAGGGCCGGTACGGCACTGCCCGCGGTCTTGTGGACCGGGTGCAAAAGAATCTGCGGCATGCCGAGCATTTCACATCACCGAACGACAAGGAGAAGGAGCGCTACCACAACGCGCAGCATCATCTTTCTGAGTTCGACCGGAAGCTGAGCGAAGGAAAGTTCGACAAAGATAAGCTCGATGAAGCCATCGACGATGTAAAGAATGTCGTGGAGAACAACAGCCTGTCGCCCGAGAGCCGCGATGCGCTCACCCGCGACCTGGGCGAACTCCGCGAACTTCGCCGGACGCGAGGCGCGGCCTACTGAGTGGCCTCGAATGAGGAGTCGCGAATCCAGCCGGATGCGAAGTGCGTCCTATTAAGGGTGCCGGCGCTGCGGTCGCGCGTCGGGCACAGAGGAGTCAATGCGCAGAGCCTTAGGTGCTGTGAAACTGCCCACACCGGATAAAGCAAAAGCGCGGCCTGATTCGCCTGCGGAAAAAGAGAAAGACAAAACTCCCACCTCCGAGCGCCTGCGGGCGCTACTTCCCGACATCTGGAAACTCGTCCGCCCGCGCCGCGGCCTGCTGGCCCTGGGCTTTGTGCTCATGGGCATCAACCGCGTGTCGGGCCTGGTGCTGCCGTATTCCACCAAGTTTCTGATTGATGACATTATTGGCAAGCGGCATATGAACCTTCTGTTGCCGCTGGTGCTGGCGGTCTTGTGCGCCACGCTCATTCAGGGCGCGACCTCGTTTTCCCTGACGCAACTGCTGTCGAAAGCCGCCCAGCGCTTGATCACCGAACTTCGCCGGAACGTGCAGGAGCACATCGGCCGGCTGCCGGTCGCGTATTACGACGCCAACAAGACGGGCATGCTGGTCTCGCGCATCATGAGCGACGTGGAGGGCGTACGCAACCTCATCGGCACCGGCCTGGTGGAATTTGTGGGCGGTCTGCTCACGGCGGTGATCGCGCTGGTGGTCCTGCTGCGCATCAGCCCGCTCATGACGGGCATGGCCTTTCTGTTTCTACTGGTCTTCGGTTTGGCCCTGCGCCACGCGTTTCGCACGATCCGGCCAATTTTCCGCGCGCGCGCGAAAATCAACGCGGAAGTTACGGGCCGGCTCACCGAATCGCTGGGCGGGGTGCGCGTCATCAAGGGATATCATGCGGAAGAGCGCGAGGCGCAGGTTTTTTCGGGCGGCGTGCAGAGGCTGCTGGATAACGTGCTTAAGTCGTTGACGGCGACCTCGGTGATGAGTCTCGGCGCCACCATGGTGGTGGGCATGGTGGGGGTTGTCGTGATGTTCGTGGGCGCGCGCGAGATTTTCGCCGGCACGCTCACGCTTGGCGGGCTGATGACGTTTACGGCTTTTCTTGTTTTTCTGGCGGCGCCGGTATTTCAGGTGGTAGCCATCGGAACGCAGATCTCGGAAGCGCTGGCCGGACTAGAGCGCACGCGCGAAGTGATGCACGAGCAGCCGGAAGACGAAGACCCGCGGCGCACGGTGGCGCTGGGCCCCATTCGCGGCGAAGTGGAGTTTGAGCATGTCAGCTTCGCCTACGATCCTGGAAAGCTGGTCCTGAAAGGCATTTCGTTTGAATCGCGCCCAGGCACGGTGACTGCGCTCATCGGCCCATCGGGTTCGGGAAAATCCACGATCATCGGCTTGATTTCGGCGTTCTACGTTCCGTCGGAGGGCGTGATCCGGCTGGATGGAGTGGACCTCTCGACCGTCCGCTTGGATTCCTACCGCACGCAGTTGGGCGTCGTTTTGCAGGACACGTTTCTGTTTGACGGTACCATCCGCGAAAACGTGGCGTTCTCGCACCCTGCCGCCACTGAGGAGGAAATCATGGACGCGTGCGCGATCGCGCGCGTGGACGAATTCGCCGAGACGTTCGAAAAGAAGTACGACACCATCGTCGGCGAGCGCGGCGTGAAGCTTTCGGGCGGCCAGAAACAGCGGGTGTCCATCGCGCGCGCCATTCTGGCCAACCCGCGCATCCTGATTCTGGATGAAGCCACCTCCAGCCTCGACTCCGAGTCGGAAGCGCTCATTCAGGAAGGGCTTTCTTACCTGATGCGAGGCCGCACCACGTTCGTGATCGCACACCGCCTTTCGACCATCCGCCGCGCCGATCAGATCCTGGTCGTTGAAGCCGGCAAGATTGTCGAGCGCGGCACGCATGACGTGCTCTACGCTGCCCGCGGCCGCTACTACGACCTCTACACCAGGCAGCACGGGTTGGAGATGAACCTGTTCCTGGCACCGGGCGAAGGCGACAAAGTTCCCGAGCCAGCGGACGAGAGCGACGTCAAAAACGGGAATGCTTTGAGCGAAGCGGTGCGGCTGCTTCGGGGATAAGCGGAACAAATTGGCACTGAAGCTGACGCTCGATAAATGCGTCTGTCCCCTTTGGCCCCTTTTCCCCGTCCCCCCGAATGCGTCTGTCCCCTTTGGCCGTCCAAGGATCGCAGCCCGGAGGAGTGGGGAGCAGTGGTGAAACGGTAGTGCGATAAGAGAGGCGAAGACCGCTCCCTTTGGTCGCGGCTCGGTAACGCAACCCAGACGCCAAAAGGGTGACGGGCAACGCTGTAGAGTAGAGACACGGTGCTGCCGCATGTGCACTACCTGGCGATGGTCCGGGCGGCGGACAGATGTGGGCAGGCTCGAGCCGGGGAGAGATCACGGGTTCAGCTCGGGTACGGGACCCAGTCGTTGACGGTCTTTGTGGACGACGTGGACGGACACTACGCGCGTGCGAAAGCCGCAGGGGCGAAGATTCTGGAGGAGCCGCATGAGACGGAGTATGGGGAATATCAGTACGCGGCTGAGGATTTGGATGGACACCACTGGCTGTTCTCGCGGCACGTAAGGGATCGCAGTCCGGAGGAGTGGGGAGCAGTGGTGAAGCGGTAGTGCGATAAAAAGCGGAAGGACCGCTCCCTTTGGTCGCGGCTCAGCAACACAACGCCGTTCAGCGCTTCGGTTTGATCTGGGCAGCAAAGGATTGGGCTACGATTTTTCCGTTGCGCACAACAAACGTGTCGGTGGCGAGTTCGTACGAATTGTCGGCGGTTTCTGCACTCCAAAGAATGTAGGCGCAGTCGCCCTCAATCGATCGCTGGTGCATGGCAAACGAGGAGCCCGGTTTTTCGAGCTCCGCAACGAGGGCTTGAAACAGGGGCTTCATCGCGTCCGGACCTTTTATCGGTCCGGATGGCATGAACAACACCGCATCCGGCGAGTAATCGGCCAAGATGCCGTCAACGTCGCCCTCGCCAAAGCACTTCAGATGATGATCCAGCACGTCACTCGTAGACGTCATTGTCAGAATCCCTTCTAATGTTGAACGCGAAAATAAAAGTACAAAAGGCGGGGGTCCAAATGTAAAAAAGAATGGATCCTCACGCGGCGCTCTATTGCTCCACACCGTGCTCGAGCTGGCGCTGGTATTCGGCGGCATCGAAGTGGCCCTGGGAGGCGGCGATGAGTCCGTCGGCGCTGATCTGCCAGACTTCGAAGCCGCTGATACGAACGCGGCGGCCGTCGCCGCCGGGGCCGGTGTTGGCGCCGGTCAGCGTCCAGTGGTAGTGAGCACGGCTTTCCTGTATGACGAGGTCGTCCATGGCCACGCGCATGTCCGGGAACGCGGTCATGAAGGATTGAGCGGCTTCGGTGATCGCGCTTCGCCCGACCGCGGGAGTTCCGCCGTTGATGGTGAGCGAGCCGCCGGGCGAATAGAAAGCAGCTACGCTCGCGGCATTTTGGCTGCACCAGGCGGCGGTATAGCGGGCGGCGAAATTTCGCAACTCGGCAAGGTCCGGCGGCATCGGGCGGTGCTGAGTCTACTTCCCGTATTGTTGACCGGCCTTGGTGATGGATGGGACGGCGGCGGCAAGGTCCTGCGGATTCATGACCGGCCGGAGAGAGACTTTGGCGTTGAACGCCAGGAACCAGGGCTCGGCGATGGCGGGAATCTGCGAGGTGTCCTTCATGTCAAACACGATGGAGCCCGAGCGCTGGCCGTCGTCGTCCGCAAAAAAGTACGCGGCCTCGGGCTTGAGATCGGCAACGATTTTCTCGACGGTGGGGCCTAGCGTTCCGGCCTTGGCCGCGGCGTTTCCGGCTTCGACGGGGATCGAAACTCTCAGCAACATTCGCATATGGTTTTCCTCCTTTAAGGAAAAGACGCCGAACGATTATATCCGAGTGGTGTGCGGAGGAGAGCCCAACCTTTCCGCTACATTAAGATCACATGTCCCAGATCCTCGACGGCAAACGCGTCTTATCATCACCCGGCGCCCGACAACGCCGCCGCTCCCTGCAGGTTTGAGAGCGTTGTGTCGTTTTGGATGCGTCAGCCAGTGTATGGTTCGTCGCTGACGTGTTCCATCCAGTCGACAACCTTGCCGTCGAGCTTCTCCTGAATGGCGATGTGGGTCATGGCCGTGGTTGGCGTGGCGCCATGCCAGTGCTTCTCACCAGGAGAGAACCAGACGACATCACCTGGCCGGATTTGCTCGATCGGTCCTCCCCATCGCTGTGCCCGGCCACAACCAGCCGTCACAATCAGAGTCTGCCCCAGCGGGTGGGTGTGCCATGCCGTCCGGGCGCCCGGCTCGAAAGTGACGCTGGCGCCTTGAACAAGCGCCGGGTCGGGCGCGTGAAAAAGCGGATCGATACGTACCGTGCCGGTAAACCACTCTGACGGTCCCTTGACGGAATGCTGGGAACCAACTCGTTTGATCTCCATTTCCTGGGCTCCTTCGTGCGGCCGTTCAGCGGCCGGTCATTTGCTCCAACCTTTCGGGATACCGAGCCCCTTGCACCGTGATTTTGGAGGCCGCGGCAACGATCTCCCGCAGATCGTCGGGCGTGAGTTCGACTGAGACTGCTCCGATGTTTTCTTCCAAACGATGCAGCTTCGTGGTTCCCGGGATCGGTGCAATCCATGGCTTCTGGGCAAGCAGCCACGCGAGAGCGATTTGAGCGGGTGTCGCTTTTTTTCGTTTCGCGATGCTGGCGAGCAGATCAATGAGCGCCTGATTCGCCTTGAGAGCCTCCGGCGTGAAGCGAGGCAGGGTGCTGCGGAAGTCGGAGCTGTCGAATTTCGCGTTCTCGTCGATTTTCCCCGTGAGAAAGCCCTTGCCCAGCGGGCTGTACGCGACCAGTCCGATTCCGAGTTCCTCGAGCGTCGGGATGACGTCTGCTTCAGGGCGCCGCCACCACAGCGAATATTCGTTTTGGAGCGCGGTGAGCGGCAGGACTCTGTGCGCGCGACGGATGGTTTGCACACCCGCTTCAGAAAGGCCGAAGTGCTTGACCTTGCCCGCCTGAACCAGGTCCTTCACCGCTCCCGCTACGTCTTCAATTGGCACGTTCGGATCAACCCGATGCTGATAGTACAAGTCGATGACATCCACCTTGAGCCGCTTCAGCGAGCCCTCGGCAGCCTGCTTGATGTGCTCCGGCCGGCTATTCAGACCTGCCGCTCCCGGCCGGTGATCGCTGCCGCTCAGATCGAACCCGAATTTCGTGGCGATCACCACTTGCTTGCGGAAGGGAGCGAGGGCTTCGCCCACAAGCTCTTCGTTTGTAAACGGGCCGTAGACCTCGGCAGTGTCGAAGAACGTGATGCCGCGTTCCACGGCTGCCCGGATAAGAGCAATCATCTCCTGCTTGTCTTTGGGCGGGCCGTAAGAAAAGCTCATTCCCATGCAGCCGAGCCCGAGAGCTGAAACTTCCAGGCCGATTTTTCCAAGTTTGCGCTTTTGCATTGTTTCTCCTTCGCGAACTGTTTCTCGAATCTCCAGGTTAAATTCGAGCGCCCGGGAAGCGGTATCCTGATCCTTCCGATTTATTGCCTATTCCTCTTGGATTGTTGATCCACATAGACGGCCGGGGATTATTCTAGGGTAGAGGAAAGCGTATGAAAAAACCCAGTGGAGACGCGCGCCTGTTACAAGATCGAGCACGTGAATTGCGGGCGGAGCTGGCTCGCAAGATTGCCTTGTTCATTGGCTCCGAAGAGAACAGGGCAACCGAGATTCCCGGGCTGACGTTCCACCGTCGCACCGCCCCCACCGCTCCCTGCTCAACGACCTACGAACCGGGCGTGACGGTGATCGCGCAAGGGCGAAAGCGCGTAGAACTCGGCCGAAATGTTTTCATCTACGATGCCTCGCGATTTCTGCTGACATCGGTCGAATTGCCGGTTGTCAGCCGGGTGATCGAGGCAAGTGAAAAGGTGCCCTGCCTGGCGCTGTCGCTCAAACTCGAAATGCCCGTGGTCCGGGAGCTTCTCGGCCGGGACGAGATTGAGGTGGCTGAGGCGCCGTCTGACAGTCCTGGCATGGCAACCGGTGAGACCACCGTGGAATTCCTCAGTGCATGCTGCCGGCTCGTGGACCTGCTGGACACGCCGCAGGACATTGCCTTTCTCAGTGGCCTGATGCAACGCGAGATCATCTACCGAATCCTCCGCAGCGCGGAGGGAGCACGCCTTCGAGCGATTGCAACGCTAGGAGAGCAGAGCCACCGGACGGCAAAAGCGATCGCCTGGATCAAGGCAAACTACGCGAAGCCGCTACGAGTGGAAGATCTCGCCGACATCGCGGGCATGGGCGTCTCCACGCTGCACCACCATTTCCGAGGGCTGACCGCGATGAGTCCTCTTCAGTACCAGAAACAGCTTCGGTTGCAGGCAGCGCGGGGCCGCATGCTCATGGATGGTCTGGACGCGGCAAGTGCGGCCTTTGAGGTCGGATACGAAAGCGCCAGCCAGTTCAACCGCGAATACAGCCGTTTCTTCGGCCAACCGCCGATGCGGCATATTCGGACTCTTCGTTCGCCAAACGCTCCGCCGTTGGAGTCGGTCAGTACTCGGTAAAACGCTATCTGATCGTCTGTTCCGGGTGAGTATACGGCCATCCGGAGTGCGCCGGGATAGACCAGCATGTTGTAGGGGATGAAAGAGCCCTACAGGAAAGGAAAACAGCGAATCCATCCTGGCCTCGAGTCTTGCGGCGGGCATCGCGAGGCGTGCACTGAAGCGTAGATAGAGGTACCAGTGGGCCGGGCTATTGAGCTTCGAAAAGCCGATGGATCAGGATGCCCACTCGTTCCGAGTGGAGGAAGGCAACACGGATGGCTGCTTCGGTCCTGCGTAGTCTTAGAACCCGCGCACGCTGAAACAACATGCGCGAGAACCGGGAGATCTCCTGGACGTCTTGGCTAGTACAGCAAGACCGGTCCGTGAAGGCCATAAACCAAAAGGCGGACGTGAACGTTCAGGAGAAGTCGGACTGTGCCGTAGTCCCGCGGAACCGGCCGAACAAGGAAGGGCAACCGTCCGCGGAGTCGGGGAGGGAAGGGTGCAGACTGAGGAGAACATCGTCCGATCGCACATGCTCCGACGCAGAACGGAACACGAATGTTCCAGGGGTTGGACGGTGTGCGACGCGCAGCACCGGCAAGGAAGCGGGAACGGTTCACCGCTTTGCGGAAGCCGCTCCTTGCGTTCGCGCCTCGGAAAAGGCACGCAATATCGAGAAGCGCGACGGGAGGTGCTTTTCCGCTACATTAAAATCACATGGCCCAAATTCTCGACGGGAACCGCGTGCGCGATGAGATCAAGAATGAGTGCCGGGCGCGGGTGGAAAAGCTCGCAGCGCGGGGGCGTCCGCCGGGGCTCGCCGTGGTGCTGGTGGGGCACAACCCGGCGTCAGAGATCTACGTCCGCAACAAAGTGAAAACTTCGCACGAGCTGGGCATCGCGAGCGAAACTATCACGCCGCCGGAAAACAGCACGACGGAAGAACTGCTGGCCGTCGTGGACAATCTGAATCAGCGGCCGGATATCGACGGCATCCTGGTGCAAATGCCTCTGCCTACGCACATCGATGCCAAGCGGATCTTGCTCGCCGTTTCGCCGGAGAAAGACGTTGACGGCCTGCACCCGTGCAATGCGGGCAATCTTGTCCAGGGCCGCCCCGGACCACGCCCTTGTACTCCCGCCGGTATCATCGAACTGCTGAAGCGTTACCGGATTCCGATCGCCGGCAAGCGCGCCGTGGTGGTTGGCCGCAGCGATCTGGTGGGCAAGCCCGCGGCTCTGCTGCTGCTGCACGAAAACGCCACGGTAACGGTCTGCCATTCGAAGACGCCGGATCTTCCGGCAGTGTGCCGCGAGGCTGAGATTCTCATCGCGGCCATGGGACGCCCGGCGATCATTACCGCGGACTATATACGTCCTGGCGCTACGGTGATCGATGTCGGCATGAACCGGCTGGACAATCGCTCGGATGTCGAGCGCATTTTTCCGCAAGGCCGGGCCGGCTCCGCGGAGAAGCATGCGGCATTCGACCGCAAGGGCACGTTGCTTGTCGGCGATGTGCACCCGCTCGATGTAGCAGAACGTGCGGGCGGCTACACACCTGTCCCGGGCGGCGTGGGCCCGCTGACGATTGCGATGCTAATGGTCAACACCATCGATTCCGCCGAGAGACGCTTCGGCGTATGTTAAAAGTAGGTTTAACGGGGGGACTGGCGTCGGGCAAAAGTTTTGTTGGCCAGGCGCTGGCGGCTCTGGGCTGTCACCTGATTCAGGCCGATGAGCTGGGCCATGAGACCCTGCTTCTGGGCGGCGAGGCTTACGCGGATGTAGCGCGGGAGTTCGGGCCGGGTATTCTCAATGAGGACGGCACGATTGACCGCAAGCGCCTTGCGGCCGAAGTATTCGACAAACCGGAGCGGCTGGAAAAACTCAACCAGCTTGTGCACCCGCACGTTTTTCGGCGGGAGCGAGAGCTCATGGAAACACTGGCTAAGTGCGACCAGCGCGGCGTCGTCGTGGTGGAGGCCGCGATTTTGATCGAGACGGGAAACTACAAGGCATTCGACCGCGTGATCGTGGTCGAGTGCAGCGAGGAATTACAGATTGAGCGCGCCATGAAGCGCGATCATCTGGATCGGGAGCAAGTTCTGGCGCGGCTCCGCCGGCAGATGCCGCTTGCCGAAAAACGGAAATTCGCGGATTATGTGATCGACACCTGCGGCAGCAAGGAAGAAACGTTACTCCGCGTACGCGACGTCTATGAAGCATTACGGAGAATAGAAGCATGAAACTACGTCCGCTGCTCTGGGCACTGGTTCTGGTGGGTGGTTTTTATTACGTCACTTCGATGGCGCATTGGAACGTGGGCCAGTTTGTGCGCCGGACCACCGGCAGTTGGTACACCCTCGGAAAAGCTTCCACCGCCGGCTTTTCCACCGATGAGACCAGCAACATCGACATCTACAAAACGGCGCATCTGGCAACGGTGAACATCACCAGCGTGGTGTGGCGCGAAGGCTGGTTCTTCCAGATGTATCCGGAGAAGGGAACCGGCTCGGGATTCATCATCAATCCCGACGGGCGCATCATTACGAATTATCACGTGGTCTCCGGCGGCCAGCAGCTCACCGTCACGCTGTCCACCAAGAAGCAGTACAAGGCGCACGTGCTGGGCGTCGACCGGAAGAATGACCTGGCCATCGTGCAGATTGAGCCTCGCGAAAAATTGCCTGTGCTCAAGCTTGGCGATTCCGATCCGCTGCAAGTAGGGCAGAAGGTGCTGGCCATCGGGAATCCGTTCGGGCTCGAAGGAACGCTGACCACGGGCGTGGTCAGTTCGCTGGGGCGTGCCATCTCGGATGAAAACGGGCGCACGCTGGAAGGAATGATTCAGACGGATGCTGCCATCAATCCAGGCAACAGCGGCGGCCCGCTGCTGGATTCGCACGGCAATGTCATCGGTATCAACACTGCGATTTATGGGCCGCAGGGGAATATCGGGATCGGCTTCGCGATGCCCATAAACCGCGCCAAGGCGATGCTCGACGAGTTTCAGAGGAGCGGCCGGATTACCCGGCCAATGCTCGGCGTCAAGACGGTGCTGGTACAGGGCGATTTGGCCCAGGCGCTCGATCTTCCGGCCGAGGGTGGCCTGCTGATACAGGAAGTGGAGAACGGTTCGGCGGCGGAGGAGGCCGGCCTTCAGGGCCCGCGGCGTGTGGTGATTGTGGGCAATGTGCAGCTCGGCATCGGCGGGGATCTGATCGAGGCTATTGACGGCGTACCGGTAACGCGCGACGACGATCTGCAAAGGGCCATGAATCACAAGCGCGCCGGAGAGAACATGGCACTCACGATTTACCGCAGCGGACGCACGCAGAAGATCAACGTGAAACTGGGCGCGGCGCCGGAGAATCTGTGAGCGTCCCCGAGCTTTCCTGTTACCCTGACCCTGGTAGCGCAGGGCCACGCCGCCTTTGCGGGGACCTGCCGCCTTTTGCCGAAATTGACCAAAGAGCCGCAGGTCTCCGGCAAACACGGCCGTAGGCCTGCGCTACAAGAAGCGCGTTCGTGCCACAATTGAAAAAATGATTGAACAGCTTCGCCCGGGTGTTTCCGCGAAAAATGCCCGGGTCGTCCTTTTTGATTTTGACGGCACCATCTCGCTGATTCGCGCAGGCTGGATGGATGTGATGGTGCCCATGATGGTCGAGATCCTCATGGATCTGAAGACCGGCGAGAGCGAAGAAGAACTCGGCGCGATTGTCGAGGAGTTTGTCGGCCGCCTCACCGGCAAGCAGACCATGTACCAGATGATCGAGCTGGCCGAGAACGTGACGACGCGCGGCGGCAGCCCGCCCGATCCGCTGGTCTACAAGCGGATGTACCTCGACCTGTTGCATGAGAGAATCAAGCACCGGCTCGAAGAGCTGGAATCCGGCGCCGCGCCGCCCGAGAAGTATCTCGTGCCCGGCGCGCGTGAGCTGCTCGAAACCCTGCATGCACGCGGACTGAAGATGTACCTGGCGAGCGGCACCGACCAGATTTACATGCGCAAGGAAGCCCGCTTGCTGGATGTCGATCGCTATTTCGAAGGCGGCGTTTTCGGCGCGCTCGACGAATACAAGAGTTTTTCCAAGAAGATTCTCATCCAGCAGGTCATCGCCAAAGCCGAATGCAAAGGCGACCAGTTCCTCGGCTTCGGCGACGGTTATGTGGAGATCGAAAACGTCAAGGAAGTGGGCGGCGTGGCGGTGGGCGTGGCTACGGCCGAGCCGGAGTGCCGGGTGGTGGACGAGTGGAAGCGCAAGCGGCTGGCGGGCGTGGGCGCTGATTTCATCATTCCCAATTTCCTCTGTCGAAGCGAGTTGATGGCCACGCTGTTTCCCAATGGCCACTAAGTACGCCCTGTTCGACCGGTCGCGGCTAGTCATCAAGCCGTTGGCCGACCGCGTGAGCGACCTGCATCTGGATCGCTGGCTCGAGCTCGACGCACCCACGCCGCCCTTTTTGCATCCGCAACTGAGCGAAGTGGCGAAGCTTGTTGTCGCTGCGAAGCAGAGCGGCGCCGCTCGCATCCTCATGATGGGCGCTCATGTGCTGCGCGCCGGCGTGAATCGCCATATCATCGATCTTATCGAGCGCGGCTTCCTCGATCACATCGCCATCAACGGCGCGGGCGTGATTCACGATTACGAGCTGGCGCGCTTCGGGGCGACCACCGAGAGCGTGGCGCACTATATTCGCACGGGCGAGTTCGGATTGTGGCGCGAAACCGGGGAACTCAATGACTGGGTGGCGGAGGCCGCGGCCCTCGAGTTGGGGCTCGGCGAAAACGTGGGACGCCGAATAGAATCGAGCGGTTATCCGCACAAATCCCTCAGTGTTCTGGCGGCGGCTTACCGGCATTCGGTGCCTTTCACCGTGCACGTGGGCATCGGCTACGATATTCTGCACGAGCACCCCAACTGCGACGGTGCGGCATTGGGCGTGGCCAGTTACTGGGATTTTCTGATTTTCGCCGCAACCGTGGAGCGCCTCGAAGGCGGCGTGCTGCTGAGCTTCGGCTCCGCTATCATGGCGCCGGAAGTGTATCTCAAGGCGCTCGCCATGGCGCGCAACGTCGCGCACCGCGAGGGCCGCGAGATCCGCCGCTTCACCACCGCGGTATTTGACCTGGTGCCGATCCAGGGCGACATCCACAAAGAATTGCCTAAGACCGATCCTGGCTATTATTTCCGCCCGCAAAAGACCATCCTGGTGCGAACGGTGGCAGACGGCGGCAAGAGCTTCTACTTCTGCGGCGACCACCGCGCCACTTTCCCCGCGCTGCGCCGTGCGATTCTCGCATGACCACTGCGGAGATTCTGGCTGAGTTTCCTCAGCTGTCGGCGCTGGTGATTGGCGATATCTGCCTGGACCGCTGGTCGACCTACGATCCGGATGTCGCCGAGCCATCGCGCGAAACCGGGATTCCGCGGATCGGCGTGGTCAAAACTGAGGTGACGGCGGGCGCCGGCGGCACGGTGGCCAACAATCTCGCGGCGCTCGGCGTAGGGCGCGTCGGCGTGCTGGGGGTCATCGGTGATGATGGCTTCGGATACGAACTCACAGCCGCGCTACGAGACCGCGGCATCGATGGCAGCACCCTCATCCGCGCGCCGGGAATGCAGACCTTTACTTACACCAAGCTCATCAATGCCAAAACCGGGATCGAAGACCGGCCGCGCGTCGACTTTATTTCCACCACGCCGCTCGATTCTAAAGTAGAACATCAGGTTCTGGATTCATTGCGTAAAGCCATTGAAAACTTCGATGTTATCCTCGTTTCCGACCAGGCTGAAACCAGCGCGGGCGGGGTGGTCACACCTGCCGTTCGTGGGCGGCTGGGGGACCTGGCTCGCCCGCATCCCGACAAGGTTTTTCTGGTAGACTCGCGCGCTCGGATCGAATTGTTTCGAAAGGCGATCATCAAACCCAATCGGGACGAGGCCGAATCGGCCTGCCGCCGACTGCTTGGGCGCATCGACTTTCAAGCTTTACGTGAACATTGCGAGTCCAGACTTATGATGGTGACGGATGGATCGAACGGCGTCCTGGTTGTCGAGCCGGACAAAGAGATATCTTGCAAGACAAAGCCAATTTCAAAACCGGTCGACATCTGCGGCGCGGGTGATAGCTTTTCGGCCGGCGCCGCCATGGCTTTGGCCGTGACCCGTTCGTCCGTAGAAGCGGCGCATTTCGGCAATCTGGTCGCATCGATCACGATTATGAAAAAAGGCACTGGCACCGCCTCGCCGGCTGAATTGCTGGAGGCCGCCCGAGAATGAAGATACTGGCGGTCGATGTCGGCGGAACAAAATTCGGTCTGGCGCTGTTCGATGGCGATCGCCTGGCGCGCCGCGAAACGCACCCCACCAACCGTGAGGGGGCGCGCGACTGGATGCTCGATCAGGTGGTTGCGATCGCTCGCGAGTGGAAACGCGAGTTCCCATTCACGCGCTGCGGAATCGGCTTCGGCGGGCCCGTCGATTTCGCACGGCAGCGGGTCGCCTTTTCTACGCACGTTGGCGGCTGGAACGATTTTCATCTGACCGAGTTCCTCAGCAAAGCGCTCGATGTTCCCGCCATCATGGACAATGACGCCAACGCGGGTGCGATGGGAGAGGCCGTCTACGGCGCCGGGCGCGGCCACTCGCCGCTGTTCTATATGACGCTTTCTACGGGAATCGGCGGCGGCATTTACCACGACGGAAAAATCTGGCGCGGCGCCGACGGTTGGGCCGGCGAAATCGGTCATCTCTCGATTCGCCCTGACGGTCCGGAGTGTCTGTGCAAGGCGCGTGGCTGCTTCGAGCGCATGTGTTGCGGCCTGTGGCTGGAGCGGGATTACGGCAAAACCGCAAAAGAACTGCTCCGTGACCCGAGTTTCGTCGCTCGTTACGTGGTGGATCTGGCGCTCGGCCTGAAGGCTTGTATCATGTTATTGAATCCATCGCGCATCGTAATCGGGGGCGGCATCAGCAATGCGGGGGAGGCGTTGTTCGGGCCGTTGCGCGCGGAATTGGACCGGCAGATTACCGACTGGTCCGGCGCGCGAATCGACGTTGTGCCTGCTGCACTGGGTGACGATAGCGTCCTCTACGGCGCGCTGGCGCTCGCGAACACACTGACATGAATTTCCCGACACAATACAAAACCGAAGTCTTGAAAGCGCTCGAGACCATCGATCTCGACAGGGTGAACCAGGCGATCGAGTGGTTCAAGGAAGTGCGCGCCGCCGGCCGCCAGATTTTCGTGTGCGGTAACGGAGGCAGCGCCTCGACCGCGTCGCATTTCGCTTGCGACATCGTGAAAGGCGCCAGTTACAACCGCAGCCAGCGCTTCCGCATCATGGCGCTGAGCGATCAGTTGCCCACCATCATGGCCTACGCCAACGACGTGAGCTACGACTGCGTCTTCGTCGAGCAGCTCCGCAACTTCGCGCAGCCGGGTGACCTGGTGATGGGCCTCAGCGGCTCCGGCAACTCTCCCAACGTGATCCGCGCCATCGAATACGCGAATTCGATCGGCTGCAAAACGCTCAGCCTCACCGGGCGCGACGGCGGCAAGCTGGGCCCCCTCGCCCAGCTCAACATCCAGATCGCTTCCCCCCACATGGGCCGCATCGAAGACGCGCACATGATCGTGTGCCACATGATCGGGTACTACTTTATGGATATGGAATCAACAACCTAGCAAACCCCAAGATACGGGACGCTTACTAAATGTCGCCGAAACGGAGACGGTGGGTCAACAGTCACGCAGGTGGCGTTTAGCTTGCCAGGAATGAGCCGGCGATGAAGAAAACTCTGAGCGTTTGTAGCGAGTGGTAGTCATGAGAGCCGGGCGGCAGACTGGATCCAAGAAAGTCGTTAACAGCCAGCCTGTATTTCCTCAGAGTCGCCCTACTACTTGTGAGCGCCTGCGCCGCTTTCCTTTGTACCAGGCGAAACGGACTAAAGTGCCGCCGAGCACGATTAGCGCAGTATGCTGGGGCTCCGGAATAGGAACCGGGTTGAAGTCGATTTTCTCGCTGATATTGATGGATGGTACGGAGATGACACCTGGGTTGACCGTTGAAACGTAGCTGAAAACTGGGAGTTCGATCAAGGCGCCGCTTGGCACACCGAAGGGAAATCCAAGTACACCACTGCCTTGAACAGTGCGGCACCAGTGAACATTCAGACCTGCGCACTCCTGGTCGAGGATTATTGTTGAGCTTTGGGAAACAACCGTTGGCCTAAAATCTGACGCAGGGAAGGAACCCGAAGGCATGACATCTTCGGGAGTAAAAATATCATCGACAATCTGCGTTCCGGACTGATTGATCGAGGGAGGCGGAAAATAAGAAGGA
>Ga0335077_10001639_pt1 | contig 26677 bp, 24 predicted proteins | sample Lox_Sample_31_FD_207151 | JGI IMG/M metagenome (GOLD analysis project Ga0335077, IMG submission 207151) | Soil microbial communities from Loxahatchee National Wildlife Refuge, Florida, United States - Lox_Sample_3.1 | ecosystem: Environmental > Terrestrial > Soil > Wetlands | place: USA... | reverse complement strand
ATGCCGTGGATGCTCAAGCAAATTACCGCATATACCGTGGCGGTGCTGGGGGATCTCGGCCGGTACGCGCACTGATGGGGCACTCGATCCTACTCCCGTTCCTCCTGGTGCTCAGCCGCATCGCGGGTTTCTTCGCCTTTCTTCCCTTGCCCGGCGGCAAGGACTCGCCGGCGGTTCCGCGCATCGTCTTGGCGTTGGGATTCACGCTGGCGTTATTTCCCCACTGGCCGGCAGCCGGAGCGGAACCTTCCTTGGGCGCGCTGGTCGCGACCCTATTGTCGGAACTGGCGCTGGGCCTCACCGTTGGGCTCATGGTTGCGTGCCTGGCCGAGGCGCTGCTCATGACCATGCAGATCGTGGGCCTGCAAGCGGGCTACGGCTATGCCTCCACCATCGATCCCACCACGCAGGCGGATGCCTCCATTCTGCTGGTAGTGGCGCAGCTCGTGGCCGGCCTTCTGTTCTTCGCCTTCGGTCTCGACCGCGAGATCCTGCGCGGCCTGGCCCACAGTCTGGAAAGCCATCCGGCCGGGAGTTTCGCCGTCACCGGACCTTTGGCAGCGATGATGGCGCGTGTGACTTCGGAGATTTTCTCCTCCGGCGTGCGCCTGGCGTTGCCGGTGGTGGCGCTGCTGATGCTGGTCGATATCGCGCTGGCCCTGGTGGGGAGATTGAACGCTCACCTCCAGTTGCTGCTGCTGGCCTTTCCGCTCAAGATGTTGGCCACTCTGGCGGCGCTGGCCTCGCTCGCCGTGCTGGTTCCTCGCATGTACGCCGCCACGGCCCGCCACACCTTGAGCGCGATCGCGCGCCTGTTAGGGAGCTGAAGTCTCATGGCGGACCGCGGACAAAGAACCGAGAAACCCACACCCAAGCGCCTGGAAAAGGCCCGGCGTGAAGGCAATTTTCCGGTGGCCCGCGAGATGGTCAGCGCGCTCCAGTTTCTGGCCTTCGCCGCTATGTTGGCGGGCTGGGGCGCAGCCTGGATCGCTCAGATGCGGCTGACCATGCGATGGCTGCTCGAGCGGGCCTTCCAGTCCGGCGTCAGCGAAGAGGAGCTTGTGCGCTCGGTCGCCGACATCGCTCGGAGGGTTTGTCTTCCGCTGGGACTGGCGGGCGGGTTGCTCCTCGGGCTAACCCTGGCCGTGCAACTGGCCTCGACCCAAATGGGAGTCAGCCTGAAGAAAGCCGCGCCAGACTTCAAGCGTCTCAACCCGATGCGCAAATTGCGCGAGTTGCCCCGCCAGAACCTGCCCTCGCTGGTTCAGGCGGCGGTGCTGATTCCGCTGTTCGGCTACGCGGTTTACGCGATTGCGCGCGACCGCTACGAAGCATTCTTCCGGATGCCGCTCGCGAGTGCCGAGACCGGTGCGCGACAGTTGGGCGCGTCCATCCTGCAGTTGCTGTGGAAGGCCAGCGCCGTGTTCCTGGTTTTCGGCGTTGTGGATCTGGTGCGCCAGAGGCGGCGTTACCAGCAGGATCTGCGCATGAGCCGCCAGGAGGTGCGCGATGAAGCCAAGGAATCCGAGGGCGACCCGCAGATCAAACAGCGCATCCGCCGGCTGCAGCGCGATCTGCTGCGGCGGCAGATGATGAAGGAAATCCCCACCGCCACCGCGGTCATCATGAATCCCACGCATTATGCCGTCGCCCTGCGCTACCGCTCGGAATCCATGGCGGCGCCGGTGGTGGTGGCTAAGGGCAAAAACTACCTGGCGCTGCGCATCCGCGCCAAAGCCGTGTACCACCAGGTGCCGGTGATCGAGAACCCGCTGCTGGCCCAGGCGCTCTACCGCTCCACCTCGGTGGGGCAGGAAATTCCGGCTCATCTGTATCGCGCGGTGGCCGAGATCCTGGCTTACCTTTACCGCCTGATGCACGGGCGTCTGCCGGGGATGGCGTAAATGGCGGAGGCAAAAGCTCTCACCCTGCAGGTGCCAGCCGCATCCCGCATTAGCTGGAGCGAGATGGCGGTTCCCATCGCCGTGCTGGCCATTATCCTGGCGCTGATCACCCCCATCCCCGGTTTTGTTTTGGATGTCCTGCTGGTCAGCGACATCATGATGTCAGTGATCGTGCTGATGGTCTCGATGTACATCATGCGCCCGGTCGAGTTCAGCGTGTTTCCTACCACGCTTTTGTTAATGACGCTGTTTCGCCTGGCCCTCAACATCTCCTCCTCCCGGCTGATCTTGCTCAACGGAAATACCGGCACGAGCGCCGCGGGAGAGGTGATCCAGGCATTCGGCAACTTTGTGGTCGGCGGCAATTACATCGTGGGCGCGGTGATCTTTCTGGTGCTGATCGCCATTCAGTACGTGGTCATCAATCACGGCGCGGTGCGCATCTCGGAAGTCACGGCGCGCTTCACCCTGGACGCGCTGCCCGGCAAGCAGATGTCCATCGACTCGGACCTAAATGGCGGGCTGATTGACGAAGCCGAGGCGCGGCGCCGCCGCAAGCAACTGGCTCACGAGGCCGAGTTCTACGGAGCCATGGACGGCGCCTCGCGGTTTACGCAGCGGGACGCCGTGGCCAGCGTGCTGATCACCGGGATCAACATCATCGCCGGGCTGCTGATCGGCGTCTTCCAGAACGGCATGGATTTCCGCCGCGCCATCGAGACTTACACGGTGCTGACCATCGGCGACGGGCTCGTCACGGTGGTCCCGGCGCTCATGATCTCGATCTCCGGCGCCCTGATCGTCACGCGCGCCGGTGCGGATGTGCGGCTGGGGGTGGAATTCCGCCGCCAGGTCTTCGGCGCCGCGCAGCCCCTGCTGCTGGCGAGCGGAGTGCTGGTGGCGCTGGCCGCCTTCCCCGGCCTCCCCCGGCCTCCTTTCCTGCTCCTCGGAGCAGGCCTGGGCGCGGTGGCCTGGCGCATGCGCCAGACCCATGCGGTCGAGGCTCAAGCCACCGCTCAGGCCGAGCGCGAGCCGGCGAAGGAGAACCTGGAAGCGCTGCTCAAGGTGGAGCCTCTGGCGGTGGAAGTCGGGCTGGGACTGGTCGGACTGGCTGACGGCGGCGGCCAGTCGCCGCTGTTGCGCCGCATCGCCGGTATCCGGCGCCAACTCGCCGCCGATCTCGGATATCTGCTGCCGCCGGTGCGTGTGACGGACAACCTGGCGCTGCGCGCGCGCGAATACGTAGTCCTGCTCAAAGGCAGCGAGATCGCGCGCTATGAGCTGCCGCAAGGCTCGGAACTCGCCATTGCGGCCGGCCGCACCGGGCCCCCGCTCGAAGGTCAGCCGACGCGCGAGCCAGCCTTTGGCCTGCCGGCTTTCTGGATTCCCGCCGAAGGGACCGAGACAGCGCGCAGCGCCGGCTATACAGTGGTGGACGCGGTCAGCGTGCTGGGCACGCATCTTTCCGAGATCTCCCGGCGCTATGCTCACGAATTGTTCTCGCGGCAGGACGCCAAGAAACTGGCTGACCGCGTGGCCCTCGACAACCCGCGCCTGATCGAGGACCTGGTGCCCAAGCTGTTGCCGCTCGCCACCGTGCAGCGCGTCCTGCAGAATCTGCTGCGCGAGCGCGTCTCCATCCGCGATGCGGCGACCATTCTGGAGGCGCTGGGCGAGGCCGCCACCTCGAGCCGCAACCCTGTGCTGCTCACCGAATATGTGCGGCAGATTATGCGGCGCGCCGTCGTGAAGCCGTACCTCAACGCGGCGGGCGAGCTGCCTGCCTACTTCGCGGACGGCGCCATCGAGCAGATGGTGGAAAAAGCCGTGGAGCATGGCGAGCAGGCGAGTGCGCTGGGGCTCGATCCGCAGGCCCTGCGCGACATCATTCACCGCATTGCGCAAAAAACCGGCACGCCAGATTCGCCGGTGGTGGTGATTACGAGCGCCGGCGCGCGCTACTTCCTGCGCCAGATGCTGGAAGCCGTGCTCCCCAACGTGTTCGTGCTGTCGCATAACGAAGTGCCGCCCGGGGTGAAGGTGGTCTCGCTGGGAGTTGCCGGGTGATGGGAAGATCGAAAACCGTCGGGAACATGCGTGCCGCGGGATGCGGCGCCAGGAGGGTTGACGGATGCTTGTGAAATCGTTTTTCGCTGCTACAGTGGAAGCTGCGCTGGCCGAAGGCAGCCGGGAGCTGGGACCCGAGGCGCTGATCGTGCAATCTAGAAAAGCGCTCCCCGAAGCGCAGCACCTGGGGCGATACGAAGTGGTGCTCGCGGCTGCCCCGACCGGGAAGCCGGTGGCGTCGTCCGCGGCTGCCGGTACGCCGGCGGGAACCGGTGAGCCGCTGGCGCGAGAGATTGCCCGCATGCGTCGCCAGCTGGACGGACTGCGGTGGTCTGCGTCGCGTCCGGCAATGCCGCCCGCGCTCTGTTCCGGAGCCGCGGAGATTTTTGAAGCGCTGGTGGAAAGCGAGACAGAAGCAGGTTTGGCGAGCGAGATCGCCGAGACCGTGGCCGCACAATCGGGACCGGACAACGCCGCGCTCGCGCGTCAGGCTGCCGTGGCGGAGATTGAGAGCCGCTTCACGGTGGACGCCACGCTAGGCCGCCAAGGCGCCGCCTGTCGCATCGCGGCGCTGGTCGGCCCTCCCGGGTCGGGGAAGACGGCGACGCTGGTCAAGCTGGCGGTCCTCTACGGCCTGGCGGCGAGGCGGCCGGCGGTGCTGATTTCCGCCGACACCCTCCGCATTGCCGCGGCCGAGCAGCTGCGCTCCTCGGCCGCCATTCTGGGCGTGGGTTTCGAGCTGGTGGAAACGACCCGTGCGCTCGACCAGGCGCTCGAGCTGCACCGCGCCAAGGGGTTGATTCTAATCGATACCCCCGGTCTCGCCGCCGCGGAGATGGACCAGGGAGCCGACCTGGCTGCGCACCTTGCCTCGCACTCCGACATTGATACCCACCTGGTCCTATCGGCTTCCATGAAATCCGTCGATATTACCCGTGCGGTGGATCGATTCGAGATTTTTCAGCCCGCCAAACTGCTGTTTACGCGGCTGGACGAAACCCGAGCGCTGGGGCCGGTTTGGAGCGAAGCGGCGCGCACCGGCAAGCCCCTGTCCTTCTTTACCACCGGCCAGTCGATCCCGGAAGACCTGGAACCGGCGAGCAAGCGCCGGATCGTAGACCTGGTGCTTCCAGACCGTTTCCGGGCGGCCGCATGAGGGTTCGAGAAAGCGCATGACCCATTACTCCACTCCTGAAGAGATCAGCGCCGAAGAGCGGGAGCGGCTGATTCTCGAACACCTGCCGCAGGTCCGGCTGATTGCGCGGCGCATTCACGAGCGGGTGCCCGGCAATGTGACCCTCGACGACCTGATATCAGCGGGCGTGGTGGGGTTGATTTCCGCCATCGATCATTTCGATCCCAAACACAAAGTCAAGCTCAAGACCTACGCCGAGTACAAGATTCGCGGGGCCATTCTGGACAGCCTGCGCGGCCTCGACTGGGCGCCGCGCCAGAAGCGACTCATGGCGCGCCAGGTGGAATCCGCCATTCTGGCTGCCAGCCAGCGGCTGCATCGCGATCCCACCGAAGAAGAGATCGCCCAGGAGCTGGAGCTGGACCTGGCGGAGTATCACCAGTGGCTGGCTGATTTGCAGGGGCTGGGAATGGGCACGCTGGAGAGTGCCGCCGAGGAGGGGCGCGACCTGCTGGCCTACACGCCCGACGATGAAGAAAAGCTGCCGCTGCGCCTGCTGGAGCGCAGCGAGCTGGAGAAGCTGCTGGCCGAAGCCATCGACCAGATGCCGGCCATGGATCGCACCGTAATCAGCCTATATTACCTGGAGGAGCTCACGTTGCGCGAGATCGCCGAGGTCGTTCATCTGCACCAGTCGCGCATCTCGCAACTCAAATCGCAGGCCATCCTGCGGCTGCGCGCTTACATCGCCAAGCGCTGGCCCATGGAGCGGGGGATCTGAAGCCGGGCTCGAATATGCCGCAAACGCCGGAAGAAAACGCAAGCTGGCTCATGGAACAATGGACCGCAGCCCTGGCCGCGGCCCTGGACTCGATGACCGACGAGCGCCCGGAGGCGTCGTTCACGCCGGCAACCGAGATGCCGGCCGGGGGCGAAGCTCTTTGTTGGGAGCAGAGCTTTAAAGGGATCCCGCACCCGGGCCTGTGGGTGAAGGCCCCGGAAAAGACGTGGCTGGACATGGGCCGGCGAACTCTGCTCGCTGCCGGAATTGAAACCGCCGAGCCGGCCGACGCGCGCAATACCTATCTGGAGATTTTGAACCAGTCGCTTTCGAGCCTGGCGCAGAGCCTCAGCGCGCGGTTGGCGAAGGAAGTCGTTTGCGAGCGGGGATGCGAGCGGGAACTGGCGGATGAGTCCGCCACTCGCTTCTCCGTCACGCTGCGTTTTAAGGAGGGAGAACTGGCGCTGGAGGCCGCTCTTGCGGCCGCGCTGGTCGCAGCCCTCGAACCGGGTCCGCCGGCGGCGAGCCAGGAGAGCGGGCCGCCTCAGGCTCGGGCGGCATCCGCGGAGGCGCCTGGCGGTGCGCCATCCAAGACCCTGGACCTGTTGCTGGATGTGGACCTGCCTGTCAGTGTGTCGTTCGGCCGCACGCGCATCCCCATCAAAGAGATCCTGAAGCTCACCACCGGGTCCATTGTCGAGCTGAATCGCTCGGTGAGTGAGCCGGTGGAAGTGATCGTCAACAACTGCATCGTAGCGCGGGGCGAGGTGGTGGTGATCGAAGGCAATTACGGGGTGCGGATCCACCAGATCATGAGCCGGCAGGACCGGCTGCGGAGCCTGAGGTGATGGCCGAACCTGTGCGCGAATGCGGGGTAACGATATGACCTGGATGACTCACCCGTTTACACAGTGCGCCCTGGTAGTGACGGCGCTGGCGTTTGCGCTCGATCTGGTCCGCACGGTGAAAGTCCGGGTGCGCGGTCGCGCCAGGGAAGCCGGACGCGTGATGGAGTGCGAGATCCTCGCACTCAAGCAGCGGCTGGAGGAACTGGCCGCGCGCCAGCCGGTCACCCAACCGTCTGCGGCCGCAGCTGATGACACGGGGCCGGCCGGTGCTGAGTTTCGGCCCGGCATGAACCTGAGCCGCCGCAGCCAGGCGCTGCGTCTTTTCCGCCGCGGCGAAACGCCGGAACAGATCTCTTCTTCACTGCGGATGCCCGCCGGCGAAGTGCGTCTGCTGCTGAAGGTGCACCGGCTGGTGATGGAACGGGCGGTGGGCGGTCCGGTCCGGCCGGACCTAAAGTCCGCAACAGAATCGGCCGATAAGCGCAGTAGCGCCGGAACTGCCCGGCACACATCGAAACCGATATGAAAGTCGAAGATCCCAATCTGACGGCAGCATCGCTCACCACCACGCCGGCGACTGCGCCCGCGCCCGGCAGCGCGAAGGGCAGTACCACCGAACGTCCGGGAGCGGACGACCGTGTGGAGCTGTCGGGTTTTGCCGGGCGGCTGGGAAGCACGTTGCGAGCTGACGCCCAGGCGCGGTCCCAGCGGATCGCAGCCCTGGCGCGAAACTACCAGTCCGGCAGTCTGCGTTGGGACTCCCGCCAGACGAGCCGCGCCATTGTCAACGAAAGCCTGAGCGCCGGCGCTGGCGAAACGGCCGGGCAGACAGGCACATGATGCAGCCGACGGACGCACCGGCCTCGATCAGCCAGGCTCGTGCCGCTCTCGAATCCGTGAGCCGGCTCATGCAGGTGGGTAGCGCCCGGGACCTCGAAGCCTGCCGGCCTCATCTGGAGCAGGCTGCACGGTTGCTGGAAGGGTTCCTGGCGGCGATGCATGAACGGGAAGATGCCATCGGCTGGATTGCCCTCGATTGCTTTCGCCGAGAACTTGGGAGAGCTCGCGTGCTCCATGAGCACGCCGGCGGGTTTTATGGCGGCCTGATGCGCCTGCTCGCGCCAGGCTCGGAGGCGGGCTACTCGCCGCGCGGAGAAGAACAACTGCCGAGGCTGGCGGGGCGCCGGGTCTCGATGGAAGCTTAGGGGAGGAAAACCATGTCGCTGCTGGCTTCTCTCACCAACTCGTCGAGCGCGTTGAATGCGTTCGACCGCGCGGTGATTGTTACCCAAAACAATGTCGCCAACGCCTCCACTCCGGGCTACGCCGCCCAGCGGCTCATCATGAATGCCCTGCCATTCGATCCGGCGGCGGGCGTCGATGGCGGGGTCCAGGCGGGCGATGTGCAAAGTTCGCGCAATGAGTTCGCCGAGGCAGCCGTTGACCGGGCACAGACCTCGCTGGGCACCGCCACCCAGCAATCCGCGAGCCTGACCGCAGTCCAGAGCGCGCTGAATCTGTCGGCTTCCAATGGCATCCCTGCCACGCTGGGCGCCTTGTTCCAGAGCTTCTCCGCCTGGAGCCAGGATCCGGCCAGTGAGCCGAACCAGCAGGCGGTGATGACCAGCGCACAAGCCGTAGCGGATAGTTTCCACACCACGGTCACCAACCTGCAACAAGTGCAGCAGGATACGGAGCGCCAGATCGGCCAGGCGGTGGATCAGATCAACGCGGACGCCCAGCAGCTGGCCAGCTACAACGCCCAAATCCGGAATGGAGACCGCGGCGATGCCGCGCTCGACGCCAAGATCCACAACACCCTTGAGAACCTCGGCCAAATTGTGAACTTCACGGCCGCCACCCAGGCGGACGGCACGATCACCGTTCTGGTGGCCGGCCAGACCCCGCTGGTAGTGGCAGATCACACCTATCCGGTCACCGCGCGGATCGCGGATCCAGCCAGCCTGCCGGCGGGGAATCCGGGTGTTCCTCCTTCCGCGAGTATTCTCGACGGTTCCGGCCGTGACGTCACCACGCAGGTCTCCGGCGGCAGCCTCGGCGCTTTGCTCCAGACGCATAATCAGGTATTGGCATCGCTTCTGGGAGATGCCAGCCAGCCCGGTGCCCTGAATCAGCTGGCGCAGACTTTCGCCGATCGCGTGAACCAACTGCTGATGGCGGGCAACGTTTCCGACGGTCCGCCCCCGGTCGCGGGCGTGGCCTTGTTCTCCTATGACACCAGCAACGCTACCAATGCGGCCTCTACGTTAGCGCTCGCGCCCGGAGTCACTGCGGACCAACTCGCCGCCATAGATCCGGGGCCGCCGTACGTCAGCAACGGGACGGCAGTCAAACTGGCGGCGCTGGCCAACCCGCAGGACCCTGCCGACGAGATCAGCAACAGCAGCTATGTGGAGTTCTTCGGCAACCTGGCGGCTGGCGTGGGCCGTCAACTGTCGGCAGCCACCGACCAGCAGAGCATTCAGCAGCAGGTGTTGACGCAGGCGCAGAGCTTGCGCCAGCAGATTTCGGGCGTGTCGCTCGATGAGCAGGCGGCGTGGCTGGTCGAATACCAGCGCGCCTACCAGGCCAACGCGCAGCTCTTTGCGGTTTTGAACAGCCTGACCCAAACGGCGGTCAACATGCTGCAGCCTGGAGCCTGACGCCGCAGGAAAAAGGGGAAGGGAGGAGGCTAAACGCGATGGTTTCCGGAATCGATCCTTCGGCAGCACAATTCCTGGCGGATTTGGCGCAAACCCAGGCCAGAATGAATACCGCGCAGCGGCAAGTCTCTTCCGGGCTCAAGTTTCAGGATGCCTCGGATGCGCCCGACCAAGTCAGCGACATCCTCTCGTTGCGCGCCGATATCAGCCGCAACACGCAGGTGCAATCCAATTTGGGCAATGTCAAGACCCAGGTGGATGCTGCGGAGCAGGCCGTGTCCAACGCCGAGCAACTCGTGGAACAGGCCCGCACCCTGGCCGCTCAGGGCCTAACCGGCACCCAGACTGCCCAGACGCGCAATGCCCTTGCGCAGCAGGTTCAGGCCATCCACGATCAGTTGATCTCGCTGGCCAACAGTCAAGTCGGGAACTGGTACGTGTTCGGCGGCGATGCGCCGCAGTCGGCTCCGTACGCGGCCGATACCAACAACCCGGACGCAGGTGGCGGCGTGGTCCAGCAAAACACCGTTCAAGCCACCCGCCAGATCCAGGATCCACTCGGCAACACTTTTACCGTCGACCTTACCGCGCAGCAGATCTTTGACGACCAGAACCCGGATGGCACGCCCACCTCCAATAACGTCTTCGTGGCCATAAACCAGCTTCGTGTCGCTCTCCAGAACAATGATGTTGACGCGATCCAGAGTTCCCTCGACGCGGTCACCCAGGCCGACGATTTCCTCAACAACCAGCTCGGGTTTTACGGCGCGGCCCAGAACCGCGTCAGCGCTGCCACCAACTTGGCCCAGAACCTGGCGCTCGATTACCAGACCGCGCTTAGTGACAAGCAGGACGCCGACCTGACGCAGGCCATCACGGAACTCAACCAGACCCAGATCCAGGAACAGGCGACCTTGCAGGCCCGCGCGCAAATGCCCAGAACCAGCCTGTTTGATTACTTGCGATCCGGCGGCTAAAGAATCTGCGCCCGCCAAGCGATACATAAACAGAAGGAATGAACCGCCAGCTCTCGCAACAGGAAATCGACGCCGTATTTGAGAACCTGGAGGACCGGAATACCAAAGCATCCGCCGCCCAGCGGGGGGCCCGCTTTGATTTCCGCCGCCTGGACCGTATCGCGAAATCCCAGCTCCGCGCCATCCACCTGCTCCACGACACCTTCGTGCGCAACCTGGGTTCGAGCCTCTCCGCCTACCTGCGCTCCTACCTCACAGTCAATCTGGTGAGCGTGGAACAGCTTTCCTATGCCGAGTTTCTGGAGGGTTTGCCCTCGCCCACGTGTATTACCTCGCTCGGTCTCAAACCGTATGAGGGCAATGCGGTGCTGGAGCTCAATCCATCCATCATCTTTCCCATTCTCGAGGTGCTGCTCGGCGGCAGCGGCAAGAGTCCCGCCGTGTTGCAGCGCGAGATCACTGAGATCGAGCAGAACCTGCTGGACGGTCTGTTTCGCATCATCCTGCACGATTTGAAGGAGGCGTGGAAGGGCGTCACCACCATTGACTTCAAGATCGAAGCCGTGGAAAAGGAACCGCAGTTACTGCAGGTCCTGGCACCCAACGAAGCTGTGGTCGCCGTCGGCGTGGAAATGCGCACCGGGGATTCCAGCGGCATGATGAATATGGCCATGCCGGCCATCGTCATCAAGATGATGCGCCAGAAGTTCGAGCAGCAATGGTCGGTGCGCAGAGCCGAATCGAGCGAGAGCGAGCAGGAGCGAATGCTGAGCGTTCTCGAAGGCGCCAGCGTGGAGCTGGACAGCCGGCTGGAAGGCGCTTCGCTTACGATCGAGGATTTTCTCAGTCTCCAGGAAGGAGACCTGCTCGAGTTTGATCACCCCGTCGAACGCCCGCTGGATTGCCTGGTGAACGGGAAGCTGAAGTTCAAGGGGCAGGTAGTCTCACTGGCGCACCGGAAAGCCTTCCGCATCGAGTGAGCGAGCCTTCACCCGCCCGCCGGCTCCCAGGTTGTCGCCGCCGTCGAGAACCCGCTACAGTGGAATTCTGAATCACCTGGTTTCATCCGGCGGAATCGGAATCTCGCTGATCGCCACGGTGGCTGCACTACTCGGCGCCGGGATCGGCGTGTTTCTTCGAGGCGCCCATCTCAAGGCACGATATCTGGTGCCCTTTGCCGGCGGGTTGCTGGTGGGCGTCTCGGTTTTCGGGCTGTTTCCTGAGCTCGTTTCGGAGATCGGATGGGCCGGCGGGCTGGCACTGTTCGCCGTCGGCTATCTGGTGCTGCGCGGCATCAACCGCTATATTGTCCCGGTCTGCCCGTCGTGTGCCCACGATCACAATCATGAGGCCTGCGACACCGCTTTGCACGGGTTTGCCGCGCCGCTGGTGGTGGCCGCCGCGGTTCACAGCAGCCTGGATGGCTGGAGTATCGTCACCGCGCAATTCGCAGCGCCGCTGGGAGTCCGCCTGGCCCTGCCCATGGCGGTCGTTCTGCATAAGATTCCCGAAGGCATCGCGCTGGGAGCGATCCTGCGGGCCGCGGTCACATCGCGCAGCGCAGCGTTGGGATGGTGCCTGTTGGCCGAAGGCGTCACCCTCGCCGGCGCGGCCGCGGGTCTCGAACTCGAGCCCTTCCTCGGCCAGGCTTGGCTCAGCTATCCCCTGGCCATCGCGGGTGGATTCTTCTTCTATCTTGGATTCCACGCCGTACACGGCGAATGGAAGCGCCGCGGGGCGCTCCCGGCATTCATGCCTGCGCTGACCGGGGCGGCGGGAGCGGCGGCGCTCGAGCAGGGCGTGCGGGTCCTGCTCGGCTGAGGCCGCCGTTGCCGTTCACGGCCTGGCGGCAATTTTCTTAATCGCTCATCCATCAGCACTTGCGGCACGGTGAACTCGATTACCGGGCAAACGGTTGGGTCTGCCTCACTAGCATGAGATTAGCAACGCATGCCCGCCCCCTTTGAGATTCTCGACGTTGACGTAGATCCGCAGAACTGGACTCCCGTGGTGGCCCCCTTCGGCTGCAACAACATCGCCATCAAAAACACACTGCCTTCGGATCTCAGAATCTGCACCGACCTCTCGCGCCCCGACCAGGACATCATCTCTTCGCTGGTTCAAGAAGCCGTCGTGGCGCCGCTCTCCGGAGCTCCGTTCTGGAGGGACGCGACGGCCAGCCCCTACCGGTTCATGCCCGGCAGCACGGTGGCATATTTGCAGACAGCTTCCGGCACAGGCACCGTCAAGGTGCGCGTCGTGAGGTAGGATGCGGGTACTCATCGCGGGCGATTGTCCCACGGCGAAAGCCCTACGCGGATACCTGGCGCGCCACGACTTCCATCTGACCGGCCACGCGCCGGATCTGACAGTGACCATCGAGGAGCAGTCCGGTGCCGTCCGTCCTCAAATCGATGGGATTCCCGGCGAACTCGAGCAGGCCATTTTGAGGCATCTTCGCAAACAGACATCCATGCCCGTCGAGATTCATACCGGGATTGGAGTCAAGAGCGATCGTACCGTCCGTATCGTCTTGCCGCCGAACGAGGGTGAGCGCCGCGCCGTGGAAATCAGCGTGTTCCGCGCTTTGCTCGCTATCTCCGGCCAGCGGGAAAAACGCCGGTGGTGGCAGGTTTTTATTCCCAGGAAAACAAAATGAACAGACACTGCACTCCTGTGTATATGACTGCGACGCTGTTTCTCCTGCTGGTGGCGGCGGGAATCATGGGCCCGGTCTACGCTCAGCTTCAGCAATCCGGCGGTCCGGGCAGCGCTGTTACCGCTACTCAGGCCGGTAACTGGAATATCAATAACATCTCCGGAACCGTATCGCTCCCCACTGGCGCCGCAACCGCCGCCAAGCAGCATGGTTTTGGGACGGCAGGGACGCCATCCGCGGACGTGATCACGGTGCAGGGAGCAGCTTCCATGACACCGCTCACCATCACGGGCTCGATTTCCAATACCGGGTTTAACGTCACCGGCTCGCTGCCCACCGGAGCGAACGTCATCGGGCAGGTGCAGACGATACCCAAGACAGCGTGCGGCACGGCTGCCTTCACGCCCGCGTGGCAGGCTGTGCCTACCGCCACTACTTCGCTCACCTCGACGACCTCCTGCGTGATCGCCGCGATCATCACCAACACGAATGCGGCCGCGCAGACGGTAACCATCACGGACGGCCAGGGAACGCCTGTGACCGTGATCAACGCCTTCTCCGTGCCCGCGAATTCGCAAGTGACCTTCCCGCTGTTCGGGTCACAGATGACCAGCGGCATCAAATGGTCGGCCGGCGGCACGGGCATGACCGGTACGGTCGTCGCTTATCAATAAATTGTGAAACCGGCCGTCGCGCTTCTCACCGCGCAGTTCTGCGCTCTCACCGCGTTCGCGCAGCTCAACGTGTCGGGCAACTTCCCCGTGGCTACGCTGGATACGACGCCCACGTCCCAGTCGATTACGGCACTGAACGGGACGGCGCAGATCGCGCTGGCGGGCCAGGCAGGCGCCGGTCTTACGCTTTCCGGGACATGGACTGCGACCCTCACTCCCGAGCTTTCCTTCGATGGCGGCGCCACGTGGACGGTGACGTTTTTCAAGATTCCCAACACGGCTCAACATGTAACGACGGTATCGGCAAACGGAGCCTATGCCATCGTCTGCGCCACCGGGGCCTCTCACGCGCGGGTGCGGGCCAGTGCATTCACCAGCGGGACCATTACCGTAGTGTTGCGGGGTGGTCAGGTGCGTGATTTGTCGATGCTGTTTGCCGGGCCAGCCGGAGGCGCAGTTCCTCCCACGACGGCACAGATAGGCGGATCAGACGGCGCCAACCTGCGCTCTCTCTCGACGGATACCTCCGGGCGGCTGGTGCTGGCGGGCTCGTCGGGGAGCAATATCACGGCCGCCGCAACGACTTCTGTGAAAGGCACGGCGGGCATTCTGCGCCGCATCATTGTGGGCACGGGCGTGGCGAGCGCCACCGTGAAACTGTTCAACGTGGCGGCGGCCTCCTGCAGCGGGACGCCCGGTTCCGGAGGCGCCGGAGTCATCACGCTGCCCTCGACGCTCACCAATCCCTTCGCCCTGGAATTCAACCAGGTCTTCAGCGCCGGAATCTGCGTGGTCACTTCGGGCGCCACCAACATCGTGGTGATTTTCGACTAGCGATGCAGCCGACCTTTCTGGGAAAAGTAACGGTGGCCTCCTCGGGTACCCCCGTTCCACTGAGCGCCGATTCGGCGCTGCGCGCTTGCGCGATTCTGGTGGCCACGATTCCCGGCCTGACAGGCAACATCTATCTCGGCGGCGCCGGTCTCAACCAAAACTCGCTCACCGGTGTGATGATGAAGTTCAATGCGCCTTCCGTGTTCGGTCCGCCGGATTTCTTTCTGCTGGAAGCGCACAGCGGGCACAATTCGCTGCAACTGTCAGAGTACTTTCTTGACGCTGCCGTCAGCGGCGAAGGCGCGCTGATCACGTACTTCCAGATCTAAGCCGTTCCTCCCCAGTACCTAACCTCCAAAAATAATTGACATCGTCCTGCTAACCTCATAGACTTTCCATAGTCTATCTATAGGAAAGAGAGTCTATGGGAACACGGGATCTGCGCCGGACGGAAATTCCGCCTGGCACGCTGGACATGTTGATTTTGAAGACGCTGTCGCGGGGCCCTATGCACGGTTACGGCATCGCGGAGCACATCCACCAGATGTCGGAAGACGTGCTGGAGGTGGAGGAAGGCTCGCTCTATCCGGCGCTGCAGCGGTTGCTGATTCAAGGATGGGTGTCGGCGGAGTGGGGCCAATCCGCGAACAACCGGCGGGCGAGATTTTATCGGCTGACCAAGGCTGGGCGAAAACAACTGGATCATGAACTCTCGGAATTCCAGCGAGTCATTCGGGCGATCGGCCGCGTGATCCAGACAGCGTAGCCGGCACGGCGCCACAGTGAGGAAGAACATGGGCAAGCTTTGGCGGAAGCTGCTGTTCGGGATCGGGCGCTCGCGATTTGATCGTGATCTCGAAGACGAGATGCGCGCGCATCTGGAGATGAAAGCTGATGCCGGCGGCGGAACCGTGGACGCCCGTTATGCCGCGCGCCGGCAGTTTGGGAATACGATGCTGTTGCGCGAGCAAAGCCGCGAGATGTGGGGATGGGCCTGGCTGGAGACGCTCGCGCAGGATCTGCGCTACGCATTCCGCATGTTGCGCTGCAGCCCGGGATTCACCGCTGTTGCGGTTTTGACGCTGGCGTTGGGAATTGGGGCCAATACAGCGGTTTTCAGCGTGGTGGACACCGTGCTGCTTCGCCCTCTGCCGTATCCGGATTCCGAACGGTTGGTGCAGATGTGGTCGACGAACGCAAACACCAACCGGTGGGGCATCTGGACAGCGTACCCGAGATTTTTGGATTGGCGACGCCTGGCGACTACGTTCGAGGACATGGCCGCAGTGCGGTTCTGGGTAATAAACCTCAGCGGCGGCGACCATCCCGAGGCTTTGCATGTAGTCGTAACCTCGTCCCGGCTGTTTCAGGTGTTGCGCGTGCAGCCGCTGCTAGGCCGGACGTTTCTGCTGGAAGAAGACCAGCCCGGCCATGACCACGTGATTATTCTGAGCCACGGCTTGTGGCAGCGGCGCTTTGGTTCCGATCCTACGGTGATCGGGCGCGCGGTCGATATCGATCAGCAGAGCTACACCGTGATTGGCGTAATGCCGCCGGGATTTCGATTTCCGCCCGATCTTACCGTTTCCTGGAGCATCGACGCGTGGCTCCCACCAGCACCCGATCCCAGCCGGAACGAACGCGGAAGCAACAACTATTATGTTGTCGCGCGCCTGAAGCCCGGTATTACGGTCGCGCAGGCTCAAGCCGAGATGGATGCCATTCATCACGGACTGGCAGAGCGGCATGGGGAGGATCGCGATCTCGGCGTGAAGGTCGCGGGATGGCAGCAGCAAGTAGGGAGCGAGGTTCGTCCGGCGTTGCTGATTCTATTGGGTGCGATCAGCCTGGTGCTGCTAATTGCTTGCGCCAACGTCGCGAATCTGTTGCTCGCACGCGGAGCTGCGCGCCAACGCGAAGCCGCGCTCCGGCAGGCGCTGGGCGCGGGTCGCGCACGCCTCATCCGGCAGTTACTCACCGAGAGTCTGCTACTGGCAACTTTCGGCGGAACGGCCGGCCTGCTGCTGGCTTACCAGGGCTTGCGCCTATTTATCCAGTTGGCTCCGGATATCCCACGGCTAAACGAGACGGCCATAGATCCGCGCGTGCTCCTCTTCAGCGCGGCATTGACGCTCGGAACCGGGCTTATCTTTGGCGTCGTCCCGGCATGGCAGGGGTCAAAGATGGATCTACAGAATGCGCTCAAGGAATCGGGAAGCCGGTTGACCGGCAGTTCCGATCGCGCCCGCGTGCGCAGCAGTCTGGTGATGGCGGAGATGGCGCTCGCCCTGATGCTGCTGGCCGGTGCCTGTTTGCTGCTCCGGAGTTTCCTGAACGTCGAGCAGATCGACCCCGGGTTCAACGCAAAGAATCTTCTGACGGCGTTCGTGATGCTGTCGCCGGCGAAGTACCCGGACCCTCGAAGCCAGGCTGCATTTTTTCGCGAGGTGATGGATCGCGTCGCGTCGATCCCAGGGGTGGAATGCGCGGGCGGAGCTGACTCCGCTCCCCTGCTGACCAATGACGCGGGCACCGTTTCCATCGAGGGTCATGAAGCGAGGCCGGGTGAACAGGGAATTCAAGCGGAGCGGCCGAAAATCACTCCGGATTACTTCCGAGCGATGGGAATGCGCCTGGTGCGCGGCCGAACGTTCACCTGGGCAGACAACGAAAGCTCGCTGCCGGTGGCCATGATCAACGAGGCCGCAGCGCGCGAGTACTGGCCGAATGCAGATGCCATGGGCAGGCGGGTGAGGCTCGAAGACGGCAGCGCGCCCGTCTGGCGGCAGGTGATCGGCATTGTCGGGGACGTACGGCAGGACGGCCTTGCCGAGGCGGCACGTCCGGAAGTTTACGCTCCGCTGCAGCAGTCTCCTGTGCCTTACCTGGTGCTGGCAGTGCGGACACGCGTGGCGCCGGCGGCGCTGACCGGAGCGATCCGGCATGCGGTGATGGCCGTAGACAAAGATCAGCCGGTCTTGCAAATCCAAACCATGCAGCAGGTGGTCTCCGATTCGGTCGCCGGCAGGCGATTTCAGATGGCGCTTATGGCGCTGTTTGCCTTGTTAGCGCTGGTGCTCGCTGCCATTGGGGTCTACGGCTTGATGTCGTATTCAGTGAGCCGGCGCACGCATGAAATCGGCATCCGGATGGCTTTGGGTGCGAAACGCGAAGAGGTTTTGCGGCTTGTTGTGGGACAAGGCCTACTGCTGGCGGCGGGTGGTGTGGTGCTGGGCATCGGCGGTGCATTGATTTTGACGCGTTTTCTGGCGAGCTTGCTGTTCGGTGTCGGACCTGACGACCCGGTGACGTTTGCGGGTGTTTCGCTATTGCTGGTGAGCGTGGCGGCGGCCGGCAGCTTGATCCCGGCGTGGCGCGCGGCGCGGATCGACCCAATGGAGGCGCTGAGATACGAGTAGCCGGTGCGGCGACGCCCGGATGAGGCACGGGCCTTCGGCGGAGACATCCGGAACGGACCCGAAAGCGTGGCGGCGAGGAGAAGCATGAGTAAACTCTGGCGCAGGCTGCTATTCCTGATTCGGCGCTCGCAGTTTGAGCACGATCTGGAAGACGAGATGCGCATGCATCTGGAGATGAAGGCGGAAGCGGGCGGCGGGACGGAGGGCGCGCGTTACGCGGCGCGGAGGCAGTTCGGGAACGCGTTGTTGCTACGCGAGACCAGCCGCGAAATGTGGGGATGGGTCCGGATCGAGACCCTCCTGCAAGATCTCCGCTACGGCGCTCGGATGCTGCGCAAGAATCCGGGATTCACCATCGCGGCTGCTCTGACGCTGGCGCTGGGTATCGGCGCCAGCACGGCGATCTTCAGCGTGGTGAACGCCGTGCTATTGCGACCGCTGCCGTATCACGATCCGGACAGGCTGGTAGCGCTGTGGGAGTGGAACATTCAGGAGCAGCACATCAATACAGTGGCTGCGGCCAATTTCGCCGATTGGAAAGCCCGCAATCACGTGATTGAAGACATGGCGTACTCGTGGGATGAAGGCTACACGTTCACGGGCACGGCCAATCCGGAAGCCGTTGCAGGCTATACGTTCTCCTGCAATCTGTTTCCGATGTTGGGCGCCAAGCCGCTCCTGGGCCGGACGTTTTTGGCTGAGGAATGCCAGGCGGGAAAAGATCATGTCGTGGTCCTGAGCCAGGCGCTGTGGCAGCGGCGTTTTGGGGCGAACCGTGGAATCATCGGCCGCTCGATCCAGCTCAACCATGAGCCGTACACCGTGGTGGGCATCATGCCGCCGGAATTCGCGCACCCCTCCAGCAGGACGGTGCTGTGGACGCCGCTCAGCGTTCCGCCGGATTTCTTTGCTGACCGCAAGATCCATACACTGCGCGTTGTTGGGCGACTCAAGCGCGGCGTCTCGGTGGAGCGCGCGCAACGCGAGATGGATGCGGTGGCGAGTCAACTGGCGCGCGAGCATCCGGAAACCGACGCCGGCATGGGTGTCACGGTCTGGCCGCTGAGAGATGACTACACATTGGAAGTGAAGACATCGTTGTGGGTGTTGCAGGCGGCGGTGCTGGTGATGCTGCTGATCGCTTGCGCCAATGTCGCGAATCTGCTGATGGCGCGCGGCGGCGCTCGCGCCCGCGAGATGGCAGTCCGGCTTGCCCTGGGGGCGGGAAGATTACGGCTGCTCCGGCAGCTTCTCACCGAAGGAATGCTGCTGGCCCTGCTGGGCGGCGCGGCCGGTGTGGCGCTCGCATTCTGGAGTGTGGGCGCTCTGGCTGCGCTTCTTCCGGCCAACATGCCCGGCTTTACCGGCGGGGCGCACCCAACCGCCTGGATCAGCTTGCGTGTGCTCTTCGCCGCGCTCGGACTCTCCATCGCTTCAGGCGCGGTTTTTGGTGCGGCCCCGGCGCTCTCTGCGCCGGCTTCGCCGGACACGACGCTGCGATCTTCGGGAAGGACTCTGACCGAAAACCGCAGAAAGAGGCGCTTCGGCAGCGGGCTGGTGATTTCCCAGATCGCATTGTCGCTTGTGTTACTCACGGGCGCAGGGTTGCTGATCCGAAGCTTTCTAAACCTGCAAATGCGCGATTTCGGATTTAGAACCGATCACGTCCTGACGATGGAACTGATGGCGTCAGGCGGATATGCATCGACGGGCATATCGTCTTTGCTCGCCAAAGCGATCGAGCGAATTGAGGCTCTGCCGGGAGTTCGTGCGGCGGGCGCGATTGCTGCGATGCCGCTGACCGGCTTTTCCGCGCAACGTAACTTCGCCACGCCGGGGCAAACGGAGGTTCCCTTCGGCCAGCAGCCTGTCGCCGGATTTCACGTGGTCACGCCGCATTACTTCCGGGCGATGGGAATCAGGCTACTGCGGGGACGCTACTTTGATGAGCACGACAGCGCGAAGTCCGCGGATGTGGCGATTATCAATGAGACGCTGGCGCGCCGCTTCTTCGGGAGCGAAGACCCGGTGGGCAAAATGATCCGCGCTGCCGACCTCGGCGAGCCGGTTATGCACACCATCGTAGGCGTGGTCGGCGACACCAGGCAGGGAGAGCTTGCCGACGCTCGTGTCCCGGAGATTTATCGCCCATTCGGACAGGCCGATTGGCCGTTCGCGGCGATTACGGTGTGGACGGCTGGGGATCCGCTGGCTCTGGCGCCGGCGGTGCGCTCGGCGATCTGGGCCGTTGACAAGGATCAGCCCATTGACGACGTGGCTCCGCTCGAATCTAAAGCCGCGGCGACGCTCGCTCCGCGGCGGGCGAACCTGATGCTTCTTTCCTTGTTTGCGGGCATCGCGCTGGTGCTAGCCGCCATCGGAATTTACGGCGTGAGCGCATATGCGGTGAGCCGGCGGACACACGAGATCGGAATTCGCATGGCGCTCGGAGCGCAGAGCCGGCAGGTGACCGGCATGGTGATGAGCCAGGCGCTGTTGCTGACGATGGCCGGCGTGGTCATCGGGCTCGCGGCGGCTTTGGGCGCGACGCGCCTCATGCAGGGTCTGTTGGTGGATGTCAACGCGATCGACCCGCTGACGTTTCTGCTGGCGCCGCCGGTGTTGGGCGCGGCTACGGGTGTGGCAGCGTATTTGCCGGCGCGGCGGGCGAGCCGGGTGAGTCCGGTGGAGGCGCTTAGATATGAATAAGCCGACCCGGCGACGCCCGGATGAAGCACGGGCCTCCGGCGGCGGCACGGGGACGCGGCGAGGAGAGTATGAGTAAGCTCTGGCGCAGGCTGCTATTTGCAATCCAGCGCGGGCGGTTTGAGCGCGATCTTGAAGACGAGATGCGTGTGCATCTGGAGATGAAGGCCGAGGCGAGCGGTGGCACGGAAGACGCTCGTTACGCGGCGCGAAGGCAGTTCGGGAACACATTCTTGTTGCGCGAGACGAGCCGGGAAATGTGGGGATGGGTGTGGCTGGAGACAGTGTTGCAAGACCTCCGCTACGGCGCGCGGATGTTGCGGAAGAATCCGGGATTCACTTTCGTCGCGACGGCGACGCTGGCGTTGGGAATTGCGGTCAATTCGAGCATCTTTAGCATGATCAGCGGCTGGCTGCTCAAGAAGCCCGCCGTGGCGGATCCGGATCACGCGGTTGCAGTGGTCGCTACGAATCCGGCGAGAGCGCTGGAACGGGGACGGATTTCGGCGGTTGATTTTCTGGCGTGGCGGGAGGCGAACCACGTGTTTGCGGACCTGGCTGCCGCGGATCCCTATCACGACTTCAGCCTCACTGGGGCCGGAGAACCGGAGCGCCTCACGGGAATGCGGGTGACCGCGAACTATTTCCGGATGCTCGGGGTTGCGGCGTTTCTGGGGCGAACATTCCTGCCGGGTGAAGATCAGTCGGGCCGCGATCACGTTGTGATTCTGACTTACGGCCTTTGGCAGCGGCGGTTTGCGTCCGATCCGAACGTCATTGGAAAAACGGTAGCGCTCGATGGCGAGAAGTATATGGTCATAGGAGTGTTGCCGCCTTCCTTCCGGCAAAGTGCATTTCTGCCGCGCCTGTGGACCCCGTTGGTGCTTGCGTCAGAAAATCCCGGGCCGCACGCTCGCGACGCTCGTGACTTCGTGCTTTTCGGCCGGTTGAGGTCCGGCATCGATCTTCAGCGTGCGCGGGCAGAGATAAGCACCCTGGCACATCGCGCGGAGCAAAGCTATCCGGCGTCCGAAAAAGGCTGGGGCGCAAACGTTATGACGCTTCAGGAATACGGCATCGAGGAAGACGTCATTCGGCCGGGCCTGATGTTGCTCATGACTGCAGTTGCGCTGGTTTTGGTGATCGCGTGCGCGAATATCGCGAATTTGCTGCTCGCGCGAGCCGCGAAGCGCCAGCAGGAGATCGCGATTCGAACCGCGCTGGGCGCAGGGCGTATGCGAGTGATCCGCCAGTTGCTGGTGGAGAGCCTGCTGATCGCGTTGATCGGCGGTGGCGCCGGTCTGGTTGCCGCGTATTGGGCCATTCCTATTCTGCGCGGGATGCTCAACTTCAATGAGTACGTCGGCGCGATTGCCGGTGACATCGCGCTGGATCAACGTGTGCTGGCGTTCACGAGTCTGATCTCGATGGGAGCGGCGCTGTTGTTCGGACTGGCGCCGGCGATCCGGGCCTCGGGCACCGATCCACAACACACGATGCGGCAGGGAGGCCGGACGGGCGATCTGAGGCGCGGCTGGGGGCGCAATGTGCTGGTGGGAAGTGAAATCGCGCTGGCGATGGTGCTGGTGACCGGTGCGGGTCTCATTATCAAAGCCACGGCGGAGGACCTGGGCGGCGATTATGGTTTTGACGCGAAGCATGTGCTGACCGCAGCGATCTCTTTGACGAACGCCCGATATCAGGAACCGGCCCGGCGCTATGCCTTCTTTCAAAGCGTGGTTGAGAAGCTTGGGGCAATGCCCGGCGTCGAAGCCGCGGGAATTACGAATGCCGTGCCGTTCAACGCCGAGAGTCGTGGCTTCCGCATCCAGGGCCAACCGGATGTGTCAGCGGCGGAGCGGCCCAAAGCGCGATATTTCCTGGTGAGTCCCGGCCAGTTCCATGTGCTGAGCATTCGGCTGATTCAAGGCCGCGCCATTCGCGATTCCGATAACGCGCGCGCTCCACGAGTGGCTGTCATCAACAAGGCATTCGCGGACCGGTTCTTTCCGGGACAAAACCCGCTGGGGCGCTACATCCGTGTCGACCACGATGCGCCGGACTGGAGCGAGATCGTCGGGATCGCCGGCAACATCAAAGTCTTCTATGGCCAGAAAGAAGAGGATGCGCAAGTATACGAGCCGTACTTGCAGGTTCCCACGGAACCGGAGATGTGGCTGGCCGTGCGCTCGGCAGGCGATCCGAATCAACTGGCGCGTGCGCTACGGAGCGCGGTGTGGTCGGTCGATCCCGATCAGCCCATTGCGAGCGTTCGTACGATCTCGCGCATGATCGATGAACAGCAAGGCGGCGATTACGTGTTCGACAGCCTGCTCGCCATTTTCGGCGCCATGGCGCTGGTGCTGGCGGCGGTGGGGATCTACGGCGTTGTGGCGTATGCCGTGGCGCAGCGAACGCACGAGATTGGGATTCGCATGGCGCTGGGGGCGCACCGCGGCGAAGTTCTGCGATCGGTGATCGGCAAAGGCATGCTGCTGGCGCTGGTGAGCGCTTCGATTGGGCTGATGGCCGCGGCGGCTCTGCCCAAGCTCCTGGCAGCGATGATCGAGCACTTCCGGGTGCACGGTCTTGTGATCTTCATCTGTGTGCCTGTGCTGTTGTTGCTGGTGGTGCTGGTCGCGATCTACATTCCGGCGTCACGCGCGGCGCTAGTCGATCCCATGGAGGCACTCAGGTACGAATGACGACGGCTCGACACGGCGAGGAGAGACATGAATAGACTCTGGCGCAGGCTGCTATTTCTTTTCGGCCATCGTGACTTCGATGCCGGGCTTGGCGACGAGATGCGGCAGCACCTCGAAATGAAAGTGCGGAAGCTGGTGGAAAGCGGCGTTGCGCCGGAGGAAGCGCGGTACCGGGCGCGGCGAGAGTTCGGCAACACCCTGCTGCTCGAAGAAAACAGTCGCGAAGTCTGGCAGTGGCGGCCGGTTGAGGAGATGGCGCAGGATTTGCGCTATGCGCTGCGCGTGCTGCGCCGCAGCCCCGGATTTACAGCGGTTGCGGTACTGTCCCTGGCTCTGGGCATTGGGGCGAATACAGCGGTGTTCAGCGTGATGGACATGGTGCTTCTGAAGAGCATGCCTGTGGAAGATCCCGAAAGGCTGGTTCTGGTTGGCGCCGAGTGCAAGGGAGAGAGTTGGATTTTCCTGAATCCGACGTTCCGTGATCTGCGTGAAAAACAGCAGGTCTTCTCAGGCATAGCGGCGATCTCGGATAGCCCGCGGATGGTGGCGGCCTTTCCAGGCGCCTCGCAGCAGGAGGCAGTCTATGTTCCGGGCACCATCGTCTCCGGCAACTACTTTTCCATGCTGGGTGTTCGGCCGTTGATGGGAAGAATGTTCACCGAAGCGGATGACCGCCTGCCGGGAACGGGCGGCGTTCAAGAGCGCTTGGCGGTGATCAGCTATGGATTCTGGCAGCGGCAGTACGGCGGGGATGCGGGAGTGGTGGGGAAGAAAATCTTCATCAAACGCGATTTGTATACGATCATCGGCGTCACGCCGCGCGAGTTTCGCGGACACCAGATCGGGTATGCACCGAACATCTGGGTGCCGATGAACCAGGCGAAGACTCCTGAGGAGCTGAACCAGCGGAACTGGGCATTCTTCTCAGGAGTCATGGCGCGGCTGAAGCCCGGTGTGAGCGCGCGCCAGGCAGAGGCAGCGATGACCGCGCTTTACGAGCAGATCCTGACTGGCGAGATTGGGCAAGGGATCGAGGGGTCGCTGTGGTTTCCAGGACCGTCACAACCGCCCGACAGGAAAATTTTGGATTACCACATCACTTTGAAACCCGGCGGCGGCGGACTGGGAATGTTACGCGAGAAGTATACGCAGAGCCTACGCCTCATCATGGCTGTGGTCGGATTGGTGCTGTTGATTGCGTGCTCGAACGTCGCGAATCTGCTGCTGGCGAGGGCAACGTCGCGGCGCAGCGAGATCGGGCTGCGGCTGGCACTTGGTTCGGGGCGTTACCAGCTGATGCGGCAGTTGCTCACCGAAAGTGTCCTGCTGGCGCTGATGGGCGGCGCGACAGGGTTGCTGGTCGCTTACTGGCTCGCCGATGGGCTGGCGACTTTCATTGCCACCGGCGGAATGCCCTTGTCGATTCAGGCTTCGCCGGATACGCGCGCGCTTGCCTTCACCACCGCGGTTTGTTTCGCGTCCGCATTTCTGTTCGGGCTTGTGCCTGCCTGGCAAGCCACACGGCTGGAAATCGGAACCGCATTGAAAGGATCTTCACGTACTCAAACCGGCGGCCGACCGCGCCAGCGCTTCAGCCGCTTGCTGCTGGTTTCTCAGGTCGCTCTTTCGCTAGTGCTGCTCATTGGCGCCGGACTGCTGGCGCACAGCCTCGCCAATCTGCATCGTCTCGATACGGGATTCCGGCTGCAGAATGTCTTGATGCTGGAAGTGCACATGGAGGACGTCGAGCGGGTTCAGGGCAAGCCGGATTTTGCCGTCGCACAAACGCGGCTGCCCGGTGTGTTCCGAGAATTGGAGGAGCGGCTGAACACTCTTGCCGGAGTGCGCTCGGCCAGTATTTCGTGGCTCGGGCTGTTCAGCGAAAACGATCTGTATACATCGCTCGTCATTCGAGGCGCGACCCGCGACGGGGCGCCTGCGCACCTCAACATGGTTTCGAGCCGGTATTTTGAAACGGTGGGGATGCAGGTTGTCATGGGCCGCGGGTTCAAGGCGAGCGATGATGAGCGAGCGCACAGGGTCCTGGTGATCAACGAGGCGCTGGCGCGGAAGTACCTGGCGGGCGAGAACCCTATGGGGAAACTCGCGGTGATACCGAACATCGAGGAATTTAAGGACACGCCGTTCGAGATTGTCGGAGTATTGCGGGATGCCAAGTATAACGACCTGCGCGCTCCGGTAGAGCCGATGTTCTACCTGCCGCTGGCACAGGCGCCGTACCCGATCCAGTCAGTTGAGGTGCATACTGCGGGAGACCCGCTGGCGATGGCCGCGCAGGTGAGGCGTTTGCTGCGCGAGATGCATCGTGATTTGATGATCAGCGAGGTGACCACGCTGGCTCAGCGGGTGGACGGAACGGTTGTGCGCGAGAGGATGCTGGCGGAGCTTTCGGGAGTCTTCGGCGTTCTTGCTTTGGTGCTGGCGTGCGTGGGATTGTACGGGACGATGTCTTATGCGGTTGCGCGCCGGACGAGCGAGATCGGAATTCGCATGGCGCTGGGCGCTCGGCGCAGAGAGATGTTGTGGATGGTGCTGCGCGAGACCGTGTTGTTGGTAGCGATGGGTGTGGCGATTGGGCTGCCGGCGGCGCTGGCGGCTACGCGACTCCTGCAGGACTACCTGTTCGAGCTGAAGGCGACGGACCCTGCGACGATCGCCGCGGCCGCTATGATGCTTGTGGCGATCGCGGTGCTCGCGGGCTATCTGCCGGCGAAAAGAGCGGCGAGGGTGGATCCGATGACGGCTTTACGTTACGAGTGAGCCGGTGCTGCGGGCCGGGGACACGGCGAGTATGATCGCGGCGGGAACGAACGACACGAAGCTGGGTATCGCCTGGATTGCGCTCTGCCTGGCGCTCGCGCTCCACGTCACAGATGAAGCGTCGACTAGATTTCTCTCCGTTTACAATCCAACTGTGATCGCCATGCGGGAACGCGTGGCGTGGTTTCCGATGCCGACCTTTGAGTTCGGAACGTGGCTGGCGGGACTGATTGCCGCGAACGTGCTGCTGCTGGCGTTGTCGGTGTTTGCGTTCCGCGGATCGCGCTGGCTGAGACCGCTCGCTTATGTTTTCGCGGTGATCATGATCCTGAATGGCCTGGGGCATACGCTCGGAACCATAGCGGGGCAGACGGTCCCCTCCGTTCATTTCGCGCGGCCGATGCCGGGCTTCTACTCGTCGCCGGGGCTTCTGGCGGCGTCTATCTATCTGCTCTGGCGGCTGCGCGCCACGGCTCGAACCTAATTCGCCAGCTTGCCGGCGGCGATCAGGGCCGCCACGTCAG
>Ga0335077_10001638_pt1 | contig 26679 bp, 23 predicted proteins | sample Lox_Sample_31_FD_207151 | JGI IMG/M metagenome (GOLD analysis project Ga0335077, IMG submission 207151) | Soil microbial communities from Loxahatchee National Wildlife Refuge, Florida, United States - Lox_Sample_3.1 | ecosystem: Environmental > Terrestrial > Soil > Wetlands | place: USA... | reverse complement strand
GGGCCGCTTTTCACCGTCCGGCAGTCGGCCAGGGCCTGCCGCAACTCCGCTTTGACATCGCCCGGGACATCCAGCAGAAAAACTCTAACGCCTGGCTTGAGGCCGAGTTTCCTGGGTAATGGAGTTCCGGAATAGCCTGCGGGCATATGCGATCCCTTCAAAGAGCCCGATTGCGGCTCAGAAATGAGCGTGATTTTGTTCGGCACTCCAAGTGTCTTTATGGTCCAAGAAAACCTCACGGACACTAAAATACACGAAGAGTATTGTTCTGGCTGGCTATTCAGATGGAGCGTAGTAGCCGCGGCGGCTGCGGACTCTGAGGTTCTTGTGGTTCACGGCAAGAACTTCGATGGTTCGGTAGCGGCCATCCGGGCGGAAGTCTGCCGGCTTGTAAGAGAGGGCATACTGACTGCGTAGCTCGTCCTGGATTTCCATAAACGCGTTGGCTACATCGGTGAGTTGGAAGGGAAAGAAGGCGCGTCCACCAGTGGCATCGGCAATTCGCTCCAACACTTTATCTCCACGATTGCGGGTGCCGGTGATGTTGGTGCTGATGGTGTAAACAATGACTTCGGCGCGCTGCGCCATCTCGATGGATTCTTCCCGCGTGACATGACTCTGGTTATCGTCTCCATCGCTTAGGAGAATGATGGCCCGGCGCACAGGCCCGGTCTGGCCGGCCTTGGCCAGCTTGTCACGGCAGGCGAAGTAGAGGGCGTCGTACATCGCGGTGCCGCCGCCGGGGCGTAGCGCCCGCACGCCGTGAGACAGAGCCTCGGTATTGTCGGTGAAATCCTGAGTCACCTCAGGAGTCACGTCGAAGCCGACTACGAACGCCGCATCATATTTCGGGCGGACAATCTGGTTCAGAAATTCAATGGCCGATTCCTGTTCGAACTTGAAGCGATCGCGCACGGAGTTGCTGGCATCGACCAGCAGTCCCACTTGCAGGGGCAGGTCGGTTTCACTGTGGAAACTGCGGACCTGCTCGGCGGGTTTGTTGTCGTCGATGACCCGGAAGTCTTCCTTCCTGAGGTTCTTCACATAGCGGCCGTGTTTGTCGGTAACCGTGAAGACGACATTCACTTCATTCACGATGCGGCGAATGGTTTCTACGTTATTGGTTTCATCGGCGGAAGGCGAAACGGCCGAGGCGGGAGGCGTCTCCAGAATCGGCTGGCTGCCAGTATCGCTCGCATTGGAGCCGGGAGCCGCTTCGGCGGCTGGAGTGGTTTGCGGCGCGGAAGCTTCCGGATTCTGCGCCTGCGCCGGTTCGGTCGCGGCTGGCGACTGGCTGGGCGGTGGTGGCGATGGTGGCGGCTGCTTCTGTTTCTGGGCCGCCGCAGAGGGCGCTTCCGGCAGTTGGTCCTGGGCGGAGTTCTGGGCCCACACGGTCAGAGACAGAAACGCAGCCAGAGCAGTGATCGCCCGAATGACCTTCATGGAAACTCAATTATAGCCGCAATCACTTGCCGGCCGTCTGGATTTGGTTCAGGAAACTCTGCAGTTCCTCGGGGAGAAACCGTTCAAATGCCAACTTTTCTCCACTGCGGGGATGAGCGAACTCGATGGCCGCCGCGTGCAGAAAGTTGCGCGAGAGCGAGATCTTCTCCAGTTTGCCCCGTACCTCTCGCGGCGCGCCATAGAGCGTGTCCCCGACAACCGGATGGCCCATAGCTGAAACATGCACGCGGATCTGGTGGGTGCGACCGGTATCGATCTTCACTTTGAGGAGAGTGAACTTGCCGAAGGGCGAGTCCAATCTGCGCTCGACGAGATAATGGGTAATCGCCTCACGGCCGCCTGGGCGGCGGGTAGTCATGCGTGTGCGGCGCACACGGTCGCGGCTGATGCTGCTGTGAATGGTTCCGTGATCCTGCTTCACCCAGCCATGCACTAAAGCGATGTAGGTCTTCTTGACCTGACGTCCGGAAAACTGGGCCGCCAGACGGCGGTGCGCCTCGTCGTTCTTGGCTACCACGATCAGGCCGCTGGTAGCTTTGTCGAGCCGATGCACGATCCCTGGACGCAAATCGCCGCCCACTTCGGACAGGGCAGCGAAGCGATGCAACAGGGCATTTACCAGGGTGCCGCGATTGTGGTCCGACTCCAGAGCTCCTGCGCCCGCGTGTACCATCATTCCCGCGGGTTTGTTGATAACCGCCAGATCGTCGTCTTCGAAAACAATGTCGAGGGGGATATCTTCCGGCAGAGCCCGCAGCGGCGCGGGTTCAGCTGGACCCAGCAAGGCGATCGTTTCTCCTCCACGCAGCCGGGTAGAGGCCTTCACGGGGCTGCCATCCACCGCGACCTTAGCCTCGCGAATCAGTTGCTGAACCCGCGCCCGGCTGACCTCAGCCAGCTTGGCGGCAAGGAATTGGTCCAGGCGCGTGCCTGCGTCTTCGGAGGGCACCAGCAAGGTTCGGGGAAAAGTTTCAGGCATGCGATCGCCGGTCCGCAGCAATCGTAAACGGTAGGACGCGGATTGCAAGTGCCGGCGGGAACCCTAGCGAGCAACCGCGGTCTTCAGCGCCGGGCGCAAATACCAGATCAACCCTCCGGCAAGCACCAGGAGGATGGAAATCAGCTGGGTGCCCGTCATCAGGCCGCCAAATACTTCGCCGCGCCCAGGATCGGCTCGTAGAAATTCCAGAAAGAAGCGGGCTACGCCATACAAAAACAGGTACGCTCCAATCACCTGCCCGTCAAAGGATCGCCGCTTCAATAACCACATCAGGATGAAGAAATTGGCCAGTTCCACGGCAGATTCGAAGAGTTGGGTTGGCTCCAGGGGCACATTCAGCGGCGTTCCCACCCGCAGATTGGCCAGAGGATTGGTGAAGGTCACACCCCAGAACGCGTGGGTTTCTTTGCCATAGCAACATCCGGCAGCAAAGCAACCGACCCGCCCGATCGCATGGCCGAGTGCCAAACCCGGCGCGAAAGCATCGCAGGTTGCGAGCGCAGGAAGTCTGTACTTGCGGATATACCAAGCTGCCACCACCAGCGCCGCCAGCAACCCGCCGGAGAAAACTCCGCCAGCTTGCAAGGTCGCGAGGCTGAAAATCTCGCGTGGGTGGGCCATGTAACTGTTCCAGTCGACGACGATGTAGAGAATTTTGGCGCCCAGAATGCCCGCCAGCACCACCAGAATGCCCAGGTTCCACGCCTTCTCGGGATCAATGCCCTGCCGCGCCGAATTGCGCACGCTGATCCAGAGCCCGACCAACACGCCGGTTGCCACCAGCAGCCCATACGTGGGAAGAAAGAAACGTCCGATGTGGAAAAGTTCAGGAAGCACCGTAATAGTTTAGATGCGGCAAAAGGAAAAACCACTGCAGAAAGTGTAACCGCAGGGAATCTGACAGCTGACCACCGATAGCTAACAGTTGATTTTTCAAGCCGACCCGCGCTGCCGTGTGGTAGGCCGAGAATGAACCCGTCGTTAGACGATGGGAACCCGCCGCGACCCTTTAGGCATCTCCGCGTGGCGGAGCGTCGCACACCGGATCGTATTTCGAGTCGAGCCCCCGTTCATTCGGTGTTGGTTCAAAAATCGGTTACCACCATCACCAACCTAGCAGGTCGGCTTTCGAGTCAAATGCTAGGGGAACTCCCGCGCCTCGCGCAAGCCCCCACCCGCAAAAAGTTGGCACTCCGCTTGCCAGCGACTTTGGTAAGCCCCGCAAAACCCAAGTAATGATGAAAATCTTCACAGGAATGAAATAAGGCGAGCCAAGAGGCACGCGTCCGCTAACAAATCGTCTACCGCGGCGCGCACCACTCCAGGTTGAGAGGAGAAAGCCAGAGAAGTCCCAAGACGAACGTGGGTTTGACGGCAGACGCGGCAAGGCGTCTCTACGGAAAAGCGGCCTCCTACCCCGCGCGGCGCTTCTCCTCCAGAACCTCATCCAGCGCATTGGCCAGGTTCTGCGCCCGCTGCAGATACTCTACCGTTCCACCCTCATGATTCCGCTTGAGTAAGTGATACTCATCCGCAATGTTCAGGGCCGCGAGAACGGCCAGCCGCGCGGTATCGACGGTATGGGTCTGCTCCGACACTGCGCGCATTTTTCCGTCAACATACTCCGCCAGCTTCACAATGTATTTCGGATCCGAGCCGCGCAGGTTGTAGGCCTGATCGAAGATTTCCACACGTACGCTCGCGTCCTTGGATGGCGGCTGTTTGGTAGCGGAAGCCATAGTTTATTGCGCTCCTCTCCTTACGCCGGGATGAACTAGCTGGCGGCCTGTTCCTCGGCGAGCGATTCGATCTGCGAAAGCATTTTCTCCACGCGCCCGCGAATCTCTTCGCGTTCTTTGCGGAGTTTGACCATCTCGCGCCGCAGGGTTTCGACCTCTTCTTCGCGCTCCTCGAGTTGCTCGCGCAAGCGCTGCGCATCGCGCTCGGCCGCACCCCGGGCTTCGCGCGCCGCCTTGTACATCTCAATGGTGCGGTAAACTTTCTCTTCCAGCGCCTGAAAATCGTCCGCGGGAACCTGCGTATGTACCTCTTCCATCGCTCTCACCGCCATGCTGGCACTCATTCCCTAGAAATTTGTAGCCGCTTGAGCGCAGTATAACTCAGAATAGCGTGGAGGAGCCGATCTTCCTCCGCGCGGGATGCATGCTCCGGGAGTAGTGAGCGGAACGGCTTGCGCCTCGGCCTCTGCTAGCCTGCACTGAGCTTCTGCAATCGCCGACCGGCTTCGTCCAGCGTCTCGGCGCGCTTACAGAACGCAAACCGCACCTGCCGCGCTCCATCCCGGGGATGCCTGTAGAAACTCGAGCCGGGTACTACCGCAACTCCGATTTCTTTCACAAGATGCCTGGCGAAAGCTATGTCATCGGGAAACCCAAAGGCGCTGATGTCCGTCATCACGTAGTAGGCTCCGCGCGGCCGAAAACACCGGAACCCCGCTCGCTCCAAGTCAGGCAGGAGGCGGTCGCGCCGCGCGCAGTAACTGGTTGCCAGGCTCTGATAGTAGCTGTGGGGCAGACTCAGAGCCGCAGCGCCAGCCTCCTGCAAAGGTGCCGGTGCGCCGACCGTGAGGAAGTCATGCACTTTGCGGATTGCGTTCGTGATCGGCGCAGGCGCCACCGTCCAACCCACACGCCATCCGGTCACGCTGTAGGTTTTTGACAGGCCGTTGATGGTTACGGTACGGTCGCGCATGCCGTCGAGTTGTGCGATAGAAAGATGCTTGGCGCCGCTGTAGATGATGTGCTCATAAATTTCGTCGGTAATTGCCAGGACGTTGAACTCAACGCACAAATCGCGAATCAGCTCCAGTTCCGCCTGGGTAAAGACCTTACCGGTGGGGTTATTGGGAGTGTTCAGGATGATCGCTTTGGTGTGCTTGTCGAAGGCTGCCCGCAGTTCGGATTCATCAAACGTCCACTCGCCGTCACCAGCGGGCGGGCGCAGCTTCACGAACCGGGGCTTGGCTCCACTCAAAATCGAATCGGGACCGTAGTTCTCATAGAACGGCTCAAAGATCACAACCTCATCCCCAGCATTGCACACGGCGAGTAGGGTCGAGATCATGGCTTCTGTCGATCCGCAGCAGACCGTAACTTCGGTCTCGGGATCCACGGAGATACCCTGCCAAACCTGCATCTGCCGGGCAATGGCTTGTCGAAGGCTCTTTGCGCCCCAGGTGATGGCATATTGATTCACGTCATGGCCAATCGCTTCCTGCGCCGCATGCTTGATGTCGGCTGGGGCAGGGAAATCAGGAAACCCCTGCGCCAGGTTGACCGCGCCGTACACCATAGCCTGGCGGGTCATCTCGCGGATGACTGATTCCGTAAAATGAGCAACCTTGTCGCTCAGAAAATGTTTTTGTCCAGTGGAGGCCTCGCCCATAATGAGCGCCAGACTAGCACAGGATGCCTGCATCACGTTGTGCCGGCCCCAGGAGTCTTGGCACTCTTAATGCGCAGGTTTGCATCTGGCTGACAACCTTCCGTGCACCTAGTGGTGGAGTTGTCAGCTTTACTTATTCCGATGAAGCATCTTCTTGCTCAAGTCCGGCCAGAACTCCTGAAAAGCGTTGCCGCCCATGCGGGCGGCGACTCCTAACAGGCTTCGCAGAAGGGCATCGCCGGCGCCGCTTTCGCTATCGACGCGCCAGGCATTCGACAGGAAATTGTTCCCCAGATCGCCGGCCAATCTCGCGTAGGCCGGACGCCATTGCCCCTCCCTTCCCGGCGCAAGGAAGGTTGTTCCAATCGCGTACTTTACGCGGCCGCCCACTCCGCCTTTGCCACTGCGGAAGTAACGAGGATCTTCGCCCCAGAGGGAGCCGAGGCCCGCTTCCATGGCGTTGCCGGTGGAAATTCCTGTCAGACGCATGCCGTAACGGCTACCGAAGCCGTCCCAGTGGGGGCCGTATTCCTTGGGACGATCCATGGCCGTCCCGATGGCGGCACTTAAGGGTCCGGCGGCCAACAGGCTGGTGGGTCCGACCGTGGAAACCACGAACCAGTGGAGGCGTTCTCCGCCGGTGATCGGCCGATAGTTTGACACCGGTTGCGCGGGAAACATGCGTTGTGCCAAACCGGAGCTCACCAGAAAAAGCAGAGTCAAGACAATCTTCATAGATTCCTTTGAGTGCATTAGTTGCCATGCCTTGGATGCCGGGAACCGCCAGAACGTTTTGGCGGCAACGCGAGCGAAGAAAATCTGCTTCGAATGGAGGCAGGTTTGAGCCGCCAACCGCCGTTTGCTAGACTTCACCCAGAGTGGGGTGTCCTATGGCCGATGGTGTCCGCGTCGCTCTGCCTGTTGCAACCGTTGACCGTGTGGTTCCGGCGGTTCGAGTCAGCGACGTGCCTTGGTACGTCTGGTCGTCGGTGCTGGCGGTAACCTCTACTACGTTCGGTCTTTACTGGGATATTTCCTGGCACATCGGCATCGGAAGGGATACGTTCTGGACTCCTGCCCATCTGGCGATCCAGTTCGGAGCAGTGCTCACCGGCCTTTCCTGTGCCTACCTGATTTTGCATACCACTTTCGGCTACAACGTGGCTGCCAAAGAAGCGGCGGTGCGGGTATGGGGATTCCGAGGACCGCTGGGGGCGTTCATTTCGGCTTGGGGCGGCTTCGCCATGCTCACCTCGGCGCCGTTCGACAACTGGTGGCATGAATCTTTCGGCCTGGACGTGAAAATCCTGAGCCCTCCGCACGTGGTGTTGATCATTGGGATCTTCTTCATGGGCGTGGGCGGCCTGATCCTGACAGTGGGCCGGATGAACTTGTCTAGCGGTGAGGCGCGGCCGAAGCTGAACCGGCTGTTGCTGTACGCGGGCTCCCTGCTGCTGTCGCTGCTCATCATGCTCGGGTACGAGTATGTCGGCGACCAGACGCTGATGCACAGCGCGATCTTCTATCGCGTGCTGGGGATGATCGCGCCTTTGGTATTGGTGGGAATCGCCCGGGCGTCCGGCCAGCGCTGGGCCGCGAGCATGGTGGCGGCAATCTACACGGTCCTGTGGCTGGCAGGAGAATGGATTTTTCCCCTATTTCCCGCGCAGGCGAAACTTGGACCGGTGTTCACACCCATTACCCACATGGTGCCGCTCGGCTTCCCGCTTCTCTTGCTGCCGGCCGCCGCGGCGGTGGATTGCATGCTGAATCGCTTTCGGGACCGGGGCAAGACCTTGCAGGCGGCGGCTGCGGGATTCGGTTTCTTTGTGGCGATGATCGCGGTGCAATGGCCCTTTGCCATGTTTCTGATTTCGCCTTACGCTCGTAACTGGATCTTCGGCACCAATTACTTCGGCTATTCAGACCGGCCTTCCGACTATCATCTGGCCTGGCAATTTCAAGCCTATGAGAAAACGCAGTCCGAGCTCTGGATCGGCATGGCAATCGCCCTGATTGTGACCATGGTTTCAGCTCGGATCGGATTGTTGTGGGGGGATTGGATGCGCCGGATTCGCCGGTAGTTGGGTCGATCAGCGATGCAGCGCAAATCGAAAAATCGGGTGTCAGTTCACGGTCCCCGGTTCTCAGCCTGGGGACTGGCGCTGATTTTGTCGGCGACAGCGTTTGCCCACGTTGGCAGCCCGGACGTGTACTACGAAGGCGATGCCGGACCGTACCATCTGCTGGTCACGGTGCGGCCTCCGGCCATGATTCCGGGCATTGCGTCGGTAGAAATTCGCGGTGGTGCAGACATCAGCAGTATCCGCGTCGCGCCGGTTTACATCACGGGAAAGGATCCTGGTTTACCGCCGACTCCTGACGTAATGCAGCCAGTGCCGGGCGATCCGCAGTCATTCACGGGCAATGTCTGGCTGATGGCGTCTGGATCGTGGGAGGTGCTGGCGGATGTTAACGGTGCGCAAGGATCAGGCCAGCTGGCGGTGCCGGTGGCGGCTTTCGCGCGGCGCACCCTTCCCATGCAGCGGGCTTTGGGAGCGCTGCTGTTTGGACTGATGCTCTTTCTGTCGGTTGGAATTGTCGCCATCGTCGGCGCCGCGACGAGGGAAGGGCTGCTCGAGCCGGGCATTGCTGCCACGCCTGCCAACCGCCGCTGGGGACGGCTCGCGATGGTGGTGGCCGGGCTGGCCGTGTTCGGACTGCTTGCGCTTGGGAATTCGTGGTGGAACCTGGATGCGGCTGATTTGAAGCACACCATGCTGTACCAGCCGCCGCCATTGGATGTTAGCCTCTCGAACGGCAATCATCTTGTTTTAAAGATGGGCGACTCCTTCTGGCATGAATACCGAAAGAATAGCTGGTCGATGGATCTGGTTCCGGATCCTGGGCACCTGATGCATCTGTTCCTGCTGCGGGTGCCAGAGATGGATCGTTTCTATCATCTGCATCCCGAGGCTGCGGGAAGCGGAAGGTTTGCCATCGATCTGCCGTCGGTCGAGGCTGGACATTACAAGATTTTTGCCGACGTGGTACGCGCCTCCGGTTTCCCGGACACGATGGTCGCGGATATGGATCTGCCAAACATTTCCGGGAGGCCTTTGTCCGGAGATGACTCGACGGCCGTAGCTTCCGCCTTTTCGGCTGCTCCGACCGAGGTTTCGGCTTTGCCGGATGGTGGCCGGATGGTTTGGGAAAGGGCAGCTGCGCCGGGCGCCGTAGGGAAGCCAGGCTGGTTTCGCTTCCGCGTGGAAGACTCGGCCGGCAAGCCGGTGACCGACCTCGAACCCTACATGGGAATGGCGGGGCATGCAGTGTTTGTGCGCTCCGACGAGAGTGTATTTGCCCATATCCACCCGGCGGGCTCCGTGCCCATGGCCGCGCTGGCTATTGTGAACAAGAATAGCGACGCCGGCATGAGCGGCATGCACCATGACAGTGGATTACCTGCCGAAATCTCTTTTCCTTATGGATTTCCCCAGGCGGGAGACTACCGTTTGTTCGTGCAGGTCAAACGAGCGGGCAAGGTGGAGACGGGAGTCTTCGACACTCACATTCAGTGAGGAGTAATTATTGATTCGTGATGGTTGATTGGGTCAGGGATTTTCAATCGACAATCAGAAATAAACAATTCTCTAGTCTGTCTGCTTGGTGATGTTGAGCAGGACTCCCACGCACGCCAGGGTTACAAACAGCGACGATCCTCCATACGAGACCAGCGGCAAGGGGATGCCTTTCGTGGGCATCATTCCCAGCACCACGCTGATGTTGATGAAGGCCTGCACCACTACCATGCTGGTGATTCCGACCACAAGATAGCGGGCGAAAGTGTCCTCGGTGTGAAGCGCAGTGCGTACACCCCGCCACAAGAAGACTGCGAACAGAATCACCACGGCGAGCGCGCCTACCAGCCCCAGTTCTTCCGCCGTGACGGCGAAAATGAAGTCGGTATGGGGCTCCGGCAGGTAGAAAAGCTTCTGTTTGCCCTCCATCAGTCCCAGCCCCGTGATGCCGCCGGTGCTGACCGCAATCAGCGACTGAATAATGTGGAAGCCACGACCCTGGGGATCGGAATAGGGGTCGAGGAAGGCCAGGATGCGGTCGCGGCGATAGCTGACGTGGAAAATCAGAAAATACAACGGCAGGATCGAGGCCATCAGCGCGTACCCGAGATAGCGCAAATCAAGCCCGGCAACGTACAGGATGCAGGCAGTAATCGCGGCGCAGGCAATGGCGGTGCCCAGATCGGGCTGGAAGACGATGAGCAGGAAGAACAGCAAAGTGGGCGCGATCGCCGGCAGCAGGGTGTTGCGCCAGTCGCTCAAGTCACGGTTGCGGTTGCCGAGAAAGTAGGCGAGGAACAGGATCAGCGCCGGCTTGGCAAGTTCGGAAGGTTGGAAAGAGAATGCTCCCCAGTGGATCCAGCGATGAGTGTTGTGGGCGCGATCCAGGAGGAAGACCGAGATGAGCATCAGGGTCTCGATGCCCAGGAGCGAAAAAACTACCGCCGGATTCTTGTAGCGGCGGTAGTCGATTTTCATGGTGGCGATCATCACCAGCAGTCCCGCCCCTGCCCATGCCAGCTGCCGAAACAGGAATGTGTAGGCTGACCCGTAGCGCTCCTTAGCCATCACCGCTGAGGCGCTGAACACCATCACCAGGCCGACAAATACCAGCAGGAGGGTTACGGTAAACAACCAGCGGTCGGCGCTGATGCGTTTGGCCATGAGGTGGTGGGAGCAGGCGCAACTCTGCGACTTAAATTTTAGATTGTTGATTGTTGATTTGTGATTGTTGATTGTGGTTCAGACGATTCCCGGAGGGCTTAAAACTCCAAATTCAACAATCATCAATTTCTTGCTTGCGCCGCCAATCCAAGCACAACCTCTTTGAAGACCCTTCCACGATGTTCATAACTCTTGAACTGGTCGAAACTGGCGCAGGCGGGGGCAAGAAGAACAGTGTCGCCGGGTTGAGCCACGGCTGCCGCCCGTCGAATGGCATTGTCGAGAGTCTCGGCGTGCAGGATCTCCGCGGCTCCTTGAATGTGTGTTTCAATCTTGGTGGAGGCGGCGCCGATGGTGTAGACGCGCTTGACCCGCCGGCGAAGAAGATCGTTCAAGACGGTGTAGTCGCTGCCCTTATCTTTGCCCCCGAGAATAAGGTGAATGTTGGCAGGGAAAGACTCGATCGCTTTGATGGTGGCATCGACATTGGTAGCCTTGGAGTCGTTGTAGTAGTCCACTCCGCGAATCTTGGCGACGAACTCGAGGCGGTGTTCGACCGCCTTGAAATCGCGGACCGCCTGACGGATCTTGTCCGGCGGGCAATCCATTAGCGCGCCCGCGCATATCGCCGCTAAAGCGTTTTCCAGGTTATGGGCTCCCTTTAACGGGATCTCAGAGACCAGCATGATCTCTCGCTGTCCGTGCTCGTCGCGGAAAACGATTCGGCCGTCTTGAACCGAGGCACCGCGGAGCACTTCCTTTTTACGGCTGAACCAGAAAACCTCGGCCTTAGTCCGCGAATCCAGCGTTACGGAAGCAGGATCGTCGGCATTGAGCACGGCGAAATCGTCGGCTTGCTGGTTCTCGAAGATCCGGACCTTGGCGTTGGTGTAGGCCTCGAAGGTGCGGTGTCGATCAAGGTGGTCGGGAGTAATGTTCAGAACCACAGCGATCTTGGGACGGAAAGTCTGGATGGTCTCGAGTTGGAAGCTCGAAACTTCCAGGACGATGACCGAATCCGGTTTCGCCCTCTCAACGAGGGAAATCGCGGGCGTGCCGATATTGCCGCCCACCAGGGTGGAGAATCCGCCCGCGCCGACGATTTCGCCCGCCAGGGTCGTGGTAGTGGTCTTACCATTAGAACCGGTTATGGCGATGATATTCTTCGGCAAGAACTGGGCAGCGAGTTCCACTTCCCCGATCACGGTTTCGCCGAGATTTCGCGCCTGCATCAATGGGGGCGCGTCCACCGGAACGCCGGGACTCACGACGATCAGATCCTGCCCGCGGAAGGTGCGCTCGCCATGGCCTCCCGTTTCAACTGAGATTCCCTGGTCCAGCAGCACCGGAATCTCGTCGCGCAGCTCGTTTTCGGTCTTGGTATCTGAAACCGTGACCCGGGCGCCGCGGGCCTTCAGGAAAAGTGCCGAAGCCACCCCGGACTTGCCCAGACCGACCACCAGCACGCGTCTGCCGTCCAGATTCATAGAAGTGGTCTCACCACCAAGACACGGAGTCACAGGGAAAAAGGAAATCGCTTTCTCTATTCTCTCCGGCTCCGCGACTCGGGGGTGAATTCATCTCAGTTTCAGCGTTGTCAATGCGAACAGCGCAAACACCAGGCTGGCAATCCAGAAGCGCACAATGATTTTCGACTCCGACCATCCCAGCAGTTCGAAGTGATGATGCAGTGGCGCCATCTTGAAGATACGCTTCTTGCGCAGCTTGTAGGAGGCTACTTGCAGGATCACCGACAGCGCTTCAATGACAAATATTCCGCCGATAAACGGCAACAGCAATTCCTGCTTGATGATAACGGCGACCGTACCAATCGCGCCGCCCAAGGCCAGCGAACCCACGTCGCCCATAAAGACTTCCGCCGGGTGCGCGTTGTACCAGAGAAAACCGATCGCCGACCCGACCATCGCGCCGCAAAAAATAGTCAACTCTCCGACCTGCGGCATGCGCTGTAACTCGAGATACGCGGCAAAGGTCGCGTGGCCGCTGACGTAGGTCAACACCGCCAATGCGCCCGCGGCGATCACGGTACAACCAATCGCCAGGCCGTCCAGCCCGTCAGTCAGGTTCACTGCATTGCTGGAACCGACTATCACCAGAACGACGAATCCGATGAAGGGCAGGAACGCCAGTAGCCACAGATGCGGATTGCGTTCCAAGCCTCCAATCACCAGGTCGGGGCGAAATTGCTTGAAGAAAGGAAACATCAGCTTGGTCGAGTACATGCCATAGGTCTGCATGGCGATCAGAGCGATCGCAATCAAAATGCTGGTCAGGATCTGCAAACCCAGCTTGGCTCTACCCGTCAGGCCAAGATTCCGGCGGTGCACTACCTTCTGATAATCATCGGCAAATCCGATGGCGGCAAAGGCGCAGACTGAAAGCACGGCGATCCAGACGAAACGATTGCTCAGGTCAGCCCAGAGCAGCGTAGGAACAACGATGGCGATGGCGATCAGCAGGCCGCCCATGGTGGGGGTGCCGGCTTTTTTCTGATGCGCCTTAGGTCCTTCTTCACGGATGAACTGTCCAATCTGAAAATCGCGCAGGCGGCCGATGACCAGCGGACCCACGATCAACCCGGTGAACAACGCGGTCAGACTGGCGAAGGCGGTACGAAACGTCAGGTAGCGGAAAATGCGAAAGGGCGGAAAGTAATGGAACAGTTTCAGATATAAGAGCCAATAAAGCAATCCGCCTCCGAAGTTAGTGGTCAGTGATCAGTGGCTGAAACGAGGAAGTTCGACGGTTCTGACTCGCTAGCCATTTTTCCAGCGCTTTTTCCAGTTTTACGCCGCGCGAAGCCTTCAGCAGCACCAGGTCGCCGTCTCTGGCCTCGCGGGCCAGCCACTCGCCGGCCTCTTCTGGCGTCGCGACGAACTCCGCGTCCATGCGGCCCTGCCTGGCGGCTTCGACAATTTTTTCCGCCAGGCCCCTTACCCCGAGCAGCAGGTCGATTTTCTTTTCCGCCATGTGCTGGCCGGAGCTTCGGTGCATCTCTTCTGCGGCAGGGCCGAGTTCCAGCATCTCGCCGGCAACCACAATTCGGCGTTTTGCAGGCATGGCCGCCAACGCGTCCACCATGGAATCGAGAGCCTTCGGATTGGAATTGTAGCAATCGTTCAGGATCGTGATGTTACCCAGTTGGAGAACCTGTCCCCGTTTGTCGGCTGGTTTGAGCGAGGCCAGCGCCGCCACGGTCTCCGAGGGGGAGAGACCACGCTCCAGTCCCACCGCGACCGCGGCCAGCGCATTGTAGATATTGTGCGTGCCTATCAGGGGAAGGGTAGCGGATTGGCGAAAGCCCTCGACCACCGCATCGAAGACTGAACCATCCGCGCCTTGAGGCTGGATATTTTCGGCGCGAATGTTGGCTGGATTCCGGATGCCGTAGGTGACTACCTTGCCATGGAAATCGCGGCCAAATTGCGACACGTACTCATCATCGGCGTTCAGGACAGCGGTTCCACCGGCCGGCAGCGACGCGATCAATTCATACTTGGCGCGGGCGATCTCGGCAACGGACTTGAAGAATTCCAGGTGAACCGGCGCGACGCAGGTCACCACGCCGGTTTCCGGCTGGGCGATTTTCGCCAGCGCGGCAATCTCGCCGGGATGGGACATGCCCAATTCGATCACCGCGGTCTCGTGCTCGGGCTCAAGCTTCAGCAGCATGAGCGGCAACCCAAAATGGTTATTGAAATTGCCTTCCGACTTCAGCACGCGGAAACGCTGGGCCAGCACGTGAGCGATAGCCTCCTTGGTGGTCGTTTTGCCGGCCGATCCGGTCACTCCGATCAGCGGCTTGCCCCACAGGCGGCGAACGCCGGTGGCCAGCCTCTGCAATGCGAGTAGGGTGTCGTCTACCGCGAGCAGGCCGCTTTTCACCGTATAGCGCGGGAGTTGATCGCCACGAACCACGGCGCCGATTGCGCCCTGGTGCAAGGCTTGCTCGACGAAATCATGGCCGTCCAGACGCTCGCCCTTGACAGCATAGAAGAGTTCGCCTTCACGGACGGTGCGTGAATCGATGGAATAGCCCTGGACGACGGCGCGATGGTTGAACTCGCCGGTGGCAGAAACCAATTCGGCAATGCGTGAGAGCGGCAGTTTCATCTCTCGCTCCCGGCTCGTGCCTTGGCGGCTTGGCAGTCGTATCCAGCTTCCAGCAAGACTTGCTCCGCCACGTTTACATCGTCGAAGGGAATCGAGCCTTCGCGCGTAAGTTGGACCTTTTCGTGGCCTTTGCCCGCGATCAGAACGATGTCCCCCGGCCCGGCTTCGCTAATTGCCCGCGCAATTGCCGCCCTCCGGTCCGCTTCCACCAGATATTTCGCACCCGACCGCTGCAGGCCGACCAGCGCGTCATTGATGATCGCCAGCGGATCTTCGCTGCGCGGATTATCCGAGGTCAGTACTGCCAGGTCGCTTCCGCGGCCCGCAGCCTCACCCATCAAGGGACGCTTGGCGCGGTCGCGGTCTCCTCCGCAACCAAATAACGTGATTACGCGGCCCTTTTGTCCGGCTTGGGTAACGAACTCGCGGGCGAGAGTGGTGAGGTTGCGAAGGGCGTCGTCGGTATGAGCGTAGTCGACCGCCACGGTAAAAGGTTGACCACAATCGACGCGTTCGAAGCGGCCGGGCACGCGGCGAAGAGATTCCACTCCCGCAGCAATCGCCGCGGGCTTGCATTTACGGACGCAGGCGGCCCCGGCCGCGGCGAGAATGTTGTAGACGTTCACCTTGCCAATGAGCGGCGAAAAGAGCGGCACGGTTTCTGCGGGAGTAATCAGGTCGAAGCGGGTTCCTTGCGACGTGATCCGCACATTCTCAGCATGGAAGTCTCCCTTGGCAAAGCCGTAGGTAAGAACTTGGGATCCTTTCTTCTTGCTGAATTCCGCCAGCTTCAGGCCGTATGCGTCGTCGAGGTTCAGTACCGCGACGCGGGGGGCGTCGGTGCCAATTCCATCGAACAGTATTTTTTTGGAGGCGAAGTACTCCTCCATGGTGTGGTGGTAGTCGAGATGATCGCGTGTCAGATTCGTGAAGATCGCCACATCGAACGGAATGCCGAAGACACGTTGTTGGGCAAGTGCGTGAGACGATGCTTCCATCACTGTTTCGGTAGCGCCATCGCCGAGCGCCTCGGCCAACATGCGGTTCAGTTCGAGCGCCTCCGGAGTGGTGTGCGGAGCAGGGAGCACCCGGCCTGCGATGTGATACTCGATCGTACCGATCAGTGCACACTTACGGCCGGCGGCGGCAAGCAGCGCTTCCAGCAGGAAAGCAGTTGTGCTCTTCCCGTTGGTGCCGGTGATTCCAGTGATCGCCAGCCGTTCAGCAGGCCGTTTGTAGAAGTTGGCGCTCAGGCGTGCGAGAGCACGGCGGCCGTGGGGGACCTGCGCCCAGGCGACCCCATCTCGAGGTATTTCCGCGGACGAATCGGTGACGACCGCGGCGGCGCCGGCGGCGATGGCCCTCTCGATGAACTTATTGCCGTCGCTCGACTCGCCCCGCATGGCGACGAAAACATCGCCGGGCTTCACACGACGGGAGTCGTACTCCAGTCCGCTGACGCTGGGGTTGCCGCTCTGCGACAGCACTTCCGCGCCCTGGAGGAGTTGTTGGAAGGTCATTGAGTTGAATTAGTTGAATTATAGGGCACGGCCGTGGGACGCCAAGCTTCGAACTAGATTGCGATCGCCAGTCTTGGCCCCTGCTTCCTTGCGCGGCACGCAAGCCGCGTCTCTACAGAATGCTATCGTGCAAACTTCACGGCGATGTGCGATCCGGCAGCTACGTGGGTGCCGGCAGCAAGCGACTGCTCCTGCGCAACCCCGCTGCCGATGGCATCCAGCTCGAGGCCATTTTCCTGGGCCATAACAATGGCGGCGCGCACGCTCTTTCCGAGAAAGGAAGGCACGACGATCCCGCCTTGTTCGACGTCCAGTACCACCGTTCCATTGGACGGCAGGTGAGCTGGCGGAGCGCTGTCTTTCGGGCTTGGCGGTCCTGCCGCAGGCGTTGGCAAGATGGGTGGCGCCGGTTCCGGCTGCCGCATGGCGGCCTGCACTACTCCGCGGGGCAGACCCGGTCCCGCGGAACTGGAAGCCGGCGCAGGCGCTGATTCGCTGGGAGTGTTATCCGCTATTTCCAAAGCGGCACCCAGATGGTCGGGCGAGCTCTCGGCGAGATCCTCTTCCTTCACCTGGCTGGCGGCCAGCAGCAATTGTCGTTCCCGAGGTAATTCAACATCGTGCGGCGCATGCAGGTATTCGAGAACCTGTTGGGTAATTCGCTGAAAGACTGGCGCCGACACCTGCCCGCCCTGGTGCAAACCGGATGGAGAATCGAGGATCACCGCGACCGTTATCGCCGGGTTGTTCAGGGGGGCAAATCCCGCAAACGACGCCACGTATTTGGTATGCGAATAAGCTCCCGTTGCCGGATCTACTTTTTGTGCGGTGCCGGTCTTGCCCGCGGACGAATATCCCTGCAGGATGGCTTTACGTCCTGTGCCCTCCAGGACGACCTTCTGCATCATTTGTCTCATCTGTGCGGCAGTCATGGTGGAGATGACGCGGCGCTGCTCAGCAGGATGGAATACGACCATTTGCGGCGTACTTTGGGGTTCGCTGGTAGTGGCCACAATGCGCGGAGCCGTCCAGACACCGTCGTTTGCTATGGTAGAGACCAGGGCCGCGAGTTGCAGGGGCGTAATTCCCACTTCCTGTCCCATGGAGATCGCGCCGATTGAAACCTTGGACCAGCGACTCACCGGCTTGGTCAACCCACGGGTCTCTCCCGGTAGCTCGACTCCCGTTTGCTGGCCAAAGCCATAGGCGCGCATGTATTTGTATAGCCGGTCCTCGCCCAGGCGCAGGGCGATCTTGATAGCGCCCACGTCGCTCGATACGGCAAGGATGCCGGAAACCGGCAGCACACCGTGTGGCCGGCTGTCGCGGATACGCATGCCGTTAATGACAATCGATCCCATCTGGCAATCGAAGAGTTCATCCGGATTCGTAACCTTCTCTTCCAGCGCTGCTGAGATCGTGACCAGCTTGAATGTGGAGCCGGGCTCGTAGATATCGCTGACCGCATGGTCCTTGAGCTTGGCCGGCGTAATCTCCCGCGATAGATTGGGATTGAAGGTGGGACGGTTGGCCAGGGCCAGAATTTCGCCGGTGTGTGGGTTCTCGACGATGACCGTGCCCGCCTCGGCGTGCGTCTGCTCCATGGCGGTTTCCAGTTCACGCTCAGCGATGTACTGGATCTGCTGGTCGATGGTGAGAACGACATTTTCGCCGGGATCGGGCTGCTTCTCGACGCTGCTGAACCAGCGGCGCCGGGCGTCGACCGAGATAAGCATGCGTCCGGGCTTGCCACGCAACTGCTCGTCGAATTCATGCTCAATGCCGCTCAAGCCTTCGTCGTCCATGCCGACGTAGCCGAGCACCTGAGCAGCGAGTTCCCGCTTGGGGTAGTAGCGCCGGGATTCTTTCTGGAAGTGGATGCCGCGCAAGTTCATCGACTTGATGCGTTGCGCGGTCTCGGCATCCGCTTTGCGGGCCACCCAGCAGAAACTTCGCGAGGCTTTGCATTTGGCGAGGAGTTCGTTCGGGTCGGCTTTGGTGATGCGGGCGATCAACGAGATCGTACCGGCGAGGTCGGGAATCTCGGAAGGAACTGCGAAGGCGGAGTCTACCGAGACCGACATCGCCAGCTCCCGGCCGGCACGATCGTAGATCACACCCCGCCGCGGGGCGACGTCGATGGTGCGCAGCTGCTGGCGCTCAGCCCGCTCCTCGAACGATCCGTAGCGGAAGATTTGCAGGTAAACCAGGCGGAGGCAGATGGCGCAAAACCAGAGCAGCAGGATGGCGCCCAGAAGGTAGAGTCTGGTGTTTCCGCCGTTGCGAAGTGTGTTGGCCACCGGTCTACCCTTAGACAATTCAGCGGCCCGCCACTTAGGGAGCCGCCAGAATCAGCAATTCGTATTTAACGTTCGGCAATTAGCATTTTGGCCGGCCATCATGGCGCAGATTCCAGCAGGGCCGAGTGCTGACCGCCTCGCTTTGCCCGGTTGGACGGGCGAGATGCCCGTCCTCCATAGTCGGCTAGCGGGCTGAGATTACCGAGATCGGTGTGGCGCTCGCCATGACCGGCGTGGCGCTTTCCGGCATCGCGGAATCCATGCGCATCACCTGACCGGCTTGGGGTGACTGCAGGCCCATCTGCCGGGCCAGCAGGTCGATGCGCTCGGGGTCGCGCAAGGTCGCTTCTTCCAGGCGCAGGGCGCGGTTCATCTCTGCCAGACTGTCGCGCTGCGTTTTCACTGATTCGATGCGGTATCCGTATTCCACCGCCTTGAAGTGCTGCCAGGCGTAGGTCATCACCAGTAAGAACAGGCATCCCAGGGCGACGCCGAACTGCTTCATCTCGCGGCCGCGACGCGGGTCCTCAACTTTCACCAGGCGCGAGTTGTCAATGGGCTTGGCGAAATAGATTTCCGGCGTGCCGGTCCAGCAAGGCTTGCGCCGAACGATGGGAGCTATGCAGGCTGCCGCCATCTAGGCCACCCCAAGCAAAGCTGGTTCGGTGTACGCGGCTTGGTGCGACGCGGTGTACCAGTTTTCCAGTTCGTCGACATCGCTCGATCGCTGGGTTTGAGCTTCTGCTCTTTCCACCGTGGCAAATAATTCGTTAATGACCGTTCCCGTATACATCAAATGACCTCCCGCTACCTCTACTCTCTCCGGGACGACATCGAGAGAGAGGTAGGAGATTCTGTGTTCGCCCTTTGTGAGTGGCGATGCCGTCCCGGAAAATCATGCCCGGCATGGCGTCCGTAACATCATGCCGGGAACCTCGGCAGTTTCTCCGAGGCCAAACTTGTGCGCGTGGCGGCGGTTCGATGGACCCGCAAAGCCGGGTTAAGCCCGGTGCCAAACGCGCTCTAAATCCTCTCCGCGGCTCGCAATTTTGCGCTGCGAGCTCGCGGATTCTGAGCGATCTCTTCTTCGCCGGCCGTTACCGGCTTCTTCGTCAGCAGGCGGTAGTGGCCTTGCTTCACTCCGTCGCGGAGGGCGTCTTTCACAATGCGGTCCTCCAGCGAGTGGAAGCTGATGATCACCAGCCGTCCGCCCGGTTTCAGCAACTGCGGGGCGGTTTCCACCAGCGCCCGCAGGTCGTCCAGTTCGCGGTTTACGAAGATTCGGAGAGCTTGAAAGGTTCGCGTCGCGGGATGAATGCGCTCATGTTTCATTGACCGGGCCGCGGCTGATATCACGTCCGCAAGATGTGCGGTGCTGCGTATCGGCCGCGACCGGACAATGGCTCTGGCGATTCTCCGCGACCTCCTTTCCTCACCGAATTCGTAAATCAGATTGGCGAGTGTGACCTCGTCAACCTCATTTACCACTTGATCGGCGGTCAGCTCGGCTTGCGGGTTCATCCGCATGTCGAGCGGTCCTTCCGCCTGAAAACTAAAGCCGCGCGCGGCATCTCCGAACTGCAGGCTGCTGACTCCGAGGTCGGCTAAAAGGCCGTCGGCCATCGGACCTCGGACCTCAGCCAGACTCGCGAAGGATGCTTGCCTCAGTTCGATCCTCGGCCAATCCGCTGCTGCACGGCCTGATTGACCAAGGTCCGATATCCGAAGTCGGACGCCCGCCTCAGCCAGCGCCGCAGGATCCTTATCGAGCCCAATCAAATGTCCCGGTGCGCCGAGGCGTTTTGCGATTTCGTAACTGTGCCCGCCCAGGCCCACCGTTGCGTCGATATACGTCCCACCGCGCTTTACGGCTAGAAATTCGATCGCTTCTTTTAAAAGAACCGGAACATGGCCAAATTTGCTGCCACCATGCCCAACCCCCTGAGGGGTGTCTGTGAAACCCTCGTCCACTAGATGCCCAGTTCGTCGAGCGTCTTCTCATCCTCAGGCGTGAACGCTTGTTCTTCGATCTCTTTGCGGAACGCTTCCAGATTGCGCACGACCAGATAAGTCAGGTTGCCCAGGACCGCGACCTCGCCCTTGATCTGCGCCGAATCGCGCAGCAGTTGCGGGATCAGCACTCTGCCCTGGCCATCCATTTCGACCATCTGCCCGTAGTAGTTGACTCGGTCCAAAAACTTCTTCTTCGTCGGATTGAAGGTGGAGAGCCCGGCTAGCTTCTGCTCGATCCGCTCCCATTCCTCGAAGGGATATACCTGGGCAACCTTGCCATCCAGGCTGGTGATGTAAAATTGCTGCCCGTACTTCTCGTCGATGACGCGCTTGAACTCCGCGGGGACCTTTAAACGTCCTTTTTCGTCGACGCGAGTTGGATGATTGCCACGAAACATGTGCTTTGCCCCTTATCGGGGCCAGACTTCTGGCAGCGACTGCCGCCACAGCGAGGGAGGTAAAAGCGGCCAAAATGCGGGTCGTATCGGGTTCGTTTGGGCTGTTTTTGGGGGTGTCAGCTGCAAATTCCACTGGCGCCTCTCTCTTTTTCACTACCGCCCACGGCCTCTATCGTTACGACCACTTTGTACCACTTTTGTCCACATCCTACGCCTAAACGGTTTGTTGTCAACAATAAAGTTAGGGGTCTTATGGCGCCGCTAGGCGGGTCCTCCGTCTCATTCTGAAAAACACCATAAATTGCGGTTAACGGAATAGGTGACCACAATTAGTTGGGTTTACTGCCAGGGTTCGGCTGAGCTGGCCTTCAGCGAATGCTCTCCTGCGAAGAAGACCTGATGTGGAAATCTTCTGCAGCTCGAGTCTTGGGTTCCGGTCTTCGCGCCGAAACGAGGAAATTTCCCGTATATCACTGACGCTAACTATGCTTCCTGCTAGGGTTCGTTGCCGATAGTGACATTGCCCGGGGTGATCTGCTCGGCGCTGCCAGAGACAGCTATCGATTGAGTTACTTGGCGTTGAGCGAAACCTCCCGGGGAACTGTAGACCGAAATCCTTCAAACCATATTCAGGAGAAAATCATGAGACGTGGTTTTGTGCTGTTGACGATTATCACGACACTCTTGTTGGTTGGCATCAGTCAGATCGCTGGGGCGCAGATTTCGCCCGCGTCGGGTCGAATCATTGTTCCACCCAGCACCGGGGCCGCCGTGGGATTGCCTCACACCAACGTGCTGCTGTTTGTTCCAGAGGGAGCTGCGCCTGCCGCGGGTTCACCCCGCGGGGAAACTCCCGCATCGATAGCCTGCATTTACAAACTGACCACCCCGGTACCGGGCTGCCCCATCAACGGAACCACCGCAGTTCCAACCGGCGGGGCCAATGCAATTGCGCTTGTGGACTGGGGACACTACCCGCAGGTCAAGAGCGACCTGAGTACCTTCTCGACACAGTTCGGTCTTCCGCCTGCCGACATCACCGAGGTCTGTATTGATTCCTGCCCTGACAATTCCGGGACGGGATGGGATCTGGAGACGGCGCTGGACGTGCAGTGGGCGCATGCTATGGCCCCTAATGCCAAGATCTATCTGGTCGAGTCCGGCAACGATCTGTTTCCGGCAGCGCAGAAGGCAGGTCAGCTTGTGGCTGCAGCCGGCGGAGGACAAGTCTCCAACAGCTGGGTCACGAGCACATCGAGCGAGCCTCCAAATGAGAAACAATACGACAAGTATTTCAAGAGGAGCAGCGTTACGTTCTTCGCAGCGGCGGGGGACTGGGGGGTAGGGGCGCTCTATCCGAGTTCGTCGCCCTTCGTCATTTCCGCCGGCGGCACCACGGTTCTACGGGATGGGTCGGGCAAGTTTACCGGGGAAAGCTGCTGGTCGGACAGCGGCGGCGGAATCAGTAAGCAGGAAGCGCGTCCTGCCTATCAGGACGGGATCAAAGCGATCGTGGGGAATTTCCGGGGCACGCCGGACTTTTCGGCTGACTCCGACCCGGGCAGCGGAGTGGCGGTATACATCACTCCCTGGGGCGGTTGGGTACAGGTCGGTGGCACCAGTGCGGCGTCACCGATGTTGGCCGGTATCGTCAATTCCGCGAACAGTTTCCTGGCTTCTTCGCCAAAGGAACTGACGAAACTCTACAAAGAGTACGCCGATGCCACGAAATATAAGAACCTGTTCCGGGACATTACCACGGGAAGCAACGGCCCCGGTTCGGTCGCGAAGAAGGGCTGGGATACCTGCACAGGAATCGGCAGCGACAAGAAATACAAGGGCAAATAGATCTTCCATCCTCAGTCATAGGCAAGTCTTGGGGCCCTGTCCAAACAGGGCCTCATTGTTTCCGTGAGGAATTTTTTCTGCATCCTGCGCAATCCCTGCACATCAAACTTGCCATTCGGGCGGGTTTGGTATAACGTACCTCTCCAACATGCAGGGCCGCAGCCAGAACGATTGCATCTGTTGTTGTCGCGCCAAAGTGTCCGCTGGCGCGGGGAGGCTGCTGACGTAATCAAGTTCTAGAATCGGCACTTATCATCCACCCACCGCCAGTGCAACTTGCTGGCGGTGGGTTTTTTATTTGCCATGAAAAACGAAAAAGAGACCAAAGCACAACGAGTCGAGCGATTGAAGCGTGAACAGAATCCCTGGGAACTGCTGCAGGAGATTCGCGGTTTTGCCAGCAAGGGTTTTGGCGCCATTCCTCCGGAATGGCTCGGAACCTATTTCCGCTGGTGGGGTGTTTACACCCAGGGCGATGGCGCGGGTGTGGTGGGAGGGAAGGGTGGTGAGGGGAAGGCCCTTCCCTTTTTCATGCTGCGCATTCGGATTCCCAACGGAATTCTGCGCGCGGACCAAACGCGGACCATAGCGGAATTGACCAAGCGCTGTGCGCGAGGGATTGCCGACATCACCGTGCGGCAGAACATTCAGCTGCACTGGATCACGATCGAAGATTTGCCGGAAGTTCTCGACGCTCTGGAGCGCTGCGGGCTGAGCAGTTTGGGTGCCTGCGGCGACGTCACTCGCAATGTCACCGGCTGCCCGGTGGCTGGGGTTGACGCCGATGAGATCTGCGATGCGTCACCGCTGGCAAGGGAAGTCACCCAGGCGATGGTGGGCAATCCGGAGTTCTACAACCTGCCGCGCAAGTTCAAGATCTCGGTCAGCGGTTGCCGGTCGTGGTGCTCGTATCCCGAAATCAATGACATCGGATTTACCGCGGTCAGACGGACCCTGAGTGGTCATCCGGAAATCGGATTCTCGCTTCGGGTTGGCGGGGGACTTTCGACCGATCCGCACCTCGGCCTCCGGCTGAACGCGTTTGTGCCGTGGGCACAAGTACTGCCGGTCACTCGGGCGATTGGCGAGCTGTTCCGCGACTCGGAGTCATTGCGGGAGCATCGCGAGCGTGCGCGGTTGAAGTTTCTGTTCCTGCGGCAAGGCTGGACTGCCGATGATTTTCAGCGCGAACTGGAAAACCGACTCGGTTTCCGGCTGGAACCAGCGGCCGACGAGGCTGCACCGCTCGATGCCTATCGCGACCACATCGGGATCTATCCGCAGAAGCAGCCGGGCTACTTCTATGTCGGCGGTTCCGTCCTGCGCGGAAGAATTACCTGGACCCAGCTGTGGAACGCTGCCGAACTGGCCGAACGTTTCGGCAGCGGCGAACTCCGCACGACCAACATGCAGAACCTGCTGATCGTCAATGTGCAGCAGCAGGACACGCTCCATCTGGCGCGTGAGTTCGATGCCATCGGGTTGCGGGTGGAGGCTTCTCCTTTCTGGCGCGGGGCTGTGGCTTGCAGTGGCAGCGAGTTCTGCAAACTTGCCATCACCGAGACCAAGAGCTTTACCCGATGGCTGGTGCAGGAACTGGACGAGCGGCTTCCCGGTTTCGATCAGCAAATGAAGCTGCACGTCACCGGCTGTCCCAACAGCTGCGGACAGCACTGGATCGCGGACGTCGGGATCGAGGGAAAGAAGATCAAAGTGAATGGCGAGATGCGCGACGCCTATTACTTCTGCGTCGGCGGCGCGGTCGGGTTGGCGCAGTCGATTGCGCGACCGGTGGGTTATCGCTGCCTGGCCAGCGAAGTGCCGGACGCGATCGAGAGGCTCCTGTTGCGCTATTCGGAACGGCGCTTTTCCGGCGAGAACCTGCGCCAGTTCTTTGTTCGACACAGCGATGCCGAATTGCGCGAATTCCTTGCCGGGGGACTGGTTGAGCCGGTTGCGCGCGAGCTACCCAGTGGGCGCGTGCCCCACGGAGTGGAAGGCTAAGGAGCCTTATGAAGTTGTTTCCCATGTTCACGAAGCTCGACGGCCGCCGGTGCCTGGTGGTGGGTGCGGGGACGGTGGGCGAAGGCAAGATCGCGACCTTGGTTGAGGCTGGCGCCAGCGTCACGGTGGTCGCTCCTCAGGCGACGGCTTTGGTGGAGTGGTGGATGGAGTCGGGTTTGGTCCGGTGGCGGGCGCGGGACTTCGAATCAGCGGACCTCGATGGAGTTTTTCTCGCGGTGGTGGCCACCGATTCGACCGAGGTCAATCGCAGCGTTTTCACCGAAGCGCAGCGTCGCGGCGTCTTGTGCAATGTCGTCGACGTTCCGGAGCTTTGCGATTTTTACTATCCGGCCACCGTTCAACGCGGGAATTTGCAGATTGCGGTTTCGACGGGTGGGCTGAGCCCGGCATTGGCGCAACGAATCCGCCGCGAGCTCGAACAACTCTATCCGGAGCGCTATTCGGATTGGTTGGAACGCATCGCCGAGCGCCGGGGCGTGATTCGCGCCTCAGGGCTTGATCCGGCGCGCCAACGCGAGCTTCTTCATCGGTCGGTCACGGCGGAGGCATTTGCCCGTTTCGTCGCAGACCACGAGCCATTCGACGTTCAACGAGGTGAGTCATGAGGGGAAGAGTTTTTCTGGTTGGCGCCGGTCCTGGCGATCCGGAGCTGCTGACGGTGAAGGCCGCGCGGATTCTGCGAGAAGCGGATGTAGTGCTACACGACGATCTGGTCTCGTCAGCCGTGTTGGGGAACATTCCGCAGACGGCAGTAGTTCGCAATGTCGGCAAGCGCTGTGGCCACAAGCAGATTCGCCAGGAAGAGATCCAGTTTCTGATGATCGGATTTGCTTCGCAAGGCCTGCGCGTGGTGCGGCTGAAAAGCGGCGATCCGATGATCTTTGGCCGTGCCGGGGAAGAGATCGAGGCGCTCCGCAAGGCCGGCGTCGAATGCGAAATCGTACCCGGTGTAACGGCAGCACTGGCCGCGGCCGCTTCGGCGCAGATTCCTCTGACCCACCGGCGGCTGGCCTCATCGGTGGTGTTTCTTACCGGCAGCCACGCAGAAGGAAGCCCAAAGCCGGATCTGAGGGCCATAGCCAGCTCCGGCGCAACCCTGGTCTTCTACATGCCCGGCCATGATTACCGCGAGATCTCCCGCATGTTGACTTCCGCCGGATGGGGCGGAGATACGCCCTGCGCCCTGGTTTCGCGGGCCAGTCAGCGGGAGCAGCGGGTAGTGGTCAGCTCCGTAGATCAACTGCCGGCCGTCCAGCGAGTCGCTGCGCCCGCCGTCGTGGTGGTTGGGCCCGTGATTCAGTTGGGAGATCCGCGTTTCCTGCAGCAGGAGGTCATGGAGATCGCCGTGGCTGTTGGACGGGACGCCGGGTTGGGTCCGAACGAGCGAGTCCCGATTTCATGGGGAGGCGCAGCGCGATGAACTATCGCGATTGGGAGCAGGTGAAAGTTCTCGCCGAAACGTGGCCTGCCGAGGAGGTTCTGGAGTGGACCTTCCAGATGTTCCGCGGCGAAGTTGAGCTCGCATCGGGATTTGGCGCCGAGGGAGTGGCGCTCATCGACATGGCGGTTCGCTTGCGCAGCGACGTTCGGGTACACACCCTCGACACCGGATTCTTGTTTCCCGAGACTTACGCATTGATCGAGCAGATCGAACGGCATTACGGAATTCAGGTCGAACGCGTGCGGAGCGAAGTAACACCGGAGCAGCAAGAGCAGAAATACGGCGGGGCCCTGTGGAAACGCAATCCCGATCAGTGCTGCAGCATGCGAAAAGTGGAACCGCTGAGGAAGAAGTTGTCCGGACTGCAGGCCTGGGTCACCGCCATC
>Ga0335077_10001637_pt1 | contig 26690 bp, 27 predicted proteins | sample Lox_Sample_31_FD_207151 | JGI IMG/M metagenome (GOLD analysis project Ga0335077, IMG submission 207151) | Soil microbial communities from Loxahatchee National Wildlife Refuge, Florida, United States - Lox_Sample_3.1 | ecosystem: Environmental > Terrestrial > Soil > Wetlands | place: USA... | reverse complement strand
CAGAAGCTCTGATTCGAATGAATCATATGGATGGCGGCTGCGGTCACCTAGGATCCTGCGGGTAAGATGAAGATTCTCGCTGCCACCGATGGCTCGGCCCGGGCGCTCGCGGCGGTTCGGTTCGCGGCATGGTTGGGGCGCGTCTTACGTGCGGAAGTCGAGGTGGTGCTCGTGGGCGACGTGGCCTCGATCGAGGGGCTTTCCGGAGCCGCGCGGCGGACGATGAAGGCCGATTACCGGCGCTGGGCGATGCGCGCCATCGGACGCGCCGAGGGTGAACGCGTTCGCACGGGCGTCCGAGGGAAATGCCGCTATGTCGAGGCGAGGCGGCTCGAACCCATTGCCGAGGCCATCGCCCGTTCCGCATCCGCCGCGCGCGCCGATCTCGTAGTGGTCGGGACTCACGGACGCGGCGCGGTCGGGCGGGCCCTGCTCGGCAGCGTGACCCGGCGGCTCGTCCACGTCTGCCGCCGGCCCCTCGTCGTCGTTCCCGGTCCGGTGGCGGCGCGGCCAAGCGAGGCGCTTCGTCTTCTCGTCGCGACCGACGGGTCCGCCGGTGCGGCCGCTGCGGCGCGGCTGGCGGGGAAACTCGCGCGGCGCGCGCGGCGGTCGCGCCTCGAGGTGGCGACCGTGTCGACTTTGCGGCGCGATCTCTCCGTCGGGTTCTCGGCGGCGATCCTGGCGTTCCTGCCGTACGAGGAGCTCCGCCGGAGTGAGCGCCGCGCGGCTCAGCGGATCCTGAGCTCGGCGGAGGGAACTCTTCGGTCCCGCGGAGTGCGCGCCGAGACGAGCCTTCTCGAGCCGCGGGACGCCGGTCCCGTCGCGGACGCCATCGCGGCGCGGGCCCGGAAGACGGGAGCCCATCTCGTCGCCATCGGCCGCTCCGGCCGCAGCGCGCTCGCGGATTGGGCGCTCGGAAGCGTCGCCCGGCGTCTCCTCGGGATTTCCCGGAGACCGGTTCTTCTCGCCCCCGCACCGCGGAGGGCGCGATGAGAGCCGCCGTCGGCCCGATCCGCCTCCGGGACCGGCGCGATGCCGGCCGGCGCCTTGCCGGTGTGTTGTCGCGATTCGCCGGGCGGGCGGACGTGGTCGTGCTCGCGCTGCCGCGCGGCGGCGTGCCGGTCGGGTTCGAGATCGCGCGGGCCCTCGGCGCGCCACTCGACGTCCTCGTCGTGCGGAAGCTCGGCGCTCCCGGCCAGGAGGAGCTCGCCATCGGCGCGATCGCCTCGGGGGGCATCGAAGTCCTCGACGAAGATCTGGTCCGGGCGCTCGGCGTCACGCCCGCTCGTCTGCGCGACATCGAGACGCGCGAGACGGCGGAGCTCGAGCGCCGCGACCGCGCCTATCGCGGGGACCGGCCGCCGGCGCGTCTGGAAGGCCGCACCGTGATCGTCGTGGATGACGGCGTGGCCACGGGATCGACCCTCTTCGCGGCGATCGGCGCGGTCCGGCAGCAACGCCCGGCGGCCGTCGTCGCCGCCGTGCCGGTGGGCCCGGCGGGCACCATCGCGCGGCTCCGCGAGGTCGCCGACGACGTCGCCTGCCTCGGGACTCCGGCGCCGTTCGGCGCCGTCGGAGAGTTCTATTCGGATTTTGGTCAGACCAGCGACGAAGAGGTCCGACGCCTTCTCAGCGAGTCGGCTCGGGTCCCGGAGGCCTCCGGAATCCGTTGACGCGGAAAGGAGCAACCGATGCGCACGCGACAGGTTCCCCGAGCCGAGTGGGAGCCATTCTTCAACGCCTTCACGCGCCGGCACGAAGGCTGGCTGGCGACCGTGCGGGTGATCGACAGTCGGATCGGATCGCAGGTGGAGGCACGGGACCTCCCGCTCGAGGGAATCGTGGTCGGCCGGAGCCAGGGCGGCTCCCTTTCGATCCTCCTCGGAAAGCGGCCTGACGCCAACGTCGAGCATCCGGTCGAACGCCCGGAACAGGTGTGGGTCGAGATCACGGATCAGGGAGCGGAAGCGGCGCTCGAGATCGTCTCCGCGGACGGCCGCCGGACGATCCTCGAGTTCCGGACGGCGGTGACGCCCGAAGAGGTCGACGGCCTGGTCCGCGAGCCTGCAGTCGATTGACGGCGGCAGATCCGGGTCCCGGCGCCGGCACCGTCGCCACCGTCACCGCGAACCCGGCGATCGACGTTTCGACGAGCGTCGAAAGTATCGTGCCCGAACGGAAGCTGCGCTGCCGGACGCCCGTGTTCGAGCCCGGCGGAGGCGGCGTCAACGTCGCCCGCGCGATTCGGCGGCTCGGAGGCGCGGTGAGGGCGGTTTTTCCGTCGGGGGGACCTTCCGGCCGTCAGCTCGAAGACCTGCTCGCCGCCGAGGGGGTTGCGTTTGCGGCGATTCCGATCGCGGGACGGACGCGGGAGAACGTCAACGTCCAGGAGGAATCGACCGGGCGGCAGTTCCGCTTCGTGCTGCCGGGCCCGGAGCTTTCTCCCACCGAGTCGGAGTCGATTCTCGACGCCGTCGAGCGCCTCGAGCCGTTCCCCGATTTCCTCGTCACGAGCGGAAGCCTTCCCCCCGGAGTGCCCGATGACTTCCCGGCGCGTCTCGCCCGCCTCGTCCGCCGTCGCGGGAAGCGCTTCGTGGTGGACGCCTCGGGCCCGCCCCTCGCGCGGGCGTTGGAGGAAGGGGTCTTTCTCTGCAAGGCGAGCCTGCGCGAGTTCCGCGAATGGGCCGGCGAGCCCGAATCGGACGAGGCGGCCTGGCGCCGGCGGGCGCGCCGGGTCGTGCAGGACGGACGGTGCGAAGTGCTCGTGATCTCTCTCGGCGGCGCCGGCGCGCTCTGGACGTCGCGCGACGAGCAGGAACGGCTCGCATCGCCGGTCGTTCCCGTCGCTTCGAGCGTCGGCGCCGGCGACAGCATGGTCGGCGGGATCGTCTTCTCCCTCGGCCGGGGCCGGCCGCTCTCGGAGGCCGTGCGATTCGGCGTGGCGGCGGCCGCGGCGTCCGTTCAGAATCCGGGGACGCGGCTCTTCCGTCGCGAAGACGCCGAGAGGCTCGCCGCGTCGGTGGATGTTCTCGTCGCCTGAACGCCACGGCCGGGAGGGTGGCCGGCATTCGATAGAGTCGGCGCCATGAAATCGATCCTGGACGTCGCCCGCTCGATCGATCTCGCGCCGGAAGATCTCGAGCTCTACGGTCCCTACAAGGCGAAGCTCCGGAACGGAGCCGTCGCCGGAAAGCCCGCGCGGGGCTCCCTCGTTCTCGTCTCCGCGATCACGCCCACGCCCGCCGGCGAGGGAAAGACGACGACCTCGATCGGGCTCGCCCAGGGCCTCGCGAAGATCGGGGTTCGCGCCGCTGTCGCGCTGCGCGAGCCATCCCTCGGCCCCTATCTCGGAATGAAAGGAGGGGGAACCGGCGGCGGCGCCTCGCAGGTCGTGCCCTCGGACGACATCAACCTGCACTTCACGGGCGACATCCACGCCGTTTCCGCCGCCCACAACCTGCTCGCGGCGCTCGTGGACAACCACCTCCACCACGGCAACGCGCTCGCTTTCGACTCACGCCGCGTCGCCTGGAAGCGCGTCCTCGACATGAACGACCGGGCTCTTCGCAACATCGTCATCGGCCTCGGCGGCCAGCGCGAGGGCGTGCCGCGGGAGACCGGCTTCGACATCACGGCGGCGAGCGAGGTGATGGCGATCCTGTGCCTGGCGACCGGCGTCGCGGACCTGAAGGCGCGCCTCGCGCGCATCGTCGTCGGATACCGACCGGACGGCTCGCCCGTGACGGCCGACGATCTCAAGGCGGTCGGCGCGATGGCCGCGCTCCTGCGCGACGCCGTCAAGCCGAACCTGGTTCAGACCGCCGAAGGCGTTCCCGCGTTCGTCCACGGCGGCCCGTTCGCGAACATCGCGCATGGAACCAACTCGATCGCTGCCACCCGTGCCGCGCTCGCGTGCGCCGACGTCGTGGTCACCGAGGCCGGCTTCGCCTTCGAGCTCGGCGCCGAGAAGTTCTTCGACATCAACTGCCGCTACGGAGGTTTCGCTCCGAGCGGCACCGTCCTCGTCGCGACCGTTCGGGCTCTCAAGATGCATGGAGGGAAGCCGCTCGCGCGCATCGCGGAGCCGGACGTGCCCGCGCTCGAGCGAGGCCTCGAGAACCTCGAGAAACACGTCGAAAGCATCCGCAAGTTCGAGCAGCCCTGCGTCGTCGCGATCAACCACTTTCCGACGGACACCGAGGCGGAGACGGACGCCGTGCGCCGTCTGTGCGCGAGCCACGGCATCGAGGCCGTCGTCGCGCGGCCTTTTTCGGAGGGCGGCGCGGGATGTGTCGCGCTGGCGGAGCTGGTCCACGCGATGGCCTCGCGTCCCGGATCGTTCCGGCCGCTTTACGATTGGAGCGCCCCGATCGAGGAGAAGATCCAGACGATCGCCCGCGAGATGTACGGGGCGGAGGCGGTGGACTACGCGGCCCGGGCCAAACGCGACCGCGTCCAGCTCGAGAAGCTCGGTTACGGAAACCTGCCGGTCTGCATCGCCAAGACACAGCAGTCGCTCTCGGACAATCCGTCGCTCCTCGGCCGGCCCAAGGACTTCCTCGTGACCGTGCGCGAGATCCAGCTCGCGGCGGGAGCCGGATTTGTCATCCCGATCACGGGAGAGATCCTCCGGATGCCGGGCCTGCCGCGCGAGCCGCTCGCGTCGCGCTTCGATCTGGATGAGCGAGGCGAGATCGTCGTTCCCGCCTGAGCCCGGCGGCACGTCGTCAGGCCGAGCGCTGCCGCGGTCCGGGAGACGACGCAGGCCGCACGTGGATGTGGTCTTCGATCGCGCGGACCCCGGCGACGTGGCGCACGACCCGCAGCGTGTCCTGCCACTGCCAGGAATAATCCACGTCGCCCTCGAGCGTGATCTTTCCATCGGAAACGGCGAGCCGTATCCGGCGGTCCGGCACGAACACGTCCCATTCGAGGGCACGCGTCACGGCGGCCGCGACCTCCGCGTCGGAGCGGGTGGCGGTTCCGGGAAGCCGGACCTGGATCGCATCGGTCAGCTCGACGGCACCGGCGCCCCGGCGGGCCGCGTCCCGGGCGGCGAGCTTCTTGGCGTAGCTGTCGACGATGCCCGAGAGCGTCACATGGCGGCCCTTCACGTCGACGTTCACGCCCGTGGAGCCGACATGCTCGAGTTCGAGGATGACTCGTTCCCGTCTCTGACGATCGACCACCCGTCCGACCATCGCTCGCTCCGTACCAGAAAAGAACCGCAATCCTTCGCTTATTCTTTCAGGTATCACGATCCAATTGCATTGTCCTCCTCCGACGCGCCCCCGGCCTTGATGTAAACGCACTATGACGGGAACCCCCTCCGCGTTATGAGATGGTGACGACGATGTTTCGCCGAATTCTGGTCCCGGTGGATTTCACTCCGCGCAACCGGCGGGCCGTGGGGGTTGCGGCGCGCCTGGCGGCGACTGCGGGCGCGGAGGCCACCCTTCTCCACGTCATCGAGCGGATCGACGGGGGAGCGCCCGGGGGGCTCGCCGGCTTCTACCGGAAGCTCGAGCGAAGCGCCCGCCGCAACATGGAAGATCTCCTGTCCGAGTTCCAGAAGCGCGGCGTTTCGGCCTCGGCCGAGGTTCTCTATGGCGGCCGGGTGAACGAAATCATCCGCTTCGCGGAGCAGAAGCGCATCGATCTGATCGTCATGAGCTCTCACAAGCTGCCGCTGCGGCACGGAGCCGAAGGCTGGGGCACGATCAGCCACAAGATCGGGATCCTGTCGCGTTGTCCGGTCTTGCTCGTCAAGTAGAGAAGAAGGAGGAGGGCAACATGGCCGTCCGTCCGATCCTGTTCGCCACGGATTTCTCGGCGGCCTCGGGGCCGGCCCTGCGCGCAGCCCTCGAGATGGGCCGTCAGGAAGGTGCGACGGTCCTGATCGCCCACGTCCTCGAGCCTCCGGTGCCCTTCGCGCCGGATGGGTACGTGCTGCCGCAGACCTACGACGACCTGGCGGCGGCGCAGCGGCGAGGCGCGGAGGAGCGAATGCGTCGGGTGCTGGCGAAAGCGCGGCGAGAAGGTGTCTCGGCCCGCGGCCTCCTCCTGCGGGGCGCTCCGCACGAGGCGATCGCCCGGACCGCCCGCGGGCACCGCGCCAGCCGCGTCGTGGTCGGGACGCACGGCCGCCGCGGCTTCAGCCGGCTGTTCCTCGGCAGCGTCGCCGCGCGCGTCGTCGCGTCGGCGCCCTGCCCGGTCCTGGTCGTTCCCGCGCCGCGGGGAAGGAGAGCATCATGATCCGCCTGCGCGACATCATGCAGAAGAAGGTCGAGGGAATCTCGCCGCACGATTCGGCCGAAGCCGCGTGGAATCGGATGCGCCTGCTCCGGGTGCGGCATCTGGTGGTCCTCGAAGGCCGGCGCGTCGTCGGCGTCCTCTCCGACCGCGACGTGGCGGGTCGGGGGTCGCTCCGGCAGGTGGAAGCCGTCGGCGACGTCATGAGCGAACCGGTCGTGTCCGGCCATCCCGAGATGACGCTGCGGCAGGCGGCGAATCGGATGCGCGGCCGCTCGATCGGCTGTCTCCCGGTCATGGAGGGAGACGACCTCGTCGGGATCGTCACGACGACGGACCTGCTCGAGCTCCTCGGGCGGGGCCTGACCCGGGTCCCCGTGACGGGCCGCGGGCGGCCGACCCTCGCGACCCGAGGCCCGCGGCGAAAGCCCTTCGTCCGGTCGTCGCTGCGCGCCTGAGAGCCGCCTGAGCGATCCGACAGATCCCCGGGCGGCGTTCCTGCCCAAGACCTTCACGGTCCTGCGCGGGTACACTTCCGCGCAGTTCGCCGCCGACCTCCAGGCGGGCGTCATCGTCGGCATCGTGGCCGTGCCCCTGGCGCTGGCGTTCGCCATCGCTTCCGGCGTCGCGCCCGAGAAGGGCCTGATCACGGCGGCCGTCGCGGGTTTTCTCATCTCCTTTCTCGGCGGAAGCCGGGTGCAGATCGGCGGCCCGACGGGAGCCTTCGTCGTGATCGTCGCGGGAATCGTCCAGAAGCACGGCTTCGACGGCCTGGTCGCCTGCACGCTTCTGGCGGGCGTTCTGCTCGTCGCCATGGGGCTCGCGCGGTTCGGCGGCGCGATCAAGTTCATTCCGTATCCGGTCGTGACGGGATTCACGAGCGGAATCGCGCTCATCATCTTTTCCTCGGAAATCAAGGACCTTCTCGGGTTGCGGATGGGCGCGGTTCCAGGGCCCTTTCTCGAGAAATGGTCGGCGTTCGGACGGGCGCTCGGGACCATCTCGCCGCAGGCGGTGGCGATCTCCGCGGCAACGCTCGCGATCCTGCTCGGATGGCCGCGTCTCTCGCGGAAAATCCCGGCCCCGATCGTCGCCATCCTCGCAACGAGCGCCGCGGCGGCTCTGTGGCGGCTGCCCGTCGAGACGATCGGCTCGCGCTTCGGCGCGCTGCCGGCCGGCCTGCCGTTGCCGCGATGGCCCGCGCTGTCGCCGGCCTCGCTTCCGGACCTCTTTCCGGCGGCCGTGACCGTCGCGCTGCTCGCCGCGATCGAATCTCTGCTTTCGGCCGTCGTGGCCGACGGCATGATCGGCAGCCGGCACAAGTCGAACGTCGAGCTCGTCGGGCAGGGCGTCGCGAACATCGCCTCGGCGCTCTTCGGCGGGATTCCGGCGACCGGCGCGATCGCGCGCACGGCGACGAACGTGAAGAACGGCGGGCGCACGCCCGTGGCCGGCATGACACATGCCGCGACGGTTCTCGCCGTGCTCCTGTTGCTCGGCCGCTGGGTGAGCCTCGTGCCCCTCGCGACGCTGGCGGCGATCCTCGTGGTCGTGGCGTACCACATGAGCGAATGGCGCTCGGTCGTCATGCTCCTGCGCGCCCCCAAGAGCGACGTGATCGTCCTCGCCGTCACGTTCTTTCTCACCGTGGTCGTGGACTTGACCGTGGCGGTGCAGGTCGGCGTGGTTCTGGCGGCCTTCCTCTTCATGCGGCGCATGGCGGAGGTCACCAGCGTGGACGCCGTCGCGCGGGAGTTCCGCGAGGCCCCCGACGGCACGATGCTGGGGGACCCCGAAGGGGTCGCCCGCCGCGACGTTCCGGCGGGGGTCGAGGTCTACGAGATCAACGGGCCCTTCTTCTTCGCGGCGGCGGAGAAGCTGAAGGACGTGCTCTCCTTCGTCGCCCGGAAGCCCCGCGTGTTCATTCTCCGCATGCGCAACGTCCCCGCAATCGACGCGACGGGGATTCGCGTGCTCGACGACCTGCACGACGGGCTCGTCCGGCACGGCGTCGTGTTCCTCATCGCCGGCCTGCAGGCGCAGCCACGGCTCGCCCTCGAGCGCGCCGGCCGCCTCGACCGCTACGGCCGCGAGAATCTCGCCGCGGATCTCGATGAGGCCCTCGAACGGTCGCGGCGGATCCTCGCGGCCGGCGAGGCGCCGGCGGGGTGAGCCCGGGCACCGAGGTCCTCGCGGTCCGCCTCGCCGTCGCCCTCGGCATCGGGCTTCTGATCGGCGCCGAGCGGGAGCGGCGCAAAGGCGTTGGACCCGATCGGGCGCCGGCGGGCATCCGGACCTTCGCCCTCGCTTCGCTCATCGGGGGAGTCAGCCTCGCATTCGGAGGCGAGGCCGTTCTTCTCGCGTCGGTGCTCGTCGTGGGGGCCCTGGCCGTGATCGCCTATTCCCGAAGCCGCAGCACCGATCCGGGCGTGACGACCGAGGTTGCGCTGCTGACGACCCTGCTGCTGGGCGCCCTCGCCGTCCGACAGCCGGCGCTCGCGGGAGGGCTCGCCGCGACGGTCGCCATCCTTCTCGCGCTGCGCACGCGCCTCCACCGGTTCGTGCGAACCGTTCTGACGGAGCAGGAGTTGCACGACGCTCTGCTCTTCGCCGCGGCGGCGCTGGTCGTGCTCCCGCTGACGCCGGATCGCGCGGTCGGGCCCTTCGGTGTGCTCAATCCGCGCACGCTCTGGAAGCTGGTCATCCTCGTCATGGCGATCTCGGCGTCGGGATACGTCCTCCTGCGACTGCTCGGACCGCGGCTGGGGCTGCCGCTCTCCGGCTTCGCATCCGGGTTCGTTTCGAGCACCGCGACGATCGGTGCGATGGGACAGCGCGCGGCGGAAGAGCCGGCCCTGCGCCGGGCGGCGGCGGCGGGCGCGGTGCTTTCGACGGTGGCCACCGTGCTGCAGATGGCCGCCGTGCTGTACGCGACCAGCCCCACGACGCTCGAAGCGATGCACGTGCCGCTGATGCTCGCCGGCGCGGCGGCGGCGGCCTACGGGCTGGTCTTCGCCCTCCGGCTCGGGCGCGCCCCCGGCGGGGCAACGGTCGCCCGCGGGCGCGCGTTCGATCTGAAGGGTTCGTTTCTTTTCGCGGCGACCGTCTCGGCGATCCTCATGCTGTCGGCGGGGGTCAACCAGAGGTTCGGAGCCCGGGGGCTTCTTCTGGCCGCCGCCGTGGCCGGTCTGGCCGACACGCACGCGGCGGCGATCTCTGTCGCTTCCCTGGTCGCGGCCGGCAAGCTCCCCGCGGCGGAAGCCGTCGTCCCGATCCTCGCGGCCATGACGGCGAACACCGCGACCAAGGCCGTGGTCGCCGCCGCGGCCGGAGGACGGCGCTTCGGTCTCCAGACGATCCCCGGCCTCCTTCTGGTCATCGGGGCCGCCTGGACGGGATTCCTGCTTTCGCCCGCGAGCACCGGAGTTAGTGCGAACGCATCATGGCCGGCGGGTGTCTGCGCGTTTAAGTTTCTCGCGTATGAGAATACTCGTTGCAACCGACGGTTCCCGCGGCGGCACTGCGGCGGTTCGCTTCGCCTCGCGTCTGGCAGCCCGGGATTCGGGAGGCGAGTTGATCGTCCTGACCGTCGCCCGGGATTTGCCGGATTGGAAATCGGACGGAAGCTCCCGCAGTCATGCCGAGCGGATCCTGCAGGAGGCGGCCCGGCGTCTGCCGGGCAAGTCTCACGCCCTCTATCGGGTCGTCTCGCCCCGCGGCGGGACGCCCGTCCCGGAGACGATCTCGCGCGAGGCGGATCGGATGAAGGCCGACCTCGTGGTCGTCGGAAGCGAGGGCCGCGACACGCTGAGCGAATGGGTCCTGGGCGGCGTGGCGCTGCGGCTCGTCTACGTTTCGCGACGGCCGGTGACCGTGGTGCGGCCCCCGCGGAGGCGTCGCCCCGTCTGAGCTGGCGTCCGAACCCGTACCTCCGCGCTCAGTGCTAGCATTGCCTCGAGGGGAGGGTATGCCCTATACCTCCGAGGCGCTGGATCGGATCGCACGAAGCGGCGAAGCGGTTTTCGCGATCGATTCCGCGGACCGGATCATTCTCTGGAACCGCCGTTGCGAGGAGATGCTGGGCCGGCCGGCGCGCGCCGTGCTCGGCAAGCACTGCTACGAGGTGCTCGGAGGCCGGGACGCCAGCGGCAACGTCTATTGCTACAAGAACTGCGCGGTGGCGTTCCAGGCGCGGGAACGTACGAAGGACCCCGTCCACCACTTCCCCCTGTCCGTCGAGGTCGGTAAGAGCGGACCCCGGTGGTTTGACGTGTCGCTCTTCGCGATCCCCTCGTATCACCCCGCGCTCTCGACGGTCGTTCACGTCCTGCGGGAGGAGAAGCAGAAGCCCTCGGCGCTCGAGAGACATCTCGCGAAGGAGGTGGACTTGCGCGAGCCTCTCTGGCCCATGACGACCAGGGAGGGCGAGCCGGTCGTGCTGACCGCGCGAGAGAAGGAGATCCTGCGCTGCCTCTCGCAGGGATTGCCGACGGGGACGATTGCCAAGCAGCTCTTCATCGCTCCCGTGACCGTGCGGAATCACATCCAGAACATCCTGCACAAGCTCGACGTGCACACGAAACTCGCCGCCGTCGTTTTCGCCTACCAGCACGGCCTGATCTAGCCGGCGCGGGCAAGGTCGGGTAGCCGGCCCTCAGCCGACCGAGATCCGCCGGCCGAGGATTTCCAGCACGAACTTTTCGAGGGCGGAGTTGTCGAACTGGTTCCAGCCGTCGCAGCCCGCGTGCTCGCGCGTCTCGACGTCGCAGCAAATCGCCTCGCCGCGGATCTCCTCCCGGCCGAGGTGGTAGAGGGAGATGGCCTCTTCGAGCTGCGCCCGGCTGGCCTGGGGTCTCTTCCGCGCGATCCACCAGAAGCGCTTCCGCAGTTCGCCGTCCGAGAGCCGCTCGAAGCCCCGGCAGAAGATGCCTTTCTGCGCCGCGACCGCGCAAAGGCAGTGCGACTCGTCGGTCATCGCGGCGAGCTTCTCTCGCAGAAGCGCGATGGCTTGCGGGCGGCTGAGATGTTCGGATGAAACTTCCATGATCGACAGTTTCCGCCCGCGGCGCGCGCCCGCGCGTGATCCGATTGCATCAGCCGGCGACACGAGCCCCGGCGGCGACTCTTCTCAGAAGTCGGCTCGGGAAACGCGGCGCAGGGCCGCCAGCACGGGAAAGAAAATCCAGGCCGCGACCGAGAGACCGAGAAGAACGCCGGCTCCGGCGGCTCCCTTCGTGAATCGGAGGAAAGCGAGCGAGGCCGCACCGAACGCCGTCGTTCCCTCGATGCCCAGGAGGGTGCCCGTGCGCACCGCGTCCACGGGATTGCCGATGACCGACAGGATCAGAAGCCGCGAGGCGGCGCCGGAGGGGAGGAGCGACGCCGCACCGAGGGCCGCGATGTCGAAGAGGATGACGGCGGCGAACCAGACGATCAGCGCGAGCGCCAGGGTCCGCGCGCGGCGGCCGGCGACGCCCGCCGAGAGGAGCGCCGCCAGGGCGAGAAAGACCGCGGTCGCGGCGAGCGCGGCGACGAAGAGCAGCAGATAGGACCCGAGGCCGAGCGATCCCGAGCGGCCGAAGATCCACAGTCCGGCCGCGCCGAGCCCGATCGCCTCCGCGGAGGCGAGGGCGGCGAAGAGCCCCAGCAACTGGCCGAAAAGGATCTGCCGGCGGGATACGGGCTGGGAGTAGAGCAGCTCGGCGGCCCCGCGGTCGGGGGAGAGCGCCAGGACGCCGATCGCGAGCGAGGTCAACGGCACGAGGAGAAGGACGAGCTGCGTGAGGGAGACCGCGGTCCGCGCGAAATCCTGGAATCCTTCGCCGCCGGACAGGACGTATCCCGAGGCGGCCACCGCGAGTGCGAGCGCCGCGAAAACCGCCGCGAACGTCTGCGTCCAGCGGGAGCGAACCGCCAGGCGCAGCTCCTGGCGCGCGCAGAGAAGGAGAGGCGAGGCGGCGGACACGCGGGCGCTCACTTGCCGAGCTTCCAGCGCAGGTATTCTCCGACGAGGATCGAAGCCGGATAGAAGATCTCCTCTTCGGCCTGCGCGTGCAGGATCATTTTTTGGGCGACGTCCGCGTACCCCGTGTATCCCTCGTCCTGCGCCGCCTTCATGAGGCCCTTCAGCGCGGCGACGATCAGGCCGTGCTCGTCGAGCATTCGCGGAAGCTCGGCCTTGAGCGTCTCGGCGAGCGTCATGTAGCGGCGCATGTCCGGAGTGACGACGCCGCGGGCGAGGCGCGGCAGCAGCGTCAGCGGCGGAATCGCGAACTCCTCCTCGAGGAGGACGTGAGGGCGCAGAACCTTGAGGACGCGCTCCGCGGCCTGTCCGGTCTTGCCGCCGGCCGCGAGAGCCTTCTGGAGCTCGCCACGCAAATGCGTGTGCTCGATCTCGAGGGTTTCCGGGACGTCGCTCATGGTGTCCTTCCTCCCGCGCCGGCGGCGGTCAGTCCCAGCGCTTCCGAGATCGTAACGGGTACACCGCCGCGCGTCGCGCGATCTCGATCGCGCGAGGAGGCGTCGGCGTGGGCGACGAGGCCGGAGCCCATTGGGGTCGAAAGCGCCGGGCAGCGCGTATAAACGGCGCGCTCCGCCGGCACCCAGGCGCCGGAGAGATGATCGGCGACGTAAATCGCCTCCTTCGGGCCCGGGGCCCGGCCGCCGAGGTGTTCGCGAAGGCACCCCAGATCGTCGAAGAAGGCCGGCTCCCGTCCGGTCGCGACGAGCTGCGCCGCGAGGCGGCGGTCCGAGACCGGCATCCGGCACGTGGCGCAGGTGTCGTTTCGGGTGTCGAGCTCGGCCGGGGCGGGAGCACCGCGCCGGCAGGCGATCAGGACGAGAGCGCCCGCGGCCGCAAGAAACACGCGGCGTCTCATGTGCTTTGCTCCACGACCTCGCGGTAAAGGGCGTCGAGGCGGCCCTCTTCCGAGGTCAGGCCGCGGATTTCCGCTCCGGCCTCGCGGATGAGATCGAGCAGGCGCGGACGCACGGCGGCCGGGCCCGCCGCGATCAGCTCGTCGCCCGACCACGCGACCCCGGGCGCGAGCGGACGGAGCGTCTCGAGCAGCCCCGGGACGCGGCGAGCGAGCCGGACCCGGAGGACGCCGCGCGAGGACAGGCGCTCGGCGAGCTCGGACTGCGAGAAGTCTGCGACGAGGCGCCCCTCGACGAGGAGGACGAAACGGTCGGCCAGACGCTCGACGTCGCCCAGCTGGTGGGACGAGAAGAGCATCGTGTGCCCCTCCCGGCGCCGCCGCTCCACGAGGCCGTAGAAAGCGCCGAGACCGTCGGGATCGAGCGCCGCCGTCGGCTCGTCGAGGAGGAGGATCGGCGCGTCGGGCAGCATCGCGACGGCGAGACCGAGGCGCTGGACCATGCCGCCGGAGTACGTCCCGATGGCGCGCGCGGAGGAGCCGTTCAGCGAAGCGAAGCGGAGGACCTGGGCCACGCGCTCCGTCGGCGCACCGCGGAGCGCCCGGTAGAATTCGAGCGCCTCGGCGCCGGTGAGCGCCTCCGGAAAGGAGACCCGCTGCGGCAGGTACGAGATGGCGGCGCGGGCGCTTGGATCGGCCGCCTCGCGCGGCGGGTCGCCGATCTGGACGCCGCCGGAGGTCGGCCGGACGAGGCCCGCGGCCGCCTTGAGCGTGGTCGTCTTTCCGGAACCGTTCGGCCCGAGGAGCGCGACCGCCTCGCCCGCCGCGACGGAGAACGAGAGGCTCGACACGGCGCGCCGAGGCCCGTAGATCTTGGTCAGCGCCTCGAATCGGATCATCGCCGCCCCAGAAGAAGCGCGAACGCTCCGAGGAGCAGTGCCGCGCCGGCGCCGGCGGCGCCCCCGGCCCGTGGGCCGATTCGAGCCGTGTCGGGGCGAGGGACATCGGGCAGGCGCGGCGCGCGCGCGAGGGGAGTCGCATCTTCGACCGCCAGCGGCTCGAGGACGGGGAAGGCGCGTTCCGCCAGGCCGAGCGCAGCCGCTGCGAACCCCTGCGTGAAGAGATCCGCGGCCGTCAGGTTGCCCCGAAAATGGTCGAAGACCGAAGAGAGCCGGTAGGGCCGGTCCGAGCGGCCGTCGCCGTCCAGATCCGGTTCCTCGTTGTCAGACCAGTAGTTGGCGCGAAAGACGGTGTCCGTCCTCCGGCCGACGAGCGTGAGCGGCGTCAGGTTCGCGAAGAAGGAGTTCCCCTCGAACCGGTTGTCCCCGCAGGAGTCGTAAAGAACGATCGCCGTGTCCGACTCGGCGATGAGGTTGCCGCGAAAGACGTTCCGGTACGAGCCCTCGAGGAAGATCCCTCGGGCGTTGTCGGCGATGAGATTCGACGCCGCCTCGAGCTCGTCGCAGGCCTTCAGCAGGAGGCCGACCGAGGCGAATCCGCGGTTGTGGAGGAAGCGGTTGCGGCGGAAAACGATCCGCTTCGAGTACATCAACGCGGCGCCGGCCGCGGCGTTCTCGAAGACGTTGTCCTCGAAGCGATTGTCGTCGGAGAACATGTAGTGGAGGCCGTAACGCAGGTCGTGCGCGCGGTTTCCGGTGATGACGCCGTGCCGGGACGACTGCACGTAGATGCCGTCGCGCGCGTCGGTGATCGTGTTGTCCGAGAGCCGGAATCCGTCGGTGTTCCAGACGTGGATGCCGGAGCCCTTTTCGCCGGCTTCCTTCTCGCGGATTCCTCGCACGTCGCACCGCTCGATCGAGGCGCCGTCGGCCTCCCGCAGATAGATGCCGAAGAGCGTGCGGGAGATCCGGCAGTCGCGGATCGTCACCCGCCGCGCGGCGATGTGAATGCCGGACGAATCGGCGCCGAGGTCGCCGCCGCTGCGCCCGTCGATGTCGAAGCCTTCGATCACGACGTCGTCGGCGCGCACCGAGACGACCGTCCCGGCTCCCGATCCCAGGAGAAGGGGCCGGCCCTGACCGACGAGCGTCAGCGGCCGATCGATGCGCAGGTCGCCCGGGTACACGCCGGGCGCGACCACCAGGCGGGCGCCCGGTGCCGCCGCGTCGACGCGCGCCTGAAGCGCCGAGACCGCCGCCACGGCCGCGCCCCGGGACAGGGCCGACACGAGGGCGAGGGCCGGCAGGGTCATCCGGCCACCCGTGTCTCCGCCGCGGCGTCCGCGCGCGCTTCGCGCCAGGCCAGGAACAGTGCCGCTCCGAGAGTCACCGCCACGGCCGCGAGCGCGTAGGAACCGAGCGACGGGTAGGAGTAGACCTCGAAGTTTGCGAGCTTCTTGAAACCCATGAGCGGCGGCATGAACGGCGGGACCTTCACGGAGGCGGTCGGGGCCAGGTTGTGCCCGTAGGAATAGAGCTTGTATCCGAACGACCAGAGAGAGAAGAGCCCGAAGTAGAGGTAGAGGACGAAGAGATCGAGGAGCGTTCCCGTCCGCCCGAGCAGCGCCGCGCGCAGAAAGACGAGGGCGAGCGCGCCGACGACGAAAGGAATCCACTTGAACTCCGCGAAATCCGCCGGCGTGAGCTCGTGCATCCCGATGTAGTGGTTGAGGACGTTGATTTCCTTGATGTCCTGGCCGCCGTTGCCGCCCGTGAGCTTGTAGCTGTAGATCTGCATGCGGAGCCCGTCGGGATATTGCGGCGCGAACATCGTCATCTTCCAGAGCGGAGTCAGGTAGGCGGGCGCGAAGAGCAGCACCGCCGCGAGCAGGAGAACGCGGGGGGCCGTCTCGAGCGGCTTGTCCAGGAGCCCGCTCAAGCGCTCGAGCGAAGTTTTCATGGGATCCTCCCTGCCCGGGGGGCGGGGCCGTGGCCGATGCCGCGGCCCCGCCGGTATCCGGCCGTTACGACTTGCCTTTGACGATCAGGTAGCCCTGCATCTCCTGATGCAGCGCCGAACAGAAGTTGGTGCAGTAGTATGGGAAGACCCCCGCCTTGTCCGCCTTGAACGTCACCGTCTTGGTTTCGCCGGGATCGCAAACGATGTTGATGTTGTAGTCGAGCAGCCCGAAGCCGTGGAGCTCGTCGGTCGTCTGCTCGATGTTGGTCATCGCGATCTTGACGGTGTCGCCCTGGTTCACCTCGATCGCCGTCGGCGTGATCGTCGACCGCACGAGAACGACTTTGGCGAGGACGTTGGCTCCATTGCGGGTCACCCCCGCGTCCTTGACGTCCCAGATCGCCAGTGGATCCTTGTTCTCGTCTTTGGGGTAGACCTCGATGGGATGCAGCTTCTTCGCCTCGATCATCTGCGCATAGTGGGGCTCGGGCTCGGTGAAGGCGTCGTAGATCAGCTTCATCTTCTCTTCCGAGATGTCGACCAGCTGGGACGACTCGGGCTGCGAAGGCCCGACCGAAAGGTGGCGTCCGTGCGAAAGCTTGTTCAACCCCACCAGGTACTTGCCCTTCGGAGAGACGGTGTCGCCCTCGGCGGCGCACAGGTGGCCGATGTTGTACGACATCGGGACCTTGTCCACGACCTCCCAGGTCCCGAGCTTCCACTTTGCGATGGCGCTGTCGAGAAAGAGCGACGTGTAGGCCCACCCGTCGGGTCCGAATTGCGTGTGCAGCGGCCCGAGGCCGACGGGAATCTCCGCGTCCTTGATCGATTCGTACTTGATGACCGGGATGCCGTCTTCATCGCCCGTGAAGTCCTTGTTGCGAATGGCGGTCTGAATTTTTTCGAAGTTGAAGGCCGTCGTGACCCCCTGGAGCTTGCCGGAGCCGATGATGTACTTCCCGTCTGGGGAGACGTCGACGCCGTGCGGCGACTTGCCGCAAGGCATCAGGTACACGACGCCCGGCACCTTCTTCGGGTCGAGCACGCGGACGCCGCCGATCATGTCGCCCTTCCCTTCCTCGATCGCCTTCGCGGCGGCGCGCCAGTCCACGGCGGCGATGTAGTCGCGGTCTCGTTGCGACGCGGTGACCTCGAGCTTCCCCGTGGCGCGCTCGCTGTTGTAGCAGGTGAAGAATGCCCAACCTTCCGAGAGCTTCTTGCCGGCGTCGCCCAGGTCATAGTCGAAGGGCGGCATCAGGATCTCAAAGCCGTAAGAGATCTCGCCGGTCTTGGGGTCTATCTTCATCGCCGCGACGACGCCCTTGTAGTCGGTGGCGTACTTCTCAATCGGCGCGTAGGTTCCCTTGGGAATCGGGATGGAGAACCGAGAGCCCATCAGGGCGTACTCCGTGTTCGGGGTGACGAAGGACGAGGCGTGGTTGCCGGAAACGTTGGGGACGGGTCCGAAGATCTGTTTTGTCTTGAAGTCGCGCAGGTCGATACGGGCGAGACGCCCATTCATGTCGTTGATGAAGAGCCAGCGTCCATCGTAGTCGCCGGCCGTCTCCGAGAGCGCCGGGTGGTGGGCATCGCCCCAGGTCAGGTTGCCGAGCATCTTCCGGGACTCGTCATCGAAGCCGTATCCCGTTCCGGGGTAGGGCGTGAACACGGGAATGGTCGACAGGTGCCGCATCGACGGCACCCCGTAGACGTAGATCTGTCCGGAGTGGCCGCCCGAGGAGAACAAGTAGAACTCGTCGAGATCGCCGGGCGCGACGTAGGTCTTCTGCGCCGCCACGGCGAGATCCGAAGCGCCGGCCGGCGCCTTCTTCGACTTCGGCGCGGACGGGGCGCAGCGGCCGGACAGCGCGGCGGCGATCGCGACCGCCGCGACGGCGGCCCAGGTGATCCAGGTTTTCCTATGGCGTTTCATCGGAGTCCTCCCTCCTTCTTCAAGGTGTTGCGGGCCGGGTTTGGGTGCTCGAGACCGCGGCGGCCGCGGCCTTCTGCTTCTGGAATTCGGCGAAGGCCTCGCGCAGCTTCTGCACGGCGGTCTCTTTCTGCTGCGGCGTGAGGATGATCTGGCGCGACAGGACGACGGCCATCGTGCCGGTCGGCTCCCGGAGGAAGTCGTCCACCGTGCGGCCGAAGCGGCTTTGCACGTCCTCCACTGCCGTGGAAAGGTCGGGCCCGATCTGGGCGGGACTCCGGACGCCGAGTGCCGAGATCGAGTGGCAGACGAAGCAGCCGGTCTGAACGAACCAGGCGCCGGGCCCCGTCTTCATGCGCTGCTCCTCGGCGACTTCTTCCGGAGTCTGCGGGTCCGTGCGGGGAAGGCCCGGCCGGTAGTCGGCGGGTATCGGCGCGCGACGCCAGGACAGCGCGAGCATCGCGATGGCCTGCGCCTGGCCCGTCGAGAGGTGGAAATTGGGCATCACCGTGTCGGGCACGAGCGCCCGTGGATCCTTGAGGTGCGCCACGTGCCAGGCGAAGGCGCTCTTCTGGCCGGACAGGCGTCCGTACTCGTACTGTTCGGGTGCCTTGTCGCCGACCCAAGTCAGGTCGGGCCCGATCGTCCCGCCGCGTCCGTTGATGACGTGGCACGCGCGGCAACCCTTCTCCGCGACGAGCTTCTTCGCGAGGTTGATCGCGCCCGCGCCGGGGGTCTCGCGGTCGTAGCGGTGACAGACGTTGCAGTTCATCTGCAGGAGCGCCTTCTTGTCGTCGGCGAGCGAATAGGCCTCGCCGAGCTCGCGGCCGAGCAGCGGCTCCTCCCAGTGCTCGGTGGGCGCGTGCGCCTGGGTGGTGTCGATGGCCCATCCCTGGCCGCCGTGACAGGACGTGCATCCGAACTTCTCGACCGGGTGATGCTTCAAGGGCTCGGGCGGGTGCGTGCGGAACGGTTCTTCGGCGGTCTCGAATCCCTTCCACAGCACGGCCTGGTGGCACGTGATACAGCGGTCGGCCCGCCGCAACTCGGGCGCCCAGATCTGCTGTACGCCGCGCGGGATCCCGCGCGCCTTGTCGGCGCCGAGCTTCTCGGCGACCTGACCGCGGAACGCGTACTGGTAGTAACGCCAGTCGTGCTGCCGGTCGCTCCAGGCGAAGAGGACCGTCGAGACGACCAGGAGCACGCCGACGATCGCGAGAATCGGTCGGTCGGTCTTCGGCAGCGGCGAGTCGGTGCGCTTCTCCATGTCAGATCCTCGAGGGCAGCTCGGGCCAGGGCTGCCACGGCCAGTAGAAATGCCAGTAGGGCCCGCGCAGGAAAGTGCCGATCACGGTCAGGACGAGGACGGCGAGCACGAAAAGGAGGAACACGAGGTTCTGGCGGCGGCGCGTCGCGGCGAACCACTCTCCGGCGGCTCCGGCGGGGCTGCGGTCGAGCCACGGCCACGCCGTCAACAGCACGAGCAGGACCGCGGGAAGCAGGACGCCGCCGAGGAACGCGCCGTTGATCGTGAGCGATCCGATGTGGACCGTCGTGTCCGTCACGATTTCCTGGAGCCACAGGAAGTACCAGGGCGCCTTGGCGGGGTTGGGCGTGATGATCGCGTTGGCCGGCTCCTCGAGCGGCGACCGCACGAAGACCGCGAGGATCCCGACGATGGCGATCGTGCCGAGAACCACGATGGCGGCGCGCCGCGTCAGGTCCGGAACCGAGTTGACGGTCGCCTCGGGCGTGGCGACGGCACGGGCGCGAATCTGGGGCGCCGTCCCCCGTGCGATGCCCAGCAGGGTGTACGTCTTGGTCGGCGACGGCTCGGTATCGCTCGACTCGCCGCGGCCCGACTCCCGGTCGGCGCGCGCCAGGCCGCCGTCCTTGCGCACGCGCCACATGTGGTACGCGAAGAGGAAGCCCACGATCATCGGAAGAAAGAGGACGTGCAGCACGTAGAAGCGGATCAGCGTCGGCTGATCGATGGCGCGGCCGCCGATCAGGAGCTCGCGGATCGTCGCTCCGATCACCGGAACGGAGGACGCGATGTTGGTGCCGACGGTGACGGCCCAGTAGGCGAGTTGATCCCACGGCAGGAGGTAGCCCGTGAAGGAAAGGAAGAGAGTCGCGAGCAGCATCGCGACGCCGAGCACCCAGTTCCACTGCCGCTTCTGATTCCGGCCGACGCCGTTCTTGTAGGCGCCGGTCAGGAAGACTCGAACGAGGTGCAGGAAGACGGCAGCCACCATCAAGTGCGCCGAAATCCGGTGGACGGCGCGGATCCAGGAGCCGAACGTCACGACGAACTCGATGTCCTTGACCGAGGCGTAGGCGCGCTCGACGGAAGGGATGTAGAGGAAGAGGAGCGGCAATCCCGAGACGACGAGCAGCAGCAGGAGCGCGGCCGACACGGTTCCGAGCCAGAACGAGTAGCTCCAGGCGAGCGACGACCGGAAGCTCTTCGCGGGGAACCAGTGCAGCAGGAAGTTCGAAACGACCGCGTCGCCGGCCTCCCGGTCGGACGCCGGCCGGAAACTCCAGAGCCGCTTCGGGTGCACGCCGGGGGCGCCGCGGCCGGCGGGGCGGGATTCGGTCTTCGGATGTGCGCTCATGCGGGCTCCTTCACGCCACCGTCAGGCGGAAATCGCGGCCGACCGGGCGCGCCAGGTCGACGACCAGTTGGCCGTCGTCCGGCGAGATCGAGAGGTGGTACCAGGCGAGCGGCTTCGGAGCGGGGCCCGAGACGTTGGAGCCGTCGCCCGAATACCGGGAGCCGTGGCAGGGGCAGAGGAACCGGTGCGTCAGCCGGACCGGGCGGCCCTCGACGGTCTTGGTCTCGGCCTGCGGAAGGGCTTCGGCGCGGACGGTGCAGCCGAGATGGGTGCACACGGCGGAAACGGCGTGGAACGTGTTGCCTTCGCGGAAGACGAAGAGCCGCTCGTCCGGCAGGAACTTCAGGCCGTCGGGGAAGTCGTGCGGCATCCCGAGGCGGACGGTCGTCGGCGCGTCGTAGGAGACGTTCGGAACGAGCGAACGCATCGAGGCGATGGTCTGTGCGCCGAGCGCCGCGACGCCGCTGCCGATGCCGAGCTTCCAGAGAAACTCGCGGCGGCCCTTCGGATCCTTCATCGGAGATTTCCTCCTTCCGCCGCCGCGGCGGCGAAACGTTCCGTGATGGAGAACCGCTCCATGGTCATCGCGTCGGTGGGGCAACGAACGGCGCACAGGCCGCAGCGGATGCAGCGCGCGTCGTCCTTGACCATGGCCGAGAGCGGGAGGCCGTCCGCCTCCGCGCGCTCCTCGAGGATGTGCCGCTCGCCCTCCGGCAGGTCGAGCTCGTCGAACGGGACGATCGCCAGGCAGTACTCGGGGCAGACGTCCACGCAGCGGCTGCAGAGCACGCAGGTCTCGGGGTCGTAGATCGTCTGCACGTGGCAGACGAGGCATCGCGCCGCTTGGCGCCGCGCTTCTTCCTCCGAGTAGCCCGTCTCGACCTCGGCGATGCCGGTGCGGCGCCCGACGTCGAGCGTGGGCGGCGCCTCGCGGTCGAAGATCTCGAAGCCCGCGATCATCCAGTAGGTCGCCGTCGGCAGGGACTCGATCTCGAGAGTCGCGCGCGTGACGGCCGCTTCGCGGGAGAGGTGTTCGTGGATCGAGCGCGCCGCGCGCTTGCCGTTGGCGACGGCCTCGATCAGGTTTCGCGGCCCGAAAGCCACGTCCCCGCCGGCGAAGATTCCGGGGGCCGTCGTCGCGAGGGTCGCCGGATCGACGCGGATCGTGCCTCCGGGCGTGAGGGCGACACCGTCTTCCGGCCGGAGAAAGGACAGATCGGGTTGCTGGCCGATCGCGAGAACGCAGGCGTCGCATTCGATGCGCGTGACGTCGCTCTCGTCGTAGCGCGGTGCGAAGCGGCCGTTCTCGTCGAAGACCGAGGCCACGCGGCGGAGCTCGACGGCCTCGAGCTTGCCGTCGCCGAGGAAGCGCTTCGGGCCTCGCCTCGTCTGGAAGACCACGCCTTCCCGCCGCGCCTCCTCGAACTCCTCGTGGCCCTGCACGGTCTTGAGCACCGGCATTTCCTCGAAGTTCTCCAGCGAAACGATCGTGACCGCGGTCGCGCCCCCCCGGAGCGCCGCCCGCGCCGAGTCGAGTGCTTCCTTCATCCGGTGGTTCTCGGCGTCGTCGAGGCGTTCGAGCTCACGCTCGAGGTCCTTTCGGCCGCCGCGGAGCGCCGTTCGCGCGGCGTCGAACGCGACGAAGCCGCCGCCGACGACGACGACGCGCCGGCCGAGGTCCATGCGGTATCCGCGGTTGACGTTCAGGAGGTAGTCCACGGCCTTGACGACGCCGTCGAGCTCGACGCCCGGCACCTGGAGATCGCGGCCCTTCGACACGCCGATCGAGAGAAACACCGCCTCGAATCCGTTCGCGCGAAGGTCGGCGAGCCCGAATCGTGGCGCGAGCGCGGTCTTCGTCTCCAGCCGGACACCGAGCGAGAGGATCTTGTCGATTTCGGAGCGGATCAGCGTGCGCGGGAGGCGGTATTCGGGAATCCCGAAGCGCATCATGCCGCCCGGCTCGTCGGACGCCTCGAAGACCGTCACGTCATATCCGAGAAGCGCGAGGTCGTGCGCGGCCGACAGTCCCGCGGGGCCCGCGCCGATGACGGCGACCTTCCTCCGCGCGGCCACCCCGGCGTTGATCTGCGTGGACGGCGGATGGATGGGGAGGTGGCCGGCGAATCGATTGCCCTCGCCGATGAGCGTCTCGCGCAGGCGATTCTGTGTGTCGGGGTGGATCGACTCGACTCCATAGCGTTCCGTGACGAACCGTTTCAGGGCCCGGATCGCGATCGGCGCGTCGATCGCCCCGCGCCGACAGGCGTCCTCGCACGGCGCGGCGCACACGCGGCCGCAGACCGAGGCGAAGGGGTTCGGCGCGCGGGCCACGAGGAAAGCCTCTTCGTCGCGTCCCTGGGCGATGAGCTGCACGTAGCGTCCGGCGTCCGTCTGCACCGGGCATCCCGCCTGGCACTTGACCTGCGCCTTCCAGTGCTCGAGATCGGGGAGACGGACCGCGATCGTCACGTCAGTCGAGCCTCAGGAGCTCGTCGGCCGGCGAACGCTGCGCGGCGCGTCGCGTCTCTTCCGCGGGAAAGCGGTAGTGGCCGCCCGGCGTCCGGAGCGCCCGCAGCAGCCCCAGGCGGGCCCAACGCGTCACCGTCGATGCCGAGACACCGAAGAGCTTCGCCGCCTCGCCCCGCGAGAGAAACTCCGGGCCACCCTTCCGACCCGATGAGCCCTGGTTCATCCGCTGCCTTTTCATCGCTTCACCTCGCACGATCTCCCCGCCCTCCGCGGCCGCATATGACGGCGCTCATACGGGCGCGCGTTTCTCGCTTTTCGAGCGATCTGCGCTGATTTGGGCATTCGAGGACGCCGGCCGAGTGAGGCGAACGCATTAATTCGAGCAGGAGGAGATCTGTGTGATCTGCATCATGGCGGGGCCTATGGGGTTGCATCGAAGATCGCTTCCGGATGCTGTCTCCGGTCGCTCTCGAGATCGATCTCTTCTGCCGGGGTGTGCGGATCGATCCCTCCTGCGAGGTCGGGCACGACGGGCGGCGGATCGCGCGCACACGCGCCGGGCTCGGATCGGGCCTCGAGCTCGTGCTGCCTTTGCCGCGCAAGCCCATCTGGGTCAACGTCCCGGTCGTCGAGCGTTTCGTGACGGCTTCGCCGTGGCGCCTCGTCAAGGAGGAAGGGCTCTATCGGCTCGAGGACACCCGGAGCGGAGACACGTATCCGGTCGAGATTCCCGAAGAGCCGGCCTGGTACGGGCGCCGGACCGTGTCCGGCGTCGAGATGAGCCGCATCGGCGTGCTCCAGGGCAACTATCTCGGCGTCTACGTCTCGAATCGCTGTCTCTACTGGGCGTCGACGCCGTCCCGCGCGTGCAAGTTCTGCACGACGGGGAAGAACCTCGGCGTGGCGGAGCAGGCGCGCAAGTCCGTCGCCGACGTCGTCGAGGTGGCGCGCGCAGCACGCGACGAATCGGGCGCGATCTTCACGCACCTCAACACGGGCTACCACTACGAGGAAGTGGACCGGCTGGAGCCCATCCATGGACTCCGGCAGTGCGAGCCTTTCGTGCGCGCGCTGCGCGAGCAGGTCGGCGGCTTTCTCGGCGTGCAGTGCATGCCGGTTCCGCGCCGGAAATTCTCCGAGTACGACGCGCTCATCGCGGCGGGCGCCGACCACTTCTCCTTCTGCTACGAGTTCGAGGATCCGGAGGTCTTTCGGAGACTGTGCCCCGGAAAGGCCGAGACGCTCGGCCAGGAGGGATTCTTCGAGGCGATGAAGTACACGGCCGGCCGGCTCGGACGCGGGCGCGTGTCGGGCGAAATCATCGCGGGCCTCGAGCCGATCGCAGCGACCAAGCGCGGGATCGATCGGATCGTCGGGGCCGGAGCCTTCCCGACGGTCTGCATATTCCGTCCCACGATCGGAAGCGAGCTCGAGGACGCGCCGCCCCCGGACCCCGAGGCCATGAAGGACGTTTTCGCGCACGTCTGGGAGGCCTGCCGGCGCGAGGCCCTGCCGGTCGGCGTGCTGCCGATCGAGGTCTCGCTCGTCGTGCAGCCCGAGGAGACGCGCGACCTCGCGGCGCCGGGTCTCGGCTCCTCGCTCTACGCCTGGAGGCTCGCGGCGCTCCGACGGCTCGCGCGGCCTTATGTCGCCTGGAAGCTCAGGCCGCGCGCCGCCTCGCGGCCGGCGGCGTCGGGATTGGCGACGCTGCCGCCCGCCTGACTGTCACTCCTCGGGCGCGATGGCGTGGAGCGCCTCGAGGTCGAGGATCCGAAAGCCTTTCGCCTCGGTCTCGACGATCTTTTCCTTGTGCCAGCGGCTCATGACCCGGATCGCCGTTTCGATCGTCGTGCCGACGAGATCCGCGATCTCCTGCCGGGAGAGGGGCAGCGGCACGAAGACGTCGGCGTCGCGCGGCTGTCCCAGACGCGCCGCGAGCGTCGCGAAGAGCCGTGCGGTGCGGTACTCGACCGAACCGGTCATGTCGGCCAGGCGGCGATTGAGGGACATCAGCCGCAGCGTGAGACCGGCGAGCAGCGCGCGCGTGAGCGCGGGCCGCTTTTCGATGAGCTGGAAGAATGCGGTCTCGGGGATCGAAATGAGGCCGCTCGGCTCGATCGCCACGGCGGATGCCGGAAAGGGCCGCCGCTCGAACGCCGCGACCGCGCCGACGGGCTCGCCCGGGCCCAGGATTTCGAGGATCAGGTCCCGCTCGGGTCCCGACTTGACGATCTTGGCGCGTCCGAGAAAGAGAAAGTAGATGCGATCGGCGGCGTCTCCCTCCCGAAAGATCGTCGCGCCCTTGTCGAAGGCGGTCAGCTCGCAGAGGGGCGCGAGAGCCGCGCGCTCGGGAACGGAGAGCGACGCCAGGATCGGGACCGCGTCGAAGGGGATCGGAGGGCGCTCCCGCACGCCGCGAGTCTAGGGCAGCGGCGCCGCCGCGGCCGGTGCGGAAACCGCCGGCCGGCCGGGGCGCGTCGCTTGCGACGGAGGATGGGCGCGACACCAGGTGCAATCACAACCGGAGAGCGCGCAGCCCGGAGGGGCGCGGCGCGAGCGGACGGCGCCCTGCGCGACGGGGAAGAAGAGCCGCTTGGCGAGCGTCGGCGCATAGTGGCGGTGGAGCCACTGCCGCGCGTCGCGCGATCGGCCGATCGAGCGCATGAGCCGCGCGTAACCGCGGTCGCCCATGCGGGAAAAACAGTATCGGTTGACGAGCGACGTCCGGAGCGTGGCGCCGAGGCGCCGCCGCCACATGCCGTCGTAGAGCGACGGATCGCCGGCGAGGAGCGCGCCGGCCGCGAGATTCCCCGAAATCATGGCGAGACGCATCCCGAATCCCCAGAGCGCGTCCTGGAACCCGGCCGCCTCGCCCACGAAGAGGATGTTGCCGTGGCAGGCGGTCGAGGGCAGCAGGACGTTGCCGGTTCCGCCGAATCGTACGGGGTTCCTCATCTCGAGGCCCGCTTTCGCGCGGAAGAAGTCGAGCGTGCGCTGGAGATAAGTCCGTTCGCGGTGGAAGTCCTCGAAGAGGCATGCGGCGACCGTGCCGCGGCCCCGGGAGACGAGGAGGTAGGAATAGCCCTTCGGGGCCAGCGCGTCCGAAAGCACGCCGAAGACGCCGTCGGCGCGGTCGGTCTCGAAGACGTAGCCGACGGCGATCGCATCCGGTCCGCGGGGCCCGCCGGCCACGATGCCGCCCTGCGGCAGCCGCGGGACGGGATCGCGGAAGCGCAGCTCGACGCCCGCGGAAAGCGCCTGCGCCTTGAGTTGCTGATCGAGGGTCCCCGGCTCGCGTCCTCGACGAACGAGATAGAAGAGCGGTTTCGGCGACCGGTACAGGTACTCGCGCCCCACCGGATCGAAGAAGACGCCCTCGTAGCAGGGCTGCGACGCGAAGTGAAGATCGACTCCCATCGCCTCGAGCTCTTCGAGGGCGTCCTGCGGCGTCGTCCAGTTCTCGACGCCCTGCAGATCGCCATGGAAGCGGGCCCCGACTTCCGGACGCTGCTCGTGCACGACGGCGCGCCGGCCGGCGCGGGCAAGCGTGAGGGCCGCGGTCAGGCCAGCGGGCCCGGCGCCGACGATGTGGATCGCGTCGTCTGCGATGTCGGCCATCGTATGGGCCACATCGTAAATCGTCTCCGCGGTCTTCGGGTCGCCTCTTTTGCTCGGGATCCC
>Ga0335077_10001636_pt1 | contig 26698 bp, 16 predicted proteins | sample Lox_Sample_31_FD_207151 | JGI IMG/M metagenome (GOLD analysis project Ga0335077, IMG submission 207151) | Soil microbial communities from Loxahatchee National Wildlife Refuge, Florida, United States - Lox_Sample_3.1 | ecosystem: Environmental > Terrestrial > Soil > Wetlands | place: USA... | reverse complement strand
CAAGAGTCTGCCGGGGAAGCATGCCCTGCGCCAGGCCCTCAGAGATGCACCCTCGCCCAAACAAGATTGGTTGGATCTTAATGGCTGTGGCGCTTTTGCTGCCTGGTTCCGCATGCGCACAGCGCTTTGCCTTCAAATATTACTCGCATGACCAGGGCTTGATCAGCCTGGATGTGCACAGTCTGTTACAGGATCGGACGGGATATGTCTGGGTAGCGACCGCGGATGGGCTGTTTCGCTATGACGGGGACCGCTTCACAGGTTTCTACACGGCGCAGGGATTGCCATCGAACCGGGTTGAGTCGCTTCATCAGGCCAGCGACGGAACCATCTGGGTTGGGACGCGCGACGGACTAGCCCGTTTCGAGGGAGACCACTTCTCTCGGGTGAGGTTGCCGGAGCCCGTGGCCTTTCTGAGCCAGTCCAGCCTTGCATCGGACATTCATGGCTCGCTGTTCATGGGCACGAACCGGGGTCTGTGGGTGATGGATAGGTCGCATCGGCCCGTCGCGAAGCTGTATCCGCAAGACGCGTCCATGACGCGCCCGGAGGTGTATGGCGTTCACGTCGATCCGGAGGGCGCGGTCTGGTTTGGCTGCGGAACGGAATTGTGCAGATACGATCACGGCAAGGTGTCCGTGCTAGCAACAGAGTCGGGTGTTCCGACGGACATCTGGAATGCCATCCTGACCGATCACAGCGGGGATCTCTGGATCAGGAGCTCGACGCGGCTGTTGACCAAGAGCAGGACGAGCAAGGGGTTTGTGCCGGTCCGAAATATCCCGGAGGCCAGCACGCTGGGCAGCCTGTGCTTACTGCGGAATGGCACGCTGCTGGTGCCGAGCGGTGACGGGCTGATGCGACAAACGGGAAGCGGGTGGGAAGAGATCGGCAAAGAGCGGGGATTGCTGGTGAATATGGTGGCCTGCGCTCTGGAAGACCGTGAAGGATCGATTTGGATCGGCCTGGACGGTTCCGGTCTCGCCCGCTGGCTGGGAACGAACCAGTGGGAAAGCTGGACCACGGCTGAAGGGTTGGCGGGAAGTGTGAAGACCATCTTCCGGAGTTCCGCGGGGACGCTGTGGGTCGGCACCATGTACGCCCTGCAACAATTCACGCGGGATAACCAGCCCGGACGAATCTGGGATGTGCGCCATGGGTTAAATGGGCGGCCGGTGCGAGCCATCACGGAGGCTTCCGACCACGCGATCTGGCTGGGTAGCAATCCCGGCAAGGTGTACCGTCTGGATCCACGTACAGGCGACATCCGCAGCTTCGGCCAGGAGGCAGGGTTTCTTGGAAAAGCTGTGTCGGGAGTCTGCTGGGATTCCAGCCAGCAGCTCTGGGTGGCGACGGATGGCCCGATGATTTTCCGAGGTCTCGTGCGAGGACCGTCGGCCTCGTTCAAACGGGTAGCGCCGCCGGACAGTACAGAGGACGAAACTTTCAAACGTTGCGCCGCAGACAGAAACGGCGGTGTGTGGTTTACGAGCGGCCGCGGGTTGTTACGGTTCCGGGATGGGAACTGGAAAAGGTTCACCGTGGCAGACGGACTGAGATCGAACGTGCTGGATGATGTGATCCTGGCGCCGGACGGAACGTTATGGATCACGTATGACGAGACGGTCGGGATGACGCATGCCACCATTCGCGGCGACAGCCTTCAATTGGAGAGCTTCACCAAAAGCAACGGCCTTCATTCGGAGAACGTCAGTGCGGTGGCATTCGACACCCGTGGAAGGCTCTGGTTGAGCTCGGATGACGGAGTGCAGGTTATAGATGGCGGGACTTTCCCGCACTACGGAGAGGCGCAGGGGCTTCTCTGGAATGATTGTTCCAGCCATGCGGTGTTCGGAGACCGCGACGGGAGCATCTGGATCGGCCACAACCTTGGGATCAGCCACTTCCGCCCAGATGCGGAGCCCAAATCCAGCGCGTCAACACCGGTGGTCCTGAGCTGGGTCAGACTGGGAGCTGCCTTTGTCAGCCCAGAAAGCCATGCGTCCGTTCCGTACGCACAGCGGTCCTTCCAGGCGAATTTCGCTGCGTTGACGTACCTGAACGAAGCGGACGTGCGCTTTCGTTATCGATTAGCCGGATTTCATGACGATTGGGTGGATACGCGCGAACGAATCGCCAGCTATCCCAGTCTGCCGCACGGCAATTACAAGTTTGAGGTGCAAGCGGTGTTACCCGGGCGACCCGCTACCGCGATCACTGCGTTCTCATTCGAGGTATTGGCGGCGTGGTGGCAAACGTGGTGGTTCCGGGGGTTGGTGGCCGCCCTGGGACTGGCTTCCATAGTGGCTTATTGGCGCCTCAGGCTGCGCCGCCTGCAGGAGATGCAGAAGGAATTGGAACTGGCGGTGGAGAAGAGAACCCTTCAGCTCAGCCAGGAAAAGAAGATCGTGGAAACGCAACGATACGACATCGAGCGCCTGCTGATCAAGACACAAGAAGCCAGCCGCTTTAAAGACGAATTCCTGGCCAACATGAGCCATGAGATTCGCACTCCGATGAACGGCATTCTGGGCATGACCGATTTGGTGCTGGACAGCGAGCTTACGGCCGAGCAGCGCGAGTTCCTGACCGATGCGAAGACATCAGCGGAGCATCTGCGGTCACTGCTCAACGATATCCTCGACCTGTCCAAAATTGAGGCCGGCCGTCTGGAACTGAATCCGATTGAATTTTCGGTACGCGAGTGCGTCAGGGAGGCGGCCGTCAGCCTGGCCGTCACGGCGGAGCAGAAGGGCCTGAAATTGACGTTCGATGTCGAAAGGGATGTGCCGGAAGAGCTGGTGGGAGATCCCTTCCGGCTTCGCCAAGTGTTGCTGAATCTGCTGAGCAATGCGATTAAGTTCACGAGCTCCGGATGTGTCGAGCTGAGATCGACGTTATTTGACCGGCGCGATCGGGCAGTGACGCTTCACTTCTCGGTACGCGATAGCGGAGTGGGAATACCAGCCGATAAGATAGACGTGATTTTCGAAGCATTCCGCCAGGCAGATTCCTCGACGTCGCGCAGATTCGGTGGCACGGGACTGGGTCTGACCATCTCGTCGCGTCTTATCGGCCTGATGGGCGGACATGTCTGGGTGGAGAGCGAGGTGGGCAAAGGCAGCGTTTTCCACTTCACCGCGGTGTTCCAAGACATCCCGGCCGGCCAACAGAATGAAGACTTGCAGCGCGACCCGTCGTTAACTCAAGCAACTTAGAAGATCATCAAAAGATCCGTTAAGCAACCGCTCCCTGCGGTCGCGGCTCGGCCGTTAGCTGTCAGCCAGGTTGAACCTCAAAGCGAGTTACGGCATGATTGAGACCGTGATGCGCATGGCCCGCCTACCTTTCACGTTGTGGGTCGTGCTGCTGGCTGGGATTGCGGCGCCGGGGCAGAGCACTCGCGGATGGAAGCTCGTATGGAGCGATGAGTTCAACGGGCCGGCCGGCGCACAGCCCGATCCGAAGAATTGGAACTACGATCTCGGCGGCGGAGGCTGGGGCAACGGTGAGGCTGAAGTTTACACCAACGCCCCGAACAACGTTTTTCAGGACGGCAAGGGCCACCTGGTGATCCGCGCGATCCGGGATTCGTCAGGCAACTACACGTCGGCACGGCTGCAGACCGGCGCTCCGGGCGCCTCCACCGAGACCGCTGATTTGAGCTGGCAATACGGCAGGATTGAGGCGAGAATCAAACTGCCGTTCGGCCAGGGTGTGTGGCCGGCTTTCTGGATGCTGGGCGAGAACATCGGAGCCGCCGGCTGGCCGCAGTGCGGCGAGGTCGACATCATGGAGAACTTCGGGACCTTCAACAACAACGTGTCCATCAATAACGGAACCGCGCACGGGCCGGGTTATTCGGGGGACAGCGGCATCGGGGAGCCGTACACGCTGCCGTTTGGCGAGAAGGTCGCGGACGATTATCACGTGTATGCCATCGAATGGTCAAAGAACTCCGTCGTGTGGTTCGTGGATGGCGCTTCGTATCATACGGTGACGCCCGCATCCATCCCGGCAGGCGATCAGTGGGTTTTCAACCAGCCGTTCTTCCTGCTGTTGAATCTGGCGATCGGCGGTTCCAGCACCTTTCTGGGCACGCCGGACCCGCACGCGCCGTTTCAGCCGCAGGACCTCCTGGTGGATTACGTGAGGGTCTATCAGGCGACAACCATTACCGCGACTACACCCGTGATTACGCCGGGGCGGGTAGTGAACGCGGCGTCTTATTTGGGAACCGTCGCGCCGGGAAGCCTGGCCACGGTATTCGGCGACAATCTGGCCGATGGCACGCATGTGGTGACACCGGGCGCAAACGGCAGCTTTCCTTCCTCAGTCGCTGATGTGACGGTAGCGGTCAACGGTGTGAACGCGCCGCTCACGTATGTGTCGGCAACGCAGATCAATTTCCAGGTTCCGTGGGAGACCGTTCCGGGGACCGCAGTGAACGTGAAGGTCACGCGCGGCAGCGTTGACAGCAATGTTGAGGTGATCACGATCGCGGCGACGGCCTATCCTTCGATGTTTCTGAGTGAATTCACGAACGGAGTGGCGTGGGTGACAGGAACTGGATGCGAGATGACGGAGTGCGCCGTCAGACCGGGGGGCGTGTACCAGCTTTGGGGTAATGGATTCGGGCCGAAGAACTCGGCGCAGCAGGATGGCGTGCCGGCTGCATACACCGGTTCATTGACTCCTCTGGAAGTGCCGGGCGGGCCGGCGAGTTGCCGGCTCATCATCGGCGGGCAAGGGGCGACGGTCAACTATTGCGGCTCGGCACCGGGCGAAATCATCGACCAGTTGAATTTTGTTTACCCGGCGAGTGTGTCGACGGCGTCGCCTTACGTCGACGCGACGCTTACCATCAACGGTGTCGTTGGCAGATTCCGAGTACGGGCGCCGAATTCTGATCTGAGCGCCAGCGTGTTGCTCCAGCAGATGACGCAATCGGAGAAGGTCCAACTTGTCGCAGGGCAGGGCGGGGCCGGGGCGCCTCATCCGCTGCCGCGGGGCGCCGGGGGATGGATTCCAGGCATTCCGCGGCTGGGCATCCCGGATCTTTATTTCTGCGATGGCAGCGTGGGGCTAGCCAATAGCGAGGCACCGGCGACGGCGCTTCCGTCCTCGATTGCGAGCGCCGCGGCGTGGGATTTGGATCTGGCCTACCAGTACGGAAAGGTGATTGGAACCGAGATGGCGGCGTACGGCCTCAACGTGAATCTGGGCGGCAACATCAACCTGATCGGCCGCGAGCCGCGCGACGGCCGCACCTTCGAGACCAAGGGCGAAGATCCGGTGCTGGCGGGGAGAATCACCGCCGCTCATATTCGCGCCATCCAGGATCAGCACGTGCTCGGCGGCATGAAACATTTCTCCTTCAACGATCAGGAGACCGGGCGCTTCACAGCCAATGCCGAGATCCACGAACGTCCGGCGCGCGAGAGCGACCTGCTGGCATTCGAAATCGCGTTCAGAGACTCCAACGTGCAGTCGGTGATGTGCTCGTACAACCTTGTCAACGGCGTGTACTCGTGCGAGAACGCGCATCTGCTGAACGAGATTCTCAAGGGCGACTGGGGGTTTCAGGGTTTCGTGATGTCGGACTGGGGGGCGACGCACAGCACGGTGTCCGCGGCGCTGGCGGGTCTCGACCAGGAACAGCCAGACAACCAATGGTTCTCGGGGCTGGGGCAGGCCGTGCAAGCAGGGCAGGTGCCACAGTCGCGCCTTGACGACATGGTGCATCGCATCCTGCGCGCGATGTTCGAGGTTGGCCTTTTCGACTATCCACTCTCCATCACACCGATCGACACCGCCGGGGACCAAGCTATCGCGCAGCAGGTGGAGGAGCAGGGGGCGGTTCTGCTGAAGAATGCCGGCGGGCAATTGCCGCTCAGCGCTGCGACGATCGGGTCGATCGCAGTAATCGGATCTCACGCCGATGCCGGGGTGCTCTCGGGAGGCGGCTCGGCGCAAGTGTATCCGACCGGAGGCCCGGCGCTCACCGAAGGCCAGCCATGCCCGCCGTGCTGGGCCAAAGTGATCTGGGATCCATCGTCTCCGCTCCGGGCGATCCGGGCTAAAGCGCCCAAAGCAAAAGTGCGGTTCGACGACGGAACGAATACCCAAAGCGCGGCGTCACTGGCCAAGTCCTCCGATGTGGCGATTGTTTTCGTCAGCCAGTGGGCCAGCGAGGGAATGGATCTGCCCAGCCTCAATTTCACGGACGTCATTCACGCGACGCCGATCAATCAGGATGCGCTGATTTCGGCCGTAGCAGCGGCGAATCCACACACCATCGTCGTCATGGAGAATGGAGGCCCGCAGTTGATGCCGTGGCTGAATCAGGTGAGCGCAGTGCTGGAAGCGTGGTATCCGGGGCTGCGCGGCGGCGAGGCCATCGCCAATCTTCTGTTCGGCAGTGTGAATCCCTCGGGCAAGCTGCCCGTTACTTTTCCCGCCAGTGTCAACGATCTGCCTCACCCCGCGATTGCCGCTCCGCCTGATTCGAGCACGCCGTTTCCGGTCGATTACTCGGAAGGGTTTCTGGTCGGATACAAGTGGTACGACGCCAGAAATATCACGGCTCTGTTTCCGTTCGGCTTCGGGCTCTCGTACACGACGTTTTCGTTTTCAAATGTCGCGCTGGTGAATAACCTGGCGTCGGGCAATCCGAACTTTCAGGTGACGTTCGATCTGGCCAATACGGGCACGGTCGCGGGCGCCGAAGTCGCCCAGGTCTACGTCGGATTTCCAGCGAACACGGGTGAGCCGCCCAAGCGTCTGTCTGGATGGCAGAAGGTTCCTCTACAGCCGGGACAGCAGCAGCACGTGACTGTGGAAGTGGATGCGAACGACTCGTCGCATCCTCTGTCGTGGTGGGACGTTAACACCAATAGCTGGCAGACGGCAGCGGGCGATTACGCCGTTTACCTGGGCAATTCGTCGAGCCAGGCGAGTTTAATCCTCGCCGGGACGCTGCATATCGGTTCGGGATAGCGTTTCGCTCGTGACGGAATGTGCGGTTACGACCGTTAGGCTCAGGCGTGAACGCCGGCGGGTGCGTAAATTCGCCGGACACAAACTTTCTTCTCACGCTTGCGCGTCTGGGCGATGTCGTATGAAACTGGCATCCGCATGAGCGTGTCCATCTTTACCCCAAAGGCTTTCTCGATCCGCAAGGCCATATCCCCGGATAGGTCCGAACTGCCGTTCAGCAAGCTAGCCAATGCGGGCCGGGAAACGTGAAGGGCTGCGGCGGCCGCCGTTACCGACAGGCCCGCAGGCTGGATAATATCCGCCCGAATAAAATAGCCGGGATGTGGCGGGTCCTTCATGGGCATGGCGTTGGCTGCTCCTGTCCTAATGGTAGTCTTCCAAGTTTACGTCGCAGATTTCGTTTTCTTTCGTATCGACGCGGAACGTCCGGCGACGATTGCGGGTGACGGTGAGACTCCGCATGCCCTTGCGGTCGCCGGCCAGGATATGAACCTTCCAGCCAGCGAGTGCCCGCAATTCCTCAGGTTTCTCTATGTAAGGCGTAGCTTAACACTTGTCAAGGTTGGAATTGGGATACCAGGCATACAACCGCACTATATACTGTCTGCATGCCAAAATTGTGCGTGCTGCTGTTCGTCGGAGCAGTGTTTGGCGCGCTCGCTTCTGACTGGCCGCAGTTTCGGGGGCCTAATGCATTTGGCGTGTCGGATGCCACCGGCCTGCCCGTCGAATTCGGGCCGGCAAAGAATGTCTTGTGGAAGACGGCCCTGCCGCCCGGCCATTCTTCGCCGGTGCTGTCGGCGGATCAGATTTTTGTTACCGCGTTCGAGGGAGATCGACTGTATGTGATCGCGCTCGATCGGGGGACGGGGCGGATCTTATGGAGGCGCGAGGTTCCCAGGCCGCGCAAGCAGAAGCTGCATACGTCGAACAGTCCGGCATCGCCGAGTGTGGCCACCGACGGACGAAACGCATACGCGTTCTTCACCGACTTCGGGCTCGTCTCATACGGATCGGATGGAGAGGAGCGCTGGCGGCTGCCGCTCGGCCCGTTCAACAATCCGTTCGGCCTGGGAGCGTCGCCGGTACTGGCGAACGGGAAAGTGCTGCAAGTGTGCGATGCCGAGACCGGATCGTTCATGATCGCGGTCGATCAGAGAAGCGGGCGCGTGGTGTGGCGCGTGGAGCGGCCCGAAATGACGCGCGGCTTTTCGACGCCGGTGCTGTACCAACCAAAACAGGGCGCGCTCGAAGCTCTGGTTCCGGGAACGAACCGGCTGATCGCCTACGACGTCGACACTGGCAAAGCAGTCTGGTGGGTCCGCGGCCTGACATGGCAGATGAAGCCGACGCCGATCGTCGCGGGCGACGTCGCCTATGTTCTGGGCTGGGCGGGAGGCGCGGATCAAGGCAACCAGGCAGTCCTTCCTTCATTCGAGCAGATCCTGCGCGTGGCGGATTGGAATCATGACGGGAAACTCTCGAAGGACGAGCTGCCCGATGCGCGTTACCGCGACGACTTCGAGGATTCGGACCTGGATGGCGACGGTTTCCTGAGCCAACGCGAATGGGAGCAGTATGCCGAGAAGCGCACGATGGTCAACTCGGTGATGGCGGTCAGGCTCGGGGGAACAGACGACATGACCGATCAGAACATTTTGTGGCGGTACTACCGGTCGCTGCCCAATGTCCCTTCGCCGCTGCTGTATCAGAACGTTCTTTATCTGATGAAAGAGGGCGGCATCCTGACAGCGCTTGATCCGACGACCGGCAAGGTGCTGAAGCAGGGGCGGCTCGAAGGCGCTCTGGATTTTTATTATTCATCTCCAGTTGCCGCGGACGGAAAGATTTTTGCGGCGAGCCAGGACGGACATGTATCGGTGATCCGGGCGGGCGCGGATTGGGAAGTGCTGGCGGTGAATGATATGGACGACGAGGTCTATGCCACGCCGGCGCCAGTCGACCACTGCCTGTATCTTCGCACGCGGAGCGCGTTGTATTGCTTTGGAAAAGCGGCCGGCACCTCGCATTGACTCAGTGCGGTGGGAGGGTGCCCATCCCGTAGCGAGCGGCTTCGGATTGCATCAGACGGGTGAGGTCGGCTTTGGCGCTCTCCGGCAGGCGTGAGGGCTTGTACTCGTCGAGCAGGCGCGAAACCTCCGCGGCCGCCCTTTGCATCATGGTCAGCGGTCCTTCCTTTTGCCACCGGCCCAGATTGGCGCGGTCGATGACGGGACCGGGGAACGTGATCTCTTTGCGCAGATGGCGGCGAGTGTGGTCCGCGATCAAGAGGTTCTTTTCGCGAAGCAGTTCTTCAAACAGGGCGAGTGCCGGGAAGTCTTCCCGGGGCTCGATGCCCTGCAGCACGCGAAAAGTCATGCCGCAGATTTCGTTGTCCACCACCAATTTCTCAAGGCTCTGGCAGCTCTCGAAGTCGAGCATTCCGGGGCCGGAGATGTTGTTGATCCCGCTCAGAGCCGCCAGAATGGCGCCCATGCCGGTCTCAAGCCCTGCCTGCGCGTCCAGTTGTTTCGAGTCGCTGAGGGCGATGTAGCTCTGTGTGGGCATGCCCAGGTACTTGCCGATTTCGCTATTGGCGCAATCCATCATGATGGTTTCGGGCGCGCCCATCGGAGTAGTCAAAAAGCGCACGTCGAAGACCGCGGGTGAGCCTCCGTAGAGCAGGGGGTGTCCGGGCCGGGTGAGTTGGCTGATGACCACTCCGCTCAGGTTTTCGGCCGTCTGCTGAACCAAACTTCCCACCAGGGTGACGGGCGCCACCAAACCGGAGAGCGGCATGGAAATCAGCTCCACGGGGATTGACCAGAGCGCGCAGTCCACCAGGTTCTGGCTGGTCACATCGCTCCATTTAATGGGCGCGGTGGGACAACAGGAGAAGACCGCCAGCGGTTTCTGTTCCAGCGCCTGCCGGCTTCCGCGAACCGCCAATTGGAGGTCTTTCATGATCTCAAAGGCCTGGACGGTGAATGCGCCGGTGACTACCGGCTTTTCGCCGTAAAGCAGGCTGAGGTACAGCCGGTAGCTGTCGGAGATTCTTTCGGGAACATCGGCGGGGATGAGCGCGGTGCTTTGCGAAGCGATGTGCTGGAAGCCGCTTACCAACTTCACATAGCGGACGTAGTCCGCGGTATCGGGTTTGCGAATCTCGCCGGTTTGTCCGTCGAGAATGTTGATGGCCGCCGAGCCGGGAGTGAAATATACGTTGTCGCCTTTGAAATCGTGGGTTTGACCACCGAGGACGTCATAAAGCTGAAACGACCGCGGGACGGTCTTCAGAGCACGATCGATGAGATCATCGGTGAAACAGGCGCGCCAGTTGCTTGCGTCAACGTGCGCACCGTGAGCGGCGAGCGCGTCGAGCACGCGCCGGTTGTGGATCTCCACTCCCAGCTTGCAAAGCACGTCACGCGCTTCCGCAACGATTCGCTGGATCAGTTGGTCATCGAGAAGTCTGAGAGCCGGCCGCATGTGCATTGCCTCGGGCTGGGATCATCATAGCCAAAACGCTGGAGTGCAGGCCGGTGGGCTTGTGGAGCACCCCTCGGGCTCGATATGCTGCGGCAATCTGCTTGAAAGGAGGATGCTGGCTTGCGTGAACGATTCACTGCCGGTGATCTTCGATTTGTCTTCATTTGCCTGGCGCTGCTGGTCGTGACCGTCTGGTTTTCGGCCACCTCCTTCTACAAAGCCTTCCCGGAAGCCTCTATTGACTTTCGGGTCACGCGAGATGATGCGCGTTTGCTCGCTGAGAAATTCCTGAGCGCACAAGGGCACGACGTGCGTGCCTATCGCGAGGCATCACGATTCAGTTTCGATGACTCCGCCAAGACATTCCTGGAACGCGAGTTGGGACTGGAGGCGGCCAACCGGCTGATGGGGTCGCATGTGCGCTTGTGGCGCTGGTCGCACCGGTGGTTCCGGCCACAACAGAAGGAGGAATTCCGCGTCGACATCACGCCTGCCGGCGAAACCGCCGGGTTCGAGCACGGGATTCCCGAGGCGGCTCCCCGGCCAAGCGTGGCGCCAGAGCAAGCGCGAGCGCTGGCCGAATCCTTTTTGCGGATGAAGATGGGCCGCGATCCCGGCGTGCTCGATTTCGTCGAGGCGTCCGCGGTGAGCCGGCCCGCGCGGCAAGATCACGTCTTTACCTGGAAAGAGCGGAACTTCGAAATCCACGAGGCGACGTACCGGTTTGAGGTCACCGTGCTGGGCAACGAAATCGGCGCGTACCACGAGTATCTGAAGGTGCCCGAAGCCTGGCTGCGCGACTACGACCGGCTGCGATCAAAGAATCTGGCCGCGCAGACCTTCGATACGGTTTTGTTGGTGGGGCTGGTGGTGGCTTTGCTGGCGACTATCGTCATCCGGGTGCGGGTGCGCGATGTTCGCTGGGGCCGGGCCACGCTGGTGGGCGCTACCGGAGCGCTGCTGTCGTTCCTCGCATCTCTCAATGCGCAGCCGCTGGCCGAGTTCGCTTACCCTACGACGGATTCCTACGGCAGCTTCATCGCGCGCCATATCATGCAGGAGTTATTGGTCGCGCTCTCCAGCGGCAGCCTGCTTTTCGTGCTCACGGCCGGAGCTGAGCCCTTATACCGGCAATTTTTCCCATCCAAGATTTCGCTCGGCAGCCTCTTTCGCCCGCGCGGGCTGAGAACCAAGAGCTTTTTCAAAGGCGCTGTCCTCGGGCTCACGTTAACGGGCATCTTTGTGGCGTACCAGATTGTCTTCTACCTGCTGGCGCGGCGGATGGGTGCGTGGTCGCCGGCGGATGTTCCTTATGACGACCTGTTAAATACACGTTTCCCGTGGCTGTTTGTGCTGTTCGGCGGGTTTCTGCCGGCGATATCGGAAGAGTTTCTGTTTCGCATGTTCGCCATCCCGTTTCTGAAGAAACTGCTGCGCGTTACCTGGGCCGCGGTCATCCTGGCGGGCTTCATCTGGGGATTTGGGCATGCGGGATATCCGCAGCAGCCGTTCTACATTCGTGGCGTCGAGGTGGGGATCGGGGGAGTGGCGCTGGGAATCATCATGCTCCGCTGGGGCATTTTGCCGACGCTGGTGTGGCATTACTCGGTGGATGCACTGTACACCGCGCTGCTGTTGATGCGTTCCCACAACCTTTACTTTGCGCTTTCCGGCGCGTTGAGCGCGGGCATCATGGCGCTACCCGTCTTGATTGCATGGGTTGCGTATCTTCGCAACGGAGGCTTCGAACCGGAAGCCGGGCTTACCAACGGTGACGAGGGCGTGGCGCTGCCTGTGGCGGCTGAGGTCTCGCCGGCGCCGGAGGAGGTTGCGCCGGCTGGCAGCCAGCCCATGACGGTCCGCAGGCGTTTAGCAGCGGCGGCTATTGTTGCCGTTTCACTCGGAACTCTGTTGACGCCAGTCCAGCGATTCGGTGATCTGCCGAGGTTCGGCCTAGGCGCGCCGCAGGCGCAATCGGCGGCGGACGCCTTTCTGCGCAAGAGCGGCATGGACCCGGCAAAATTCCGTACAGCGGTTTTTCCGGTGAACCTGGGAGACGATCAGGCGATCAAATATTTCCTCGAGCGCCGCCCCGTCGCGTATGTCGCCGATGCGTGGCAGCGTTACGTCCCACTGCACGGCTGGACGGTACGCTACTACCGGCCCCTCGACAAGGAGGAGATTCGCGTGGCGCTGGATCCGGAGAAAGGCGGGGTTATCGGCTTTACGCACCTGCTTCCGGAAGATCGCGCGGGCGCAGACCTGGCGCCGGAGGAGGCGCGCAAGATTGCCGCTGATTATCTGTCGGCGCGGGGCATCGACCTCTCCCGGCTGGAGTTGAAGGAAACCACATCGGAACGGAAGAAGGCGCGACGCGACCACACGCTGGTTTGGGAGGCGAGTGCGGGCGATGCCAGGAACGTGGAGGAAGCGCGGTACCGCATCCGCGTCGAAGTCGACGGTGGCCAGGTGGCGGCCATGACTCCGTTCTGGAAACTGCCGGAAGCGTACGTGCGCGAGCGGTCACAGCGGAATCTGCTGTCGAATATCCTGCTGTTCCTGCGCATCATTTTCATAGCCGGAGCAGTGACGCTGTCCCTCTGGCTCATCGTGCAGCGTACGCGCAAGGGCGAGTTGCGGTGGGGGAACATCATGAAACTAACGGCGCTTGTTTCGGCGTTGGGGCTTTTGAGCGCGATATCGGAGGCGCCGCTGTTCCTTCGGAACTACGATACGGCCATGCCCCTGGAAACTTTCCGAGCCGTCATGATCGCGGGAATCGTCATTGGCGTGCTTGGCCTCTTCCTGGGATTGGCATGCTGCGCCGGCCTGTTGTTCGCCGTGCGCCCGGACAGCCTGGCCGTACTTAAGGCCGCGCATCGCCGCACAGTGCTGGTCGACAGCCTGATTGCGCTGGCGGTTGCGGTTGGACTTGCCGTCCTGATCAGCCAGTGCGAATGGTTGCTGATTGACCGCTTTCACGCAGAGGCCGTGCTATCAGCGGGCAATCCGGATGTTTTCGGTTCGATGTCGCCTGCGGTGTCTGCGGCGGCTGGGGCATTCGAGGAGGCCTTAATCGAACTCAGCGCGCTGGCCCTGATCGGCTACGCAGCCGGCTGGCTGGGCCGCCGGCGGTGGCTAATCGCGGTGGCTGCGCTTGCCGCGATCGCCGCATTCGTTCCCAGCCAGGTACACACGGCGGGGGAATTTGCGCTGCACTACGCGATGCTGCTGGCAGTCGCGGGCGCGGTGTGGGTATTTGTTCGCGGATTTGCCGGAGGGAACGCCCTCGCGTATTTGCTTACAGTTCTCGCGCTGGGGCTCGGGCGCAGAGCGCTGATGCTGCTCGAGCAGCCGTACGGCGGTTTTCGTGTGCAGGGCTGGGCGGTGCTGTTCCTTTTGGCGCTGATTCTGGTTTGGGCCATCAGACCAACACTGATCAACCGCTGCCTCTGGTCGCGGCTCGGTTAGGGGCTGTTCGGGCCGAGGCCGAGCCAGTCGGTGATCAGGCGGTAGGTAAACCCCCATAGGGGAAGGCCGTTCAACTCAATGGCTGGAAACATGACTTCCTTTGGCTGGCCGGGCACCGAGTGTAGAGAGTGCCGGGCGGGATCACGGAGTACGCTCAGGGGAGCCCACAGGGCTTCAACGGCTTCTCGCGGATCGAGAGTGGTTGGGAATTGTCCATTCACGCGGAACAGGAATGGCGCCACCAGCAAGAATCGCCCGGTTTTCCGCCCCGCCAGCATGGGCTGCAATGCGGCTTCAAGATGCTCGCGCCCGAGATTGATTCCGCACTCTTCGTTGAGTTCGCGAAGGGCCGTATGCAGCAGATCGGGGTCCTCGGGTTCACGCCGGCCGCCCGGAAATGACCAGTGTCCCGACCAGGGGTCATTCTCACGCTCGGCGCGGCGGATGAGCAGAACGGACTCCTCAGGCTCGAGCGCATGGAGAATTGCAACCGCTGCTTCGGGATCCGCCATCTCCTTTATGATCCATCAGGATCGGCTTCACCGCCCCATCACTAACGTGGCGGGCCTCGCATGTGATTGTGCCGGATAGGCGTACAACTTCGTGATATCTTCCGTCAACATTGACGGCAGGCCGCTGGTGGATTAATTTTTGGTCATAGAGCTGCCCTCCAGCAAAAGGGGCTGTTGTGCGCCCTTCTGCGAGTTCGAGCCATGTATTCCAAGTGGTGGGTACTAATGGACCCGGGGGCAATGAAAAATCGGAGGACAAAGTGCTGAAACGATTCTTACAGGATCAACAGGGCCAGGACTTGATTGAATACACGCTGCTAGTAGCGTTCGTGTGTCTCGCGACGGCTGCGTTGTTCGTTAGTTCGGGCGGAAGCCTTACCGGTATTTGGATTACCGCGAACAGCCAGCTCGGCGCCGCAAACACTTCAGCCAGTTAAAATACGAGAAACCTGGACAAAACCCGGATCGGCAATTGAAGGACAAGTCCATGATCTGGATTGCGGTGCTGGGAGTCGCGCTATGGCTGTTGTTTGCCTGTCCTCCGGCCAGGCGCGGCGTCCTCCGAGCCACCCGAGCGTGCTGGAGTCAGATTCGAGCCAGGCTGCCGCATCCCGCCGCGCGGCCAGGCCGGCGGCCGCACCGCGCCGAAGCGGCGCCGTCCGTTTGATGCCCCGTATTACGCCGTCTTGGCTGGAGAAGCTACGAAGCGATAGCCCAGCCCGCGAACCGTGAGCAGGTGTCGGGGCCGCGTGGGGTCATCCTCGATATAACGACGAAGGCGGACGATGAAATTGTCGATGGCGCGCGTATCCGTGTCCTCGTGAAGACCCCACACTTCTTCGAGCATCATTTTGCGGGATACCGGTTTACCTTCGCGCTCGATCAAGTATCGGAGGACGTTGGCTTCCATCAACGTCAGCGGAAAGGTCTGGTTGCGAACGCGGAGTTCCAGAAGATCGAAATGCACGGACTTGTCACCGAACGTGAATGTGCCCTTGGGCTTGGGCGGCGCAGCCGTGGCGTTTTCGTGATTCAACGATGCACGCAGCCATTCGTGGCGGCGTAGCAGGCCGCGGAGGCGCGCAATCAAAATGGACAGGTCAAAGGGCTTGGTCAGATAGTCGTCGGCGCCCGCGGCAAAACCTTTGAGCACATCTTCGGGATGCCCGCGCGCAGTGAGCATAAGCGTGGGGATGAACTTTCCGGCGTGACGCAGCTCGGCGATGACGGTGAAACCGTCTTTGCCCGGGAGCATGACGTCGAGAATCACCACGTCGAAAGCCTGGGTCTCCGACAGTAACAATTCGAGCGCGGCTTCCCCGGTCTCCACTACCTGGACCTGATACCCCTCGGCTTCCAGGTTGAAACGCAACCCCTCGGCAAGGTGCTGTTCGTCTTCTACCACCAGGACGAGGCTCATTTGGCGATCGGCAGTTGCAGGACGAAAGTGCTTCCCCGCCCCGGACCTTCGCTTTCCGCCCATGCGCGGCCGCCGTGCCGCTTAGCCACGGAACGGACGATGTACAGGCCAAGACCGATTCCCTTCACGCGCGTGGCCAGCGACCCCGGAGCGCGGTAAAAACGCTTGAAAATCCGTTTCAGCTCGGTGCTAGGTATGCCCGCCCCCTGGTCGGTAACCCGGAGCGATACGTACTTCCCGTCGACCTGGGCGGTCTCCACGGTAACCTTTATGTCGGTTCCGGAGTACTTGACGGCATTTTCGATCAGGTTGGTAATCGCTGCCCGCACTTCATCCATGTCGCCAAGAATCGCGACCGGCGGCCCCGGGCGATATTCGAGCGACTCCGGGCGGATGTTATACAGCGTCCGCGCACGAGCCATACACTCGGCTACGACTCCACCGAGGTCGATCGGCGAAAGACTCGGCTTGCGGCTGGAGGCGCCCATGCGACCGGTGCGCAAGACTTGCTCGATGGTGGTCAAGAGCCGATCGCTCTCGTCCAGCATGATGCGATAGAACTCCTTGCGTTTGGGCTCGTCGACGGCGCGCGTCTGCAGCGTTTCGAGATAAAGCCGGATGGCAGCGACGGGAGTCTTCAGCTCGTGGGTGACTGCGTTGATGAAAGCGTCGTGCTGCTCGTTGCGCCGGATCTCCCGCACCAGGAAGGCGGTATTCAACACAACTCCGGCGATGATCATCGCCAGGAGCAGGATACCCAAGAAAAGTAGAATGCCGCTACGCCAGTTGAGAACCACCCAACCGATGTAGAGAAGGAGAATGACCGAGATCAGGCCGGCGCCGAGCGCGATGAAGAACGCGATCGACTTGCGCCGGCCGGCGACTACCATGACTCCAGCTTATGCCCAACCGGGATTGGGCGCAGCCCTCGGGTCTAAGCAGCTTCCCGTTCGACCAGAGCGGTGGTGACCTTAGCCACGTGTACGGATTTAGCGATGCCGAAGAACTTCAAGATCTTGATTTGAATCCAGGAGAGATCGAGCTCATACCAGGCCAGGCCGTGGCGCGCCGATGTAGGATGTGCGTGGTGGTTGTTGTGCCAGCCTTCACCGAAAGTCATGAGGGCAACCCACCAGTTGTTGCGGGAATTATCACGGGTCGCGAAGCGGCGACGGCCCCACATATGCGTGGCGGAGTTCACCAGCCACGTGGCATGGAGACCGAAGACCACTCTGACGAAAATCCCCCACAGCATCAAGGGAAGCCCGCCGAGGGCGAAGAGCAGCAGCGCAAGTACTATGGTCGGCAGCCAGTGATAATTGTTCAGCCAGACATAGAAGCGGTCCTTCGCCAGATCGGGCGCGTACTTGGACATAGCCCGGGTGTTGTTGTGCATGCTCTCCCCACTCAGGAGCCAACCGGCATGAGCCCACCACGCGCCCTCGTTGGGTGAGTGGGGGTCGCCGGGCAGATCGGACTTCTGGTGGTGAATTCGATGAGTGGCCACCCAGGAAATCGGTCCGCCTTCCAGGGTGAGAGCCCCGCAGACTGCAAAGAAATACTCGAGACCCACCGGCACCTTATATGACCGGTGCGTATGCAGGCGATGATAGCCCATGCTGATGCCCAGTCCAGTAGTCATCCAGTACAGGAGAATGGTGGCGGCGAGAACCTGCCAGTTGAAGAAGAACAGCGCGGCGATGGCCCCGAGATGCAGGATCGCCATGACACTTGTAACGGGCCAGTTCGTTTTCTGTTGGTTGAACATTTAGGGATTTGGTCGCTGCTCGGAGTCGGTCTGTTGCCGTTGGCAGGTCAACCACTAAGCTATCAGTGATTGGATCGGCGATTTGTAAGAGTTGTGTAATTTCGAAGGGTATAGCCACATGATCGGGCTATTCCACCGCTAGCAGCTGGCTATGCCACGCGTTCTCTTTGGTTACAATCTGGTTGTCATGTGGCGAGCGGCACTCCATCCAGCATGTCGCTGGCGCGGCCTTGTTAGACTTTAGGTGAAGTGCCGCGCCGAATCCTGGTATCCGCTGGAGAAGCCTCGGGCGACCGCTACGCGGCAATGCTCGTGGAAGAGTTGCGGCACGTCTGGCCCAATGCTGAATTCTACGGTTGCGCGGGGCCGCGCATGCGGCGGGCGGGTGTCGAGCCGGTGATCGAGGCCGAAAGCCTGGCGGTGGTCGGACTGGCAGAGGTGGTGACTCACCTGCCGCGCATCTACGGGCAGTATCGCAAGCTCCTGGAGGCCACCCGGAGAAGGCTTCCGGACCTTGCTATCCTGACGGATTCTCCGGATTTTCATTTGCGCGCCGCGGCGCGGCTGAAACGGATGGGAGTGCCCGTGTTGTACCTGGTAGCCCCGCAAGTTTGGGCGTGGCGCAAGGGGCGCATCCCGCGGATCCGCCGCACGGTGGATCGCCTGCTCTGCATCTTCCCGTTTGAGGAAGCCTTCTTTCGGGAACATGGCATTCCAGCGTGGTATATAGGCCATCCGCTGGCCGGGCAAGTGCGGCCGGCGCTCGAAAAATCCGAGTTTTTTCGGAAACACAGATTAGATCCGGGCCGTCAATTAGTTACGGTATTGCCCGGAAGCCGGAAAGGCGAAGCGGCGCGGCATTTGCCGGCTTTGCTGGATGCGGTGGAGCGAATTTACAGGCATCAGGTCACACATTTCTTGTTACCAGCTTCGGAAACAACAGGTGCAGCGTTTTTCCGGGATCGCATCGGCGGCGCGCCCATCCACGTGATTGAGGGTGAAACCCGGGAGGCGATCGCCCACGCCGATCTGGCGCTGGCTGCCAGCGGCACCGTCACCATAGAAGCAGCGCTCGCCGGCGTGCCTATGGTCACTTTTTACAAAGTGACCGCGCTGAGCTGGTTCGCGGGGCGGTTCCTGGTTCGCGTGCCGTTCTATTCGATGGTGAACCTGGTGGCGGGACGGGCCGTGGTTCCGGAGTTGATGCAGTCGGAAATGACCGGGGAACGCTTGGCCGCTGAGGCTCTGCGGCTGCTCGGAGACGCCGGTGCGCGCGAATGCATGCGCCAGGATCTGGCGGAAGTAGCCGGCCAGCTCTCGGGAGAAGGACACGCGATGGCGAAGGCCGCCGCTCTGGTCGAGGAATTAATGGAAGGACATGCAGCACATGTATCGTAATCTCTGGCTCGCGCTGGCGCTCGGGGCCATCGCGGTGAACGCGCCGGGGCAGGAGCGGCGCTCGCGCATCGACGTGGATCACTACGTGATCAATGCCGAAATTAACCTGAACACGCAGACGCTGGGCGCCAAGGTCGCGGTGCGTTTCATTCCGCTCGATGACAACATCACCGCCGCAACATTTGAGTTGAATAACGCACTCAACGTCTCGCGTGTAGTGGATGACGCCGGGCGGCAGATTCCGGCCTCGCGGTCGCAACAGGATTTTACCGTGCGGCTGAATTTCGACCAGCCGCTGGCGAAAGGCAAGCCGGTGACGGCGACGTTCGACTATGACGGCCGGTTGGCGGGTAATGAGGATTCGCCGGTTTATGGGATTAAGTTCGCCGCCATTCACAACGATTACGCGTACCTGATGTATCCGGCGCGCTGGTTCCCCATCAGCGGTTACACGACCGACCGTTATTCGGCGGAGATGAATATCACGGTTGCCGCGGGAAACAAAGTGGTATCGAGCGGGCTTGAAACGTCACGCCCCAGCGGAGACAAGATCGTCTACAGTTTTCGTTTCGACGAACAGTCGTTCCCCGGCAGTCTCGCGGTGGTGCACGGCGAGCCCGCGAAGGTCAGTTCGTCCGGCGTAATGACCACTATTTTCTTCAGAGGCAGTGAGCAATCCATGGCCAACATGTACGGCCAGGAAACCGGCAAGATCATGACCTACTTCACGGCCATGTTCGGCTTGCCTCCATACGCCAATCTGGCACTGGTCGAAACCGAAAATGGGGCGCCCAATGGCTACGCGGCTCCCGGCGTGATTTTTCTGAGCCCGCGAGGAATCGGACGCGAGGTAGGAATCAAGCTAATGGCCAACCAGATCTCGCGGCAATGGTGGCAGGTATTGCTCTCTCCGGCGACGCGCAATCATCTGTGGCTCAGCAATGGCTTTGCAGCGTACTCGGAATTGCTTTACAGCGAACATACCAACGGACCGGGAGCGCTCGAAACCCAGTTTCGCGACGTGGCCGTGGAGGCGCTGACCGTCGACAATGTGCCGATCATCCAGGCCTCGCGGCTGGAGGATTACTCGCCGGAACTGTGGGCGCTCACGGGATCGAAAGGCGCGGCCGTGCTGAACATGTTGCGATTCGTTCTGGGCGATGCCAAGTTTTTCGAGACCATCAAGGAGTACGTCAAGAACCACGCGTGGAAATCCGTGACCACCGAGGATTTTCGCAAAGCCGCTGAATCCGTGTCGCAGCAAAACCTGGGCTATTTCTTTATCGAGTGGATCGAATCGAGCGGCGCGCCGGAGTTCAAGATGGATTACACGATTTTCCGCACACAGAAAGGCTTCCGCGTGATGGGGAAGGTGGCGCAGGATCTCGACACCTTCCGCATGCCCGTGGATCTGAAGATCGAGACGGAGGGTAATCCGGAAGAGAAGCGCGTGGAGGTCGTAGGGACCTCGTCCGAGTTTTCCGTGGATACCTTCGGCAAGCCGAAGACAGTGATTATCGACCCGAACAACCGTCTGATGCGTTACTCGAATGCCATGCGCGTGGCGGTATCCATCCGGCGCGGTGAGCAATTTGCCGAGATCAGCGAATTCGGGGAGGCTTTGAAGGAATATCAGAAGGCCCTCGAAACGCAGAAGAACAGCTCGCTGGCGCACTACCGCATTGCGGAAGTGTTCTTCCTGCAGAACAACTATCAATCGGCGGCCAACGAGTTCCGTGAGGTGCTCAACGGGGATCTGGAGCCCAAGTGGACCGAGGTCTGGTCACACATCAATTTGGGCAAGATCTTCGACATCACCGGCCAGCGGGAGCGCGCGGTCAACGAATATCAGCTCGCGCAGCGCACTCGTGATAATACTCAGGGCGCGCAGGACGAAGCAGCCAAATACCTGAAGAAGCCGTACGAGCGGCAAAGAAGCTCGAATGCGCTAGACGAGAGGTGACGCGGGCCGCCGTTTTGGTGGCGGTGGAGCCCTACTCGGTTGTTTGCACGTCCGGCTGTGGCAGCCTTGGGCGCCGTCCTCCCCCGGTCTTTCTGGGGCGGCTTTGCCGGCGGGATCCGGCTCCCGCACCGGCCGCCTTACGGCGGGGACGACGCGACGCCTTGGCGAGTTCAGAGGCAGGCTGGCCCATGATGAGCGGCTGCGGTTCTTCGGTCGGCTGCTCATCGCTGATCGCCGCGGGTTCCGGCTCGGGAACCGCCGGAGGATGAAACTCCGCGCCGAGGTAGACCATGAGACCCTTCTCTTCCACCGGTTCGACGCGCACCACGCCCTTGTCCTGGGCGAAATTCAGCAGCTCGCCGAATTCCTGGAATCCGAATTTCTTCCAATCGAATTCCGGCTGTTCCTCTTTGACCCAATTGGCAAGGTCCTCGGCGGAAGCCCCGTTGTCGACTTCCAGGCGATGCGTTTCCAGCACGTCGCGCAACACGGGCAGCGCCTCTTCGGGCTTCGCGGCGCTGGCCTGCTCCGCCCCCATTTCGCCCTTGCGCATGATCATGTAACGGCCCTCGCCGCCGGTCACGTTCACCAAGTCGGCCTTTTGCAGCTTTTCGACGAAATCGGTAAACGAGCCGGCGCCGTAAGCTTTCTCGCTGAAGGTGGAATCGAGCTGCAGCATGGTGGATTTGAGCAGTCCAAGCTGCGGCCGCACTTCACGGCGCTCAAGCACCTGCAGCGCGCGGTCGACCAACGGCATGACGAGCGAGAGATCGAGCGGCGGCGGCCTCCTCTGCCCGCCCCGTTGCGGAGGCGCACTCTGTGTGTGGTTCTGCATCTGGCTGGGCGGTCCACTGCTTCGCTGCTTGGGCGTGTCCATGAGCAGGGCTTCATAGCTGATGAACTCGTGGCAATTCTTCTGCAAGATAGTGGACGTAAACGCACGCCCGCCTACCACGAATACGCGCTTGTCGTATTGCTTGAGCTTGTTCACCAGCGCGATGAAGTCGCTATCGCCGCTCACGATGGCGAACGCGTTGATGTGGTCGTGGGTGAAGGCCATCTCGAGCGCATCCAGCGCGAGATTGATATCGGCTCCGTTTTTGTCGCCGCGCGGTGAGGGATCGCGCTGTACCATCTGCACGGCGTGCTCGGAGAGTTGGCGCGTGAAGGTGTCCTGGCGGCCCCAGTTAGCGTATGCAATCTTAGTAACAATCTCTCCGCGCTCTTTCAGCGCATCGAGGACAGCGGCAACATCGAATTCCCGCTGTAGAGTGGATTTGACGCCGATCTCGATGTTATCGAAGTCGATGAATACGGCGATCTTGTACTTTTCTTCCATTTCCTGTCTTCTCATTTTTTTCAACCGTAAGCGTTATGCCGGCACGCTTGAGCGGACGAAGTCTACGATCTCTTCAAGCGAGGCGCCGGGCTGAAATACCGCAGCCACACCTTGGCGCTTGAGGTCGGCGGCATCTTCGTCCGGAATAATGCCGCCCACGATCACTTTCACGTTGGTCAATTCTCTTTCACGCAGCAGATCCATCACGCGCGGCACGATGGCGTTGTGCGCTCCCGAAAGAATAGACAGGCCGATCACCTGCACATCCTCCTGAAGCGCGGCATTCACGATCATCTCCGGCGTCTGCCGCAACCCGGTGTAGATAACCTCCATACCGGCATCGCGCAAAGCACGCGCGATGATCTTGGCGCCACGATCGTGGCCGTCAAGACCCGGTTTGGCCACCAGCACTCGGATGGGCGGCGACATGGATCAGACGAGGCTCGTTTCCTGGTACGAGCCAAAGACCTCCCGCAGGGCATCGCAAATCTCGCCCAGCGTAGCATAAGCGCGGACCGCATCCAGGATGAACGGCATGGTGTTTTCCGTTCCTTCGGCAGCCCGCCGGAGGGCACCCAGGGAAGCCCTCACGCAACCATTATCGCGCGTCGCGCGCAAAGCTGCCAGTTTCCTGGCCTGGTGCGCCTGGGCAAGCTGGTCAATCTGGAGAATTTCGATCGCGTCCTCGTGATCCGACTGAAATGCGTTGACGCCGACGATGATCTTGTCGCCGGCTTCGACGGCCCTCTGATACTCGTAGCTGGCGTTGGCAATTTCTCTCTGTGGAAAGTTCTGTTCGATGGCCGCGATCATGCCGCCCATCTCGTCGATGCGGCGAATGTAATCGCGCGCGGCGCGTTCGGTGTCCAAAGTCAGCCGTTCCAGGAAGTAGCTGCCGCCCACGGGATCGGCAGCGGCGATAACGCCGGACTCGTGAGCAATGACCTGCTGTGTGCGCAACGCGATGGTGACGGCGTGCTCGCTGGGCAACGCATATGCCTCGTCAAGAGAATTGGTGTGCAGCGATTGACAGCCGCCCAGCACGGCGGCGAGCGCTTGAATCGTGGTGCGAACGATGTTGTTGTACGGCTGCTGCCAGGTCAGCGAGCAGCCGGCAGTCTGAGCATGGAAACGGAGCTTCAGGCTGCGCTCGTCCTTGGCGGCGAAGCGATCGCGCATCACATTGGCCCAGATTTTTCGCGCGGCCCGGTACTTGGCGATCTCCTCGAAGAAGTCGTTGTGCGCGTTGAAGAAAAAGCTGAGGCGCGGGGCGAACTCGTCGATAGCGAGACCGCGCTCGAGCGCCCACTCGACGTACTCGATGCCATCGCGCAGCGTGAACGCCAGTTCCTGAACGGCCGTTGAACCAGCTTCGCGGATGTGATAGCCGCTGATAGAAATGGGATTGAAACGAGGCGTGCGGCGGGCGGAAAACTCGATGGTGTCGGTAACCAGCCGCATGGAGGACCGCGGCGGGAAAATGTACTCCTTTTGCGCGATGTATTCCTTCAGAATGTCGTTTTGGATGGTGCCCGACAAACGGTCCCAGTCAGCGCCCTGCTTCTCCGCCACCACCAGGTACATGGCCCACAGTACGGCTGCCGGCGAGTTGATGGTCATGGAAACGGTCACGTCGCCCAGCGGAATCCCGCGGAACAGCGTCTCCATGTCCTCGAGCGAGCTGATGGACACGCCGCACTTACCGACCTCACCCTCGGATAGCGCGTGGTCCGCATCGTAACCCATGAGTGTCGGGAGATCGAACGCTACCGACAAGCCGGTCTGTCCTTGCTCCAGCAGGTAGTGATAGCGGCGGTTGGTTTCTTCCGGCGTGGCGAAGCCGGAGAACTGGCGCATGGTCCAGAGCTTGCCGCGGTACATGCTTTCGTGAATCCCGCGCGTGTAGGGAAAAACACCCGGCTCGCCGAGATCGCGCGACTGATCGAAACCGGCGAGGTGCTCCGGCGTGTAAAGTGGCTCGACGGGCACGCCGCTGATGGTCGTGAACGGGCGAGTAGTGGGAGGCGGAACTGTCGCGGCTGGAGCCTTCATCCGACAACCAGTGTAGCGCGGCGGCGTAACCTTCAAACGGACCCTGGGCCCAGCAAATCCGCCGCTGTGATGGCGTACACCTCAGCACACTCGGCAATCCGGTGGATAGGTACAAACTCATTCGGGCCATGCGAAACCGTGATTAACCCCGGCCCGTAGGCAAACGCTGGAATCCCACGTTCGGCATAAAAACGGTTCTCCAGCAAGCCCGGGCACATTTCAAACCGGGCCGCGTGATTAGTGACCCGCTCGATGCTGCGCGCGAGCGCCTGACCAACGTCGTCGCTTTCCGCAACACCAGATGAGTGCCCTTCCTGCAACACCTCAACGTGGAGATCGACGCCGGCACCCGCCTGCTCGAGAATTTCAAACAGGCGTCGCTTCTCTGTATCGAAGTCCTCCTCCGGATTGATCCTGCGGTCCACGGTAAATGAGCAGGCATCCGGCACGGTATTGAAATTGGCTCCGCCGCCGGAGCGTCCGCCCAACATCAGGATGGAGTGGCGTGCCGCCTCCGGCGAGATGTGGAATTGAGTTATGCGCTGCTCGACCTCCGCCTTGAGCCCCATAAGCGCCTGGGCTATGCGGAGCATGCCTTCGAACGCGTTCACACCCTCACACTGCCGGCCGACGTGCGCTGACTTGCCCTTTACCGTAACATTGAGCGTGATGGCGCCACGATTGGCGTTCCAGATCACATCTCCGGTGGGTTCGGGCGTCAGCATCCCGATGGCGTCTTTGCCGAGCAAGCCTCGCTCCGCGAGATGGCGTGATCCTCGCGGGCCGGCAGTTTCTTCATCGGGCACGAAAACCAGGGCGATGCGGCCCTTGCGCAGCAGGCCGTGATGGTGGAGCGCTTTGGCGGCATAGATCATCGCGACCAAGCCGCTCTTCATGTCCGAAGAACCGCGACCAAATAGATTAGCGCCGCGCACAACGGGCATGAATTGGGCTCGAGTATACGCAGGCACGACGTCGTAATGACCACTGAAGTAGAGCGTTCGCTCACCATCGCCCACAAAGCTCAGGACGCAATCGCCTTCGACTCGCGTGTCTGCGAAGCCCAGTTGGCGTAACGTCCGGCAAAGCAGGTCGACAGCCTGAGCATAAGCGTTCCCGGGCGGATTTTCCGTCGGAATGGCGATTAAGTCACGGGTCAGCTCCAGCATCGCCATCCCGTGTGAGCACACGGTTTCGTGGAGCAGCGAATGGCTGGCATGGCTCACTGTACGAGTGTGGCATAGTGGCACGACTTCAATTCGGACTGCGCGGGCGCCGCGTTATACTGCGGCTTAATGCTCAAATCAACGATTTTTCGGGAATACGACATCCGCGGCATCGCTGACGAGGAACTGCTGGATCCGGGCATTGTGGAACTGGGCCAGGCGATCGGCACTTATCTGCGGCGAAAGAACGGGAAGAATATCAACCTGGGGCGCGACTGCCGGTTGAGTTCCACGCGGTTGCGCAACGCGCTCATCGAGGGCCTGGTAGCAAGCGGCTGCGAGGTAACGGACATCGGCGTGGCCCCGACACCGCTGCTTTATTACTCGGTGTTCCATTTGAAGGCCGCGGGCGCGGTCATGATCACGGGTAGCCACAATCCGTCGGAATACAACGGATTCAAAGTAGTGTCTGGCGGGTCCACCATCCATGGCGACGAAATTCAAGAGCTGCACAGGATGATCGAGAAGCGCGATTTCCTCGAGGGTACGGGTTCGGAAAAATCCGTGGATGTCGTCACACCCTATGTGGACGAGATCAGTGCACAGTTCCAGTTCGAGCGGCGCATCAAGGTGGTTGCGGATGCCGGCAATGGCACCGCGGGGCCGGTGATGCATCGCATTTTCCAGAAGTTGAATTGTGAAGCCACCGAGCTGTTCTTCGACATGGATGGTCATTTCCCGAACCATCATCCCGATCCGACAGTGCCGAAGTACCTGGGCCAAATGATTGAAGCCGTGCAATCGAAGGGCGCCGACCTCGGCATCGCTTTCGATGGCGACGCGGACCGCATTGGCGCGGTGGATGACCGGGGCACCGTGATTTACGGCGATCAATTAATGATCATCTACTCGCGCGAGATCCTGAGGCGTAAACCGGGCGCCACGTTTATCGGCGAAGTGAAGTGCTCGCAGGCTCTTTACGACGACATTCGCCAGCGCGGCGGCAACGCCATCATGTGGCGAACGGGGCACTCGCTGATCAAGGCCAAGATGAAAGAAACGCACGCGGAGCTTGCCGGCGAGATGAGCGGGCACATGTTTTTCGCTGACCGCTATTACGG
>Ga0335077_10001635_pt1 | contig 26704 bp, 23 predicted proteins | sample Lox_Sample_31_FD_207151 | JGI IMG/M metagenome (GOLD analysis project Ga0335077, IMG submission 207151) | Soil microbial communities from Loxahatchee National Wildlife Refuge, Florida, United States - Lox_Sample_3.1 | ecosystem: Environmental > Terrestrial > Soil > Wetlands | place: USA... | reverse complement strand
GCCGCCGTCTGGGCCGCATTGCCAATCGACTCACCAAGATGGTTTGCGAAGCGCACACCCTCGAAACACCAGAAAAATAGGCAGAGATTAGCCGGTTAAACGAGGAACTCCGACGGGAGGTCGAATCCCTGCTGTCGGCCGACCTGGCGACCGGCTGCTTTCTGGACGAACCGGTCATGCGGCAGGCCGCGGCGATGCTGGCCTCGCCAGCGAGCGGTAGCCAGCATCGTCTTACAGCGGATTTCGAACTGGGGCCCTACGTGATCGAGGCCTATTTGGGAGGCGGTGGCATGGGCGAGGTGTATCGAGCCAAGGACAAGCGCCTCCACCGTACGGTTGCATTGAAGGTTCTGTCACCGCAACTGGCGGATAGCGCCGGTTGGCGCCAGCGTCTGGAGCGGGAAGCCGAGGTGATCTCTTCGCTGAACCATCCTCACATCTGCACGCTGTACGATATCGGCCGCCAAGGCGAGATTGACTACCTGGTGATGGAGCTTCTCGAAGGAGACACGCTGGCACAGCGGCTGAAACGAGGAGTACTTCCACTGTCCAAGATGCTGGAGGTAGCGACTGAGATCGCCAGCGCGCTGACGGCAGCGCATGCGGCCGGTATCCTTCATCGCGATTTGAAACCAGGCATCATGCTGACGAAATCCGGAGCGAAATTGTTAAATTTCGGCCTGGCTAAGATACGGGCAGCAGCCCCAGCGGAAAAAGAAGTAAGCGATATATCGGCACCCATCACGGCGGCAGGCATGGTAATGGGGACGGTGCAGTACATGAGCCCCGAACAGATTCGTGGCCAAGAAGCAGACTTCCGCAGTGATGTGTTCGCTTTTGGCGCGATGCTGTTCGAGATGCTAACCGGCAAGAAAGCCTTCACGGGCGACAGCCAGTTCGCATTGATGAACGCCATATTGGATAAGGATACCGAAACTCTTGGTTCGTTGCAGCCGCCGAGCCCGCCCGCGCTCGAAAGACTCGCGAAAAAGTGTCTCGCCAAGGGGCCGGAGGCCAGGTGGCAGAGCACCAGCGATCTCGAAAGCGAACTGAGACAAATAGGCCTCGATCACGTAGGGTCCTAGTGCTACGAGCGCACGAGGCGATGTGGTGGTCGTCCGGTACGCTGACGACAATGTCATCGGCTTCCAGCATGTGACTGATGCAGATCGATTCCTGATGGAATTTCGGGAGCGGCTGCAGAAGTTCGGGCTGGAACTGCACCCAGATAAGACGCGCCGGATTGAGTTCGGGCGGTTTGCCGAAGTCAACCGGACCAAGAGAGGAGAAGGGAAGCCCGCGGCGTTCGACTTTCTGGGATTCACGCATATCAGCGGGAAGGACCGGAAAGGGGGCTACGCCGTGAAGCGCAAAACGATCAGCAAGCGGATGCGAGCCAAGCTGTTAGAAATCAAGCAGCAGCTACGTAGACGCCTGCATGAACCGGTGGCGCACACCGGCCAATGGCTTCGGTCGGTGGCTCTGCCCGATATAGTCCAACGGCTTGCCGCCCGGACCCTGCATCGGGTTGCCTTCCGGCTGAAAAATGAAGAAATGCGGCGCATATTGCGGATGGCGTGCCTGCTGGATCTTTTCCAGTTCCTTACGCGCTTGCTCCAGGCGCGCCTGCCGAGCGGCCAGTCTCTCTTCCACGCTGTTCTGGCGCCGGAACGAGTCCACCCCGGCGCGCGCCCGAATCTTGGTGCCATAATGCATTACCCGCTCCAGACTGATCACCTGGGCCTCGTCCAAGGCATGCAGCTGTTGCGTGAACAGAGCATCCAACTCCGGCTTCCAGGTCATCCGGAACTTGCTCAAGGTGTGATGGTTGATTTCCTATAGCCCGGTGAGTCATTGCAGGCCGGCTCGAATGCCATCAAGCGCGTCAACTCCCGTGCTGAGCGGACGCCTTGGCTATAGCCGTACAACCAGACGCTGATCAGCCAGCGCGGAGACCAGCCCGGCCGCCCGGCTTCACCTTCTTTCGATTTGCTGTGTTGCTTGTAGGCGCTCAAATCAACCGTGCCCGTCAAGTCCCAGATGGCCCGCGCGGTGTGGCCGGCATCGATCAGTCTTGGAGGTCCACACTGGTGAAGAAGGTCTGCCGCCGGTCGATGGGGACGTACTTGTTGGCGGGTGGGACGGGATCGACCGGCGGCGCGATGCGTTCGGGCGCGGGCTGCTCCGGTATGTGCAACAGGGATGGCTGTTCGGGCACGCCCGGTTATGCCATGGAACATTTTATTCAGGAAATGCTTTACATGCCTATTTTTTCACCTTTCTCAGGGAGAGGTTGTTCAAAGTTAGAGTTGGTAGAAGTCGCGGCGTAAGATCGGGGGTTACTCCACCCGCCTCAGCCGGACGTAGTGGCGCTCGCGAGCTAATTCCGACGATCCAAAGCTACCAGTTTTTGCCGTTCACAAGTCGGCGCAGAAAATGTGCGGCTTCCTTTTCAACAACATAGCCTTAATCGTGACCTAGGGCCAAAAAGCACGGCTGTTAGATTCAGATTGGGATGGGAATCGCGCTCCGGGTGGCGACGAAGTTCGAAATGAAACATCAACGGTGGGCAGAATGCGGAGGCTGGACAGTAATCCAGGCGGGAACAAGCACATCAAGGAACTTCTCGCCGTGTCAGGCAAACGTGGCTCTGATGTGATAGCAGAGCATCGCAGATCTCGCAAGGGCTCGCCGGCAACTGTGAAAAAGCGGGGAGCGCCGGAGGTGAGTGTCACCGAATTCTTCCACGCGCATGGATACGACCCGCTCGAATCGCAAGCAAAATTCCACGCCTCCGAGGCACGATTCAAGGGGTTTTCGGGTCCCGTCGGTTCGGGAAAAAGCCGAGCCTTGTGCTACGAAGCGCTACGGCTCAGTCTGGCCAACGCCGCGCGGATGGGACTAATTGGAGCGCCGACTTATCCAATGCTGCGCGAATCGACGCAGGCCGCGCTGTTCGACGTACTAGAGGAAAACGAGGTCCCTTATGACTACAACAAAGGAGAGAACGCTCTAACTTTTAGAGAGAATGGCTCGCGAATCATATTCCGTCCGGTGGACGACTACGAGAGATTGAGAGGCACTAACCTAGCGTGGTTCGGCCTTGACGAACTGACATACGCGCCGCACGAAGCCTGGCTGAGGCTCGAGGCCAGACTCCGGGACCCCTTGGCCGAGAAACTGTGTGGCTTTGGGGTGTGGACGCCAAAAGGCTATGACTGGGTCTACCGGAAATTCGTTGCGGATCCGGTTCCTGGATATGACACGGTTATAGCGCGACCGCGGGAGAATCGGTTCCTACTGTCGCAGGTGCCGGACTATTACGATCGATTGCAGAGTAGTTATGACGAGAGCCTTTACCAGCAGGAAGTGCTTGGCCAGTATCTCAATATGCAAGGGGGGCTAGTGTATTGCGCGTTCAGCCGTCCTGAGAACGTGCGGGCACTCAAGATGAATCCCAGGAGCCCACTATTGTGGGCATTGGACTTTAACGTGGATCCTATGAGCTCGGTCGTGGTGCAGCTGGACAGTCAGGGAATATACGTGCTGGACGAGATTTCGATCCGGCACGCGAGCACACAGGCAGCATGCGAGGAATTTTACAAGCGGTTCGGAGGGCACAGAGGCGAGCTTTGTATCTATGGTGATGCGTCGGGAAATAGCCAGCAGACGACCGGCTCGTCCGACTACCAAATCATAAGGGAATTCTTCCAGACCCGTCGGACCTGGAATATTTTGTACAAGGTTCCGAAAGCCAATCCGAGCGTACGGGACCGCGTTATGACAGTAAACACGAAGCTGCGATCGGCGGTAGGCAGGGTGGCGCTGTTCGTCGATCCAAAGTGCAGGGAACTAATCAAGGACTTCGAACAGGTGTCGTACAAGGAAGACAGCAACGTAATCGACAAAGACAAAGACCGTCGACGGACGCACTTATCGGATGCGCTCGGGTATTTAGTGTGGCAGGAATGCAGACCGCAGGCGACGATCGGCGAGAGGCCAGAACGGCTGATTTGAGGATGAGATGATAAACATCGATCGGGAACATCCCGAGTATGCCGCTAAGAAAGCGATGTGGAGAAAGTACCGGGACCTGTATGCCGGCGGCGAACAGATGCGAGAGAACGCCTTCGAGTACCTGGTGCGGCGCCACAAAGAGCCAAATGACATTTACGCCGAGCGGCTGAGCCGCGTGTTTTACGAAAACTATATAGGCTCGATTATCGATTGGTACGCGGCTACGCTAATGCGGCGCGAGGCCGCTCTGGTGTTCGACGGCGAGGACGAAGGGGCCAAGGCGTTCTACAACATGTTCGCAGAGGACTGTGACTTCAAGGGCACGAGCCTGGCGGAGTTCTTCCGGCAACGTTTCGTGCAGACGCTGGTGCAGGGACGCAGTTACATCGTCGTAGACTTTCCGCGCGTGCCTGCATCCGCATCCAGCCGGGCGGAGGAAGATGCGCAGGGAAGGTCCCGTGCGTACCTGGTGGATTACTCACCTGAAGAGCTAATTAATTGGAGCCTGGACGATCGGGGCGGCCTGGAATGGGCTGTGATCCGGACATCGTCCCTGCGGAAGCCAAACATTGCGGACAAGGACTGGATCCGCGAGACGCGATGGATCTATTACGACCGTCAGAACTACCAGATATTTCAGAAAGCGAAGGACAAGGAAGTCATCCTGCTGGACGAGGGCTTGCACGGGCTAGCCGGATTGAAGCGAGTACCGGTTTTCACGTTGCTGGTGACCGAAGGCCTGTGGTTGATGAACAAGGCAGCGCTGCTGCAACTCGAGCAGTTCAACAAGTCCAATGCGCTGTCGTGGGCATTGGCGATGGGATTATTCGCTTCACCCGTCGTGTACTCGGAGCGAGAGTGGAACCAGATCGTCGGGGAGTCATATTTTATTCAACTGAGCCCCGGGGATAAGTTCGGGTGGACGGAACCGGAGGGCAAGGTCTATCAGATCGCCGCAGACAATTTGGAACAGTTGAAGGACGAAATCTACCGGGTATGTTATCTGATGACGCACGCCGGCAGCGCGGACTCGGCGACGGCACCACAGTCGGCCGCCAGCAAGCGGCGCGATTTCAGCATAACTCAGGAAGTATTACGGGCCTACGGGGACGCGGTCAAGGACACGATGAAACAGGTCCTGGGGGCGATAGCGGCAGCACGCCAAGATGGCCTAACCGTCCACGTATCGGGACTGGATGAGTTTGACATCGGTGACTTCGGGAACGAATTAGACGACGCGAGTAAGCTGTTGAGCCTCGGGATCGAGTCGGAGACGCTGAAGCGGCAAGTATTCAAGAAGCTGGCGTTCAAGTTTCTGGCGGACGTTCGACAGGAAACCAAGACACAGATTGCCAGTGAGATTGAGGCTCAGACTTGGGCGAATGATCTCAACCGGCGGAGTTAAGAACCAGAGGAGGACGTAGAGGGAAGCTATGGATGAGGCAGAAGGGACGGACGTACAAGCGATCGTCAAGCAGGCGATTCGGGAGTTCGTGCAGGAACAGCAGGTCAAGACCGAGCCGGCTTATAAGACGGAGCTTCTGGAAGAAAGAAAACGTCGAGAACAACTGGAAAGGCGACTGAACGAGTTAGTGGAAGAGAACGCGCGCAGCCGCCAGGCCGCCGAAAAGGCGGAACGAAGCTCGATGATCCGAGCGGAGTTACAGCGGCTTGGTGTAGCCAAGGTGGACATTGCTTACCGGGCGGTACAGGATGACATAATCCGCACCGAAGACGGGCGGTTGTTGGGGCGGGGCGAGGGCGGCGAGGTGCCGTTGAAGGAGTACCTCAAGGGCTTTGTCAGTGAGAACCCTGAGTTTCTGCCGGCGCGAATCTCCGGGGGATCAGGAGTAACGGCTGCGCACCGGGCGCCGCGCGAGGGCGCAGAGGCGGTGGACCTGGACCAGATCCGGCCGGGGATGAGCGCAGAGGAGATGGAACGCGCGCGGAAGGAAATTCTGCGCGTAGCCTCGCAGAACCTGCGGGGCGTTTAGGTGAGTGACAGGCAGGAATGCCTGATGCTGGGAGAACAGGCATGAGAGCCTGCTCCACTTAGGAGAATAAATGGCAACTATTACGTCAGCGAACGTGGCCAGCGCAATTGTCAAGCTGGTGGCGGCAGACGCACTGCCCGCCTTGGTTGGGAACCTTGTTATGGGTAACCTGGTCAACCGCGATTACGAACCGGTATTGGCACAGGCCGGAGATACGGTAAACATTCCGATACCTCCAGTGCTGGTGGCCAACAACATGGCTGAAGGCTTGCAGGTGCAGCCGCAGAATCCGAACCTGGGGAACGCCCAGATCGTGCTGAATACGCACGCCGAAGCGACGTTTCAGATTCCGGACGTGACGAAGGTGTTGGCGGTACCGGATCTGCTGCAAGTCTACATGCAGCCGGCGGTGGTCGCGATTGCCGAGAAGATCGAAACGGACCTGCTGAACCTCTATGCCGGTTTCACGGCGAACACACCGGTCGGCACGCCGGGCACACCCATCGTGGAGGCTACTATCGACCAGGCGGAGAGTGCTCTGTTCACCGCGAAGGTGCCGGCGTCCGAGCCGAGATACCTGTTGGTTAGCGCAGACACGTATTCACAACTGCGCCAGATCGAGCGCTTCAGCGAATTCCAGACGGCGGGTGAAGCGGGCATGCGAGCGCTGATCGAGGGGACAGTCGGCAAGATCAAGGACTTCTTCGTGATGCGATCGCAGTTTGTGGCGACGACCGGAAGCTCGCCGCTGAGCACGCATAATCTGGCGTTCACGAAGAACGCAATCGGACTGGTAATCCGGCGGCTTCCACAGCCACTCTACGGCACCGGGGCCGTGGCGCACTACGCCGAGATGGGCAATTTCGGCATGCGGGTGGTGATGAGCTACCAGCCGAACACGCTGGCACAGCAGTTCACCGTGGACGTGCTGTACGGCTGCGCGGTCATCCGCAACGGCTTTGGCGTGCAGGTGAACTCATAGAACCGCGGCCGTTGACCGCGGCCACGGGATGCAATCAAGGGGCCGGAACTCCGGCCCCACGAGGAGGCACATGGACTTACAAATTTACTATAGGAGCATCCGAGACGCTGAAGAGGGGATGAAAGATCCTTCGGTCGTGGTGGTAAGCCGGGAGACTCCGGACGGCGGGCGGAGCGGCGTTTACACCGAGGTATCGCGGCGAGTGGCTGCCAAGATGATCGTAGATGGGAGTGCGCGCTTGGCGACGCCGGAGGAATCGGTCGGGTTTTACGAGCAGAAGGCGGAGGCCAAGCAGAAGGCCGATCAACTGGCGGCCGCTTCGCGAATGCAGTTCACGGTAATTTCGCCCAGCGAACTGCGCAAGCTAAGAGGCAGCGTGCCGGCCGGTAAAGAGTAGGCGACCGCGATGGCGTTATTCACGGACGGCATAGCGACGATCCAGGACCTGATGTCGCAAGACTCAGCGATACTGACGACGTCGCAGACGGAAAACATCGATCTGAGCCAGAAGCTGGCAATCGCACAGAATGAGATCGGCATCGAACTGACGACGCTCTTGCAGCGGAGCAACACCTACGATTGGGAGTTCTGGCTACAACCGAATCCGAAGCTAGACAACATCGTGGTGACGCCATCCTTGCAGTTATGGCATGTATTCCAGACGTTGACGCTAGTGTACCAGGACGCGTACTTCAACCAACTCAACGACCGTTATCAGCAGAAGAGGGACGGGTTCGCGCAGCAGGCGAAGTGGGCCGTGGACAAGTTAATCCAGACGGGCATTGGGATTGTTTCGGATCCGATCCCGCAAGCGGCCCCACCGCTGCTTACACCAGTTCCGGGAGGACAACCGGCCATGACGTACTTTGCGTGCGTATCGTGGATGAACGCGGAAGGCGAGGAGGGACAAGCGGGGAATGCGAGTTGTCTCACGGTAAACGCGGGCAACGCGTTAGCGGTGCAAGCGACGAACCAGCCAACAAATGCGGTGAGCTGGAACGTGTTTATCGGGCCATCGGCCACAAGCTTGGTGATCGAGAACGGGACACCCCTGGCCTTGAACCAAGTGTGGGTGCAAGCTGGTCCGCTAAGTAGTGCGGGGCGAGGTCCAGGATCAGGGCAGGCTCCCAACTATTTGCGCGGCTTGCCGCGCGTGATTCAGCGGGGGTAGGCGATGGCCTGGGTGGGAAGCACCGTGAGCGCACAGGTGGTGAGTCTACTGGGCGCACCGGCGGGACTAGGCGCCTGTGTCGCGACGCTAGCGCAAGCCGAGAACCTGTCCGTGCCGCAGATCGCGCAGACCCAAATAGTTGCGCAGAATGCCGCAATCGAACTGACAGAACGAAGCTCGGATGTGACGTATCCGATGATTGCCGTGTACTGCGATAAAATCGTAAACCAGCTCACTGAGAAGTTCCGCACCTTTTCGGGAAAGGCCGTCATGACAATCGAAGTTCGAGTAACACAGGACAGACTGGAGGGGATCGAATCACAGCTCCAGGTGTATGCTGACGCGGCGACCCAGGTTTTGGATCAGAGCCGAGGCGACTGGGGCGAAGGCATGTATTATGCCGGTGGCTATGAGGCGAGCTTCTTGCCTGTGAAGCATGGCGGCCGAAACTTCATTCAAGTAGCTAAAGTGACTTTCGATGTTAGTGTGAGTAACTAAGTATGGCTTCATACATTTCTTCAAATGCCAACCGTTTTTATACGGGATTGGAAAGCAGTTACGGGCAGACCGCGGCTATTACCGCACAGAACCGGTTTCCGGCGGTAAAGCTGAGCGCGAAACATCAATTGGAGAAGACGGACCGGCGGGACAAGACCGGCAGCCGGACATTTCCAGGAATTCCAGCGGGCCTGCGCCGGAAGACCACCTTCGACCTGACGACGTACATGACGAGTTGGGGAGGCGGAGCGGCGGGTCCGTCATACGGGCCGCTTTTCCAGGCTAGCCTTGGCGCGGCACCGGCATTCTTCGCAGGTGGCGTCACAGCGGCCGGTTGCAGCGCGACCACGTTGGTATTCAGCGCACCTCACGGGCTCAAGGCCGGCCAAGGCGTTTCGTGCAGCGGTGAGATTCGGTTCGTGACCACCATACCGAGCAACCAGTCGGTGCAACTGAATGCGCCGTTGTCGAGCATTCCGGGCGCGGGCGCGCAGGTCTCGCCAAGCATTTCCTATTTTCCGGCGACCGAACTGCCCAGCCTCAGCATCTTCGACTATTGGGATCCCAGCAACGCGGTACAACGAGTTCTGTGTGGGGCGGCGGTAGATCGCTTGACGCTGAAGGTCAACAGCGACTTTCACGAATTTCAGTTTAGCGGCGCCGCGCAGGACCTGATCGACAGCTCCAGCTTTGCGAGCGGACTCGGGCAGCTGACAAGTTTTCCGCCAGAACCCGCGCTTGGCGCATTCGATTATTCGATTGTACCCGGGAACATGGGCGAAGCCTGGCTGGGCAGCACACCGAGCGAGTTCTACACGATTACCAGCGCGACGTTTCAACTCAACAACGGTCTCGACACGCGGTCCAGGGAATTCGGCAGCAACCTGCCGCGAGCGATCGCGCCCGGGCCGCGATCGGTCACCGCAGACATTCAACTGTTTCAGCTTGCCGATGGCGCTACGCAGGGGCTGTATCAAGCGGCGCGGCAGCAATCGCCAATCAGTGTTATGTTCCAACTAGGGCAGCAGGCGGGACAAGTGCTGGGGGTCTACTTGATGAGCGTTGTTCCGGTCGTACCGGAATACGACGACGGTGAAAACAGGTTGCAGTGGAAGTTTCACGGCTCGCGAGCGCAGGGGACGACGGACAACGAGATGGTGATCGCGTTTGGATGATGGCGGCATTCGATGGACTATACGAGTTTCGAGACGATTGAATCGAGCCTGGCACCAGGCGTGAGCTACACCGTGGCGAAGATGTCATTCGGCAGGCGAGTTGAACTTACCCGGCGGATAAGGGAACTCGCGACGCGCAAGGAGTTTCTGGCGGCCGGAGAGAGTCCGGATGAAAAGATGGAAGCCGCGTTGCTGGCGTCGGAGATCGATCGACTCTACCTGCTTTGGGGATTAAAGGACGTTACTGGCCTTATGGTGGACGGGACTACGGCCACTCCTGAGTCACTAGCGGCAAACGGACCGGAGGAGCTCTTCCGGGAGGCGCTGGCGGCGGTAAAGGCACAGTGCGGCTTATCGGAAGCCGAAAGAAAAAACTGATTACCGCCTTCCATTTTCAATTCTCGAATCAGGCCGGTTGGGAGTGCGGGAGCTGCCGGAAAGCCGGCTTGGAAGGAAAACGAAACTGCGGCTGGCTGTCAGGACAGGATGGACCGGAGCGAGTGGTCTGGGCCAGGAAGGGTGTGGCTACTACGACTTGTCCCAAGTCGTTCATTACCGGCGAAAGCATGGTATGGCTGGAGGAGTACCTGGTGCGCCGCAAACTCGGACAGAAAGGGATCGACGGGCTGGACGCGCGAGAAGTAGAAGCATTTTTGATTCTGGAGCACGAACTGGCGGAAGAGGCGAAGGGTGTCTAGTAACTCACAGCAGACGATTCTGAATGCGTTCAATCAAGCAGCGGGCCCCAGCGCCAGCAGCGGGAGTGTCGATTCCTTGACCGGAACGCGGTCCCCGCTGAGCACGGAGAATCTAACAGAGGCTTTGTCGCAAGCGACTCAGGTAATCAACGCTCAGACACAGGCGACAAGCGCCAACACCGATGCGCTGGCACAAGAGACGCAGACCAAGTCCAGCGGCGGCGGGGGATCGGGAGCGGCGAACGTCTTCAATACCGTCAGCCAGTTCCTCGGGGGCGGGCTGAGCGTGATGCCCCTGATCTCGCTCATCTCCGGGCTATTCGGGGGTTCTCAGGCACAACAACCAGCGCAACTGGCGCCATACTCAATGCCAGCGGCCCTCAACCTGGAATCGACGACCAACTACCAGAATGTGGTTTGGGGCGATAACGGACTGCCGCGAGCCGCAGGAGCACCGCCAACGACGCCGTCAACGACGCCGTCTAGTGCCGCAACGCAAGTGACAGTTCAAGTGCAAGCGATCGACAGCCAGTCGTTCCTGGACCACAGTGACGAGATCGCGCAGGCTGTGCGGCAGGCCATGCTCAGCATGCATTCGATTAATGATGTGGTGACGGATCTTTGACAGCCATGGCTTCCTTCCCAACGCTTAAGACCGGCGCCGTGATGCAATATCCGGCGAAGAGAACTTTGAAGTTCAATACCAACGTGATTCGTTTTCTGGACGGTACGGAGCAGCGGTATCGCGAAGAACCATCCGTGCTTCATCAGTGGACTATCCAATTGGATCTACTCGATGAAGCCGAGTTGGCGGCGCTGGATCAGTTTTTTGTATCAAGCCAAGGCCAGTTCGGCAGTTTCTCATTCACGGACCCGTGGGATGGCACGGTCTATCCAAATTGCAGCCTGGCGGCGAACACGTACGAATTCGGATTGCAGGAAGAGATGCGGGGAAAGGCATCGGTAATCGTCTCGGAGAACCGGAGTTGACATGCTTTATTTTCCACAACTCTCGTCGGGCGCCACAGGCCAATTTCCGATGCAGCGACAGCGGACGGCCAGGACCGTGGTGAACCGCAGCATTCAGGACTACACAGTGAAACTCGCGGATCCGGGGGCCGCGGTGACGCAGTGGAATCTGTCGTTTAACGAAATGAGCGACCAGGAACTGGCGGCGCTGGAAGCGCTGTTTCAGGCGGTGGAGGGCAGGTTGACACCGTTCACATTCCTGGACCCATGCGATAACCTGCTGGCCTGGAGTGAGCAGCAAGACCAGCCGGTCTGGCAGGCGGACCCGTTACTGACATTGACCGCAAATATTTCGGACCCACTTGGCGGGACTGGAGCGTTTCAGCTCACTAATCCTAGCGGGGCCACTCTGTTGCTTCAGCAGAGTATCGCGGCTCCAGCGTCACTGAATTATTGTTTAAGCGTCTATGCGCGAAGCAACAGTAGTGCCCGGGTATGGCTGGTGCGTGGCACAGAGACGAACGCAGGCAGTATCAGCACAGGGTGGACACGGTTGACATCCGCCGGGCAACTTGAGAGCAGCGGGGATTCGCTCAGTTTTGGCGTCGCACTGGACCCGGGCAGTACTGTGGATGTGTTCGGGATGCAGGTAGAGGCCCAACCCGCTGCTTCTCTATATAAGAAAACGGCCGAAAACGGAGGGGTTTATTCCAACGTCCGTTTTCGGGACGACACGCTCGTAATCACAACAATCGGCCCGGGCCGCCATTCCTCTAAGGTAAGCCTCGTCAATGTTGAGCATCTATGATCTGAAAGAGCTAGCGGTGACGGATACACCGCTGCTTCTGTTCGACTGTGTTTTGTCGACCGGGCAGGCCGAACATTGGAGCACGCACCAAGTCTCATACAACGGGAACACGTATGCGCCGCGGATAATCAAGCACAACTTGTTCGAGTTGCAGACATCTTCGGACCAGGGAGTGGACGCGATTCCGCGGGTTGCGCTGGTATTGGCGAATGCAGATTCCTATTTTTCTGAAAATGAGCGCGCTATCGGCTGGAAAGGAGCAGCGCTCACAGTACAGTTTCTGTTCTACAACCTTCTCGGAAGCGCCGCGACGTCCGATAGCGCGATATTGTTTCAGGGCATCGTGAACCCGCCGGATGCCAGTACCGAGTCGTACTTTCAGCTTTCGGCCGTCAACCGCATGAACATGCAGCGCGTGCTGCTGCCGGAGGTCCGAATTCAACGGCGATGCCCTTGGCTGTTTCCATCAAACGGCCAGCAGAGGCAGGAGGCGGTTTCCGGCGGCAGCCTCGGCGAGTATTCGCATTTTTACCGCTGCGGGTACTCGGCGGATATGGCAGGCGGAGCGGGGAGTCTCATTGGCGGAGCGCCTTACACTTCCTGTTCATACACGCGCACCGATTGCGAGGCGCGAGGCATGTTCAGCGGTCCGGGGCGATTTGGCGGCATCGAGTTTGTGCCATCGTCCATCCTGGTCCGCAGCTATGGCGAACGCGGCCAACACTACTCGCCAGTAGACGACAACGAGGCGCGATACAACGACTTTGTGCCACTGCTGTACGGAACGGCGTGGTTCACACCACCCGTCGTGTTCACGCGGAACGACGGCAACCTGACGCACATGGAAGTCCTCTTGGGGATGGGGCCGATTCAAGATGTGCAAAAGGTGCTCGTCAACCAGATTGAGATTCCAGTCGGGCAGAGCGGCAAGAACATGACGGCGACGGGCTGGTACAACGTGATCAGCCTGGGAGGCCGAAACGGCGCGTTCGACCCGGACTTTAAGGACGCCGCCGGAAATCCAGCCGGCGATCCTTTCGGAAGCATGGCTTACCTGTCGGTAGTGGTGCCGAACCAGATCAATGACGGCCAGTCACTTCCAGTTGTCAAAGTCCTCGCCGACGGGCTTCAACTGCCGACCTATGGCGCGGACGGCACGTACCATAGCACCGTATTCACTGCCAATCCAGCCTGGATACTGCTGGATATTCTGCAGCGGAGTGGGTGGTCTGCCAGCAGCGTCGACCTGACCAGCTTCGCGGCAGCCGCGGCGTTTTGTGATCAGCAAATTCAGACGCAGGATCTTTACGGAAATAGCGTCACAATTCCGAGATTCCAATGTAACCTGTTCTTGCAAAAACGCCGCAATGCGGGCGATCTAATTCGTGGAATTCGAAATAGCGCACGGCTTCTGTTCACGTACAGCGTTGGCGGGCTTTTGCAGCTACAAGTAGAGAACTCCATCGACTTGCAACAGCCGACGAAGCCTGCATGGAGCAACAGCACGGAAGCGTTAAACGGCGGCTGGCCCAGTTACGAGTTCAGTGACGGTTCGTCAGGGGCAGCCAATATCTTGCGCAAGCCGAACGGAGAACCGACCGTACGCATCACGGCCCGAAGTATCGTCGACACGCCGAATCAGATAACCGTCGAGTTTCAGGACGCCTTCAACGAGTGCCAGCAGGATAGCCTTCTGATGGTCGACGTGAACGACGTGGCGCTGACGGGGCAGGTGATTACAACAACGGCAAGCGCACTGGGCATTCCCAACTACGACCAAGCAGCGCGGATACTCAAATTCACGCTAGACAAATCGACACAAGGCAATACATACGTCGAATTTGAGAGTAGCGTCAAAGCTCTCGGACTACGGCCGGGAGATATTATTACTGTTACTTATCTTAAAGAAGGTTTCCAGCGGCAGGCCTTCCGGATCACCAAAATCGCTCCTGGCTCTAACTATCGAACAACGAAGATCACGGCACAGATCCACCAGGATGAGTGGTACTACGACACGAACGGTCAGATGCCGGGAGATACAGGAGCACGCCGCCAGCCAGACACCGGCGTGGGCGTGCCGCGTCCGTTGTTGGGCAATGTCGTGGAAAGCGACGGGACCCTTGCTTATCAGATCACGGAGAGTTCGAGTAACAACAGCGATGGCGGCGTTACCGAGCAGTTGACTGTAGGATTTCTGGTGCCCTCGACAACACAGCTGGGCGGTCCTGGAATTCCTTTGTTGAGCCTGGCTGCGACGATTGGCGCAGGAGGTATACTGGCCGGTGATCAAACGCTGTACTACGCCATCAGTGCAGTGGATTCGGGAGGGAACGAGAGCCCGCTGTCGTTCGTCGTGCGAGCGACGATACCGGCCGGCACCAACACGAACAGCGTTACGCTGTCGGGAATCAGTTTGGATCAGAAGACCCAGGGCTTCGACGTGTATCGCGGCGTGACGCCGCAGCAAATGTACCGGGTCGCTTCGAACCAATCTCCGGCCGTGAGTTTTACGGACACGGGCTTAGCTGAGCAGGCTGCAGGCCCGCCTGACCCAGCATTCGATCACGCCAACTTCTATTGGCGGCAGGAATTGCAGCCTGAATACGCAGCCGTCATCGTTACCGCCAACACTATCGGCAATAACACAGCGGAGATGGGCAGTGTCAACTATGCGGGCATGGTGCTCCGAATTACGCGTGGCACGGGCGCCAGCCAGGAGTATACAATCGCTTCTAACACCGCGACTACGATAACCTTGCTGCAGCCGTGGGCGGTGCAACCCGACGCCACAAGTTTCTTCGTGATTGCGGAGGCCGGATGGCATTTCGCCGCGGCGACCAAGACAAGTCCAGTCCAGTTCGCGGTTCCAAATGAGACGGGCGTTACGCTGCATATTCAAGGCCGCGCGGCGAATGTAAACAACCTCGAAGGACCGGCGCTGCTATCGACGTTGACACGATGGCAAGTCGGCGGCGGAGGCGAAGGGGACATGGCTGCACCGCCACAACCCGTCTTCGGACTAGGTACGTCGCCGCTGCAAGGTGGAACAGTTGAATTAAGCGGTGTAGCGTTTTCAGATCTGACTAACACCCATAGTGTCACAGCCGGCACCCTCACGGTCCACTATTGGGATGAACTGACTGGAAACACACCTTTCTCGCTAGCTTCAGCGGCGGCACCGGCGGATACAGCGGTGAACCTCACGCAAGCGGGAACCGCAACAGCTGGAGCATTTATTCAGCTCGAAGAGGAGGTACTGCAGGTCACTGCCGTACTGAACGGTGGATTGCAATACCAGGTCACGCGTGCTATGCACGGCACCACCGCGGCCAGCCACGATGCGCAGGTTGAAGTGTACCACCTGAGCAACAAGGTGAGTGTCGTTCCGTTTCCACAGAACTTTTTCGGCAGCCCGGCCAGCGGAAACTGGAGCTATCCAGTGGCCCTTCCCAATACTAAGGTAACCAGCGCGGAACTCTGCGTCACAAACTCGCGCGGAAATAGCCCGACACAGGCAATTAACTTTACCCAATCAGAAAACTGCGGCTTGCGCACGCTCTCGGGCGGTCAATATTCGTTTCAGGTTGAGGGCTTCCTGGCCGTGAATAGCAACCCGGCGCCCAACGTGGTTGTTGAGGCTGCTCATGCAGTTCAAGACATCTACGCCGTAGTCAAACAAGCGCCGCTTGGTGGACCAATTCAGTTGACGCTGAACCAGAATGGAAACCCATATTGCTCCCTGACCATCCCGGACGGGGCCATTGCCTCGCCCAGCGTGAACGGTTTCGGACTCGTGCTCCAGGCTCAGGCGCAACTCAGTCTGGCGATCACCGCCGTGGGACCGACAAACCCAGGCGCCGACCTTACCGTGATTTTGCGCTTGTGACCGGGCGACCGTGCAATGTCCAAACTCGAAAAACTTACCCCTAATCAGGATCTGCAGTGTTACTTCTTTCAGCCTTCGGCCGTGGCCGCTTTAAGTCAGACCAGTCCTGACGGTTTCACCGTCTCTGGTTGCTGGCGGCAGCAATTTGACTGGGCGGTGGTGGAATGGAACCGGGACAATGTGTTCGAGCACCCAGCGTTCCGCAACCTGCCGGACGGCGATCTGAGCGGTCTGAAGCTTTCCTACCTCGAAACCCGGATCAATTGTATTCCGCTTGATTCGTGCTTGTACGCCACCGTCGATTGGCCCTACCTGAGGGTGTGGGCCGACCCCGGTAGCGGCGAGCAGATTTATCGTATTCCGCTTGCCAGTCACGTAACCGCTGCGGCGGGTAGCTATGCGGCGGCTTCGGCTACCTTTGCACTACAAGGCACGCCCACCGTCAACGATTACATCGAACTTGCGTGGGAGCAGGAGCACTACACGTATCAGCTATACGGGACCGATACACTCGCGTCGGCTGCTTCCGCGCTTGCGAATAGCATCAACAAGTTCTCCACTACGATGCAAGCGACGGCGAATGAAGCGAGCATAACCGTTACCCTTACCACCAGCGGTACCGGCGCAAATGGCAACCGCATTGGAGTCTATGGCAATGTACACAGCACTCTGACTAGCGGGCCCACTGAATCATGGAGCCCAGCCTGGCAGAGGTTGAGCGGCGGGACATCCCCAACCCAGTGGCAAGTCGCTCTTGACTTCAGCAACATCACCGGCCTGGATTCCACCAACACCACCGTTTCGGTGCCGATGAACGCGGTAAGGAAGTTGCGCTGGACGTGGGCGGCCGATCTGCAAGCCGGCAACTTCGAGCGAAGCGAGTTTGCCGTGGTGGTATCCGAATGGACGGTTTCCGGCACGAACCGGGACTACCAGGTGGCGGGTGCGGGAAGCTGGCGCGTCGAAGACGACGATCCGGCGCTGAGCTACGCGGGCCAGTGGACAGTCTCGCGAGGCAACTACTCCGGAGGATCCATCTCTTCGGCGACGGAGCCGGGATCCCGGATCAGTTACTCGTATCGGTCCCCACAGACTCATAACCTGTATTTGGGTACCAGGAGGACACCTGTAAGCGCATCACTCTCGGTTCAAATCGACGGGTACACTCCACAGACAATCAATCCCGCTCTGACGGATGAAGATGTCCTGGTTCGCGTCGACCTGGGGCAGTTGTCGAGCCAGGTTCAACACACCGTCGTAATCACCCATGCAGGCGACAAGGGCGCATACTTCTATCTTGATTTCTTGGAAGTTGCGATACCGACTACCGGTGTGCCTTCGTACACCCCGGATCCGCAAGTGACGCTAGCGACGGACTGGGACACCCTGCACTCTCAGGCACTGGCGCCCGAGCGCACCGCATGGTTGATACAGGCGCTTGGCTTTACGGGCAGGGCGAATCACTACGCCGGCGCGCTCTGGTTCTACGAGCTGTACTGCTCAGGACAACAATATGCAACCGCGACTGTGACTTTGTCGGGCACGGCAGAGTTTGGGAAAACCACGCAATTGTCATTGGGTTCGACAGTGCTCACTCATCTGAACTTGATAGGTGACACCCCTGTGAGCCTGGCACAGGCCTTTGCGTTATTGATCAACGAAGGCTCAACCGGTGTATGGGCGCAAGCCGCCAATGGCGTTCTGACCATCACGTCGCGCACCATGGGGAGCGCGGGCAGCGGCCTCACAATTACTGCCGACACTGGCGGCAGCAGCATCCTCAATGTCGCCAGCAGCGGCGCGCTCGGGGATGGCGTGGACGGGAAGTGGCTCACTGACCTGACCGCGTCGCCTCGAATTAACCGGGCCGCGCGCGATTGGAGTGCGAGCTTCTATACCGCGCTGAAGGGCTACGGCATCGATGTGACTACTTCCTTCAGTACGGAGTTAGGCAACGGTGACGCATCGGTCACAGCAGGAATTGCTCAATGTTATCCCGACGGGAGTCCTTGCTTCGTGAACACACCCGCCTTGCAGACCAACTTTTCGCCTGCCAGCCTGGCGTTCTGGCAGCAGGTTTACCTGGATATGGCAAATGTTATGGTTCAAGCCGGTGTTCAACCGTACCTACAGTTCGGCGAGGTGCAGTGGTGGTACTTTTGTCCGCCGGCAGACCCGGCCAAAGGAAACTGGACTCCAATCGCCAACGGCGGCATGCCGTTCTATGATTCCTACACTACCCAGACTTTCCAGTCGCAGTATGGATGCGCTATGCATGTGTTCTCCGATCCGTCGAACGACCCTACCCCGTACGCGAACGAGTCTGCATTTCTGCCCGGCTTGATCGGCCAATTCACGGCCTCGATTATGGCATTCGTGCGCCAGAGTTGCTCCAAAACCCGCTTCGAGGTGCTGTACCCGCCAGACACGAACGACTCTCCGCTCATGCGGGTGATGAATCTGCCGCAGGCCTGGAATCCCACGACGCTTGATTGCTTCAAGACGGAGAACTTCACATACACGGGCGATCGCGACGTTGACAGGGCGCGGACATCGATCGGGCTGCCCTCGCAGTTGGGATTCACGCCCGCGAACAGCGCACACCTGGTGGGGATCGGCGACTACACTACTCCGTGGCTGAAAGAAACCAGCATCTCGAAAGGGCTCAAGCTCGGTTCGGTGGTATTGTTCGCGCTAGACCAATTCTGCCTCATTGGTTACGGCCTTCCGCTGTCATTCGGCAGCGGCCGGGGCCTGTTCATGGGCAGTTAGCGATCAGACGTTGCCCCTCAGTCCAAGTAAGTCGGCCCGTTCCTGCATTGCCTTCACGCAGAAGGCGATATGCTCGTCGAGTTCCAGACCGATCTCGCGTGCCCCGTCCAGAATATCCTGCCGGTTCACGGCGCGAGCAAAGGCTTTGTCCTTCATCTTCTTGCGCACGGATGCCGTGTCCACCTCGAACACGCTTCGGTGGGGCTTCACGTAAGACACAGCGGTAATAAACCCGGCCAGCTCGTCGCACGCAAACAATGTCTTCTCCAGCAGTGACTCTCGCGGAAGACCGGTGAAACTAGCATGTGAGAGAATGGCGCGGCGGATCTCGTCGCTAACTCCGCGCGCGGCAAGAATCGGCTCTCCCTTCACCGGATGGTCCGGCAGCTCCGGATGAATCTCCCAATCAAAATCATGCAGCAAGGCAGTGACCGACCAAGTACCCTCGTCCTTGCCAAACTTGCGCGCATACGCCGTTACGCAGGCCTCCACCGCCAGCGCGTGCTTGCGCAAATTCTCTGACTTGGTGAATTCGTGTAAAATGCTCAGCGCCTCTTCCCGATTCATCCTCACTATCATACCCTTCGTCAGCGCTCCTAGCCGTATCCATTAAAAGCGCTTTATCCTGGCAACGCTGTCTGCTATCCTCACGTCAGTGGACGCAGGAGGCCACTGTAATGGCTGCTGAGAGCCGAAATCATAGTGGGTACTTTTTACTGACTGGAATGTTTTCCAGCCTGTTCGCTATCGTCATAGGAGCACGCGCACAGGATCCGCCAACGCGCATCGCGGATTTGAACTATCTGAGCGGAAACGTATCGATGCAGCCGGCCGGGGCGGATGAGTGGGCGCCGGCCGTGGTGAATCGCCCCTTCACCACGGGCGATTACCTGTGGACCGATGCCGACGCCCGCGCCGAGCTCCATTTGAACAACGCCGTCTTGCGGCTGGGTTCGCAGACCAGTCTCGGCTTCCTCAACCTCGACGACCGCATGATGCAGCTTCGATTCTCCGAAGGCGAGCTGATTGTGCGCGTGCGCCGGCTGGGAGAAGACCAGAGTTTCGAAGTCGACACGCCCAATGCCGCGATCACTCTCCTGCGAGAGGGCGAATACCGGTTCAACGCGGATCCGAATTCCGCCACCACCTGGGTGATCGTGCGCCACGGCGATGCCGAGATTACGGGGGGCGGGCAGGCCTTTACGTTGCGCGCGGGTAACAGCGCGCAACTCTCGGGCACAGACCAATTGGCCTACGACGTAGAGAACGCGCCCCAGGCGGACGGGTTCGAATCGTGGGCCGAGGACCGCGACGCGCGCGAGGCCCGACTCCGATCCGCCCACTACATCCCTCCGGACGTCGTCGGCTATGAAGAACTGGATAGCTACGGTAACTGGCGTGACACGCCGGGTTTTGGCGCGGTTTGGTATCCCGCCGTCGACGCAAGCTGGGCGCCCTACCGCTACGGACATTGGGCGTGGATCGAGCCGTGGGGCTGGACTTGGGTAGACGATGCGCCCTGGGGATTCGCGCCGTGCCACTATGGCCGCTGGGCCTTCATCGGCGGAGGCTGGGGCTGGATTCCCGGTCCAATCGCCATCGCGGGCGGTCCGGGCGTAGCGGTGGTCCGTCCCGTCTATGCGCCCGCTCTGGTGGCATTCATAGGCGGCGCAGGATGGGGCGCCTCCTTGTCCTTCGGTGGACCGGCGGTCGGGTGGGTGCCGCTGGGTCCCGGTGAAGTGTACGCACCGGCCTATCATGTCAGCCAGAACTATTTCCGGACTGTGAACGTGTCCAACACGACAGTCGTCAACACAGTCAATATTACGAATGTGTACAACACGGTCTACGTGAACCACATCGTGACCAACGTGACGGTCAACCAGCGGTACGTGAACATAGCCTCGCCGAATGCTGTCACGGCGATGCCCCAGAACGCGTTCGCCAGCGGCCGGCCCGTGACGCAGGCGGGTCTCACCGTTCCGCGTGCCCAGGTCGCGCAGGCACAAAACGTGCCAGTGACTGTCGCACCGCAGGTCGCCCCGGTCAAACAGGCGCTTACTCCGACGGCGGTAAATCGGCCGGCAGTGCGGCCGCCCGTGCGCGCGTTCAACACGCCCGTGGTAGCGAAGGCGACGCCGCCTCCTCCGCCGGTGCCGTTTGCAGCGAAGCAAAGCATGTTGCAGCAAAGCGCCGGCCAGCCGGTGAATGTTCAGGCCATCCGTCAAGCCGTGCCACCGCGTGCGGCAGCGTCTGTTCCGCCAGTCAGAGTGGCGCCTCCGGCGCGACAAGTCGCGGCGCCCGTCCAGCCAATGAGAACGCCGAACGCGCCCGTTTACCGGCCACCTGTGCCGGCGAACCAACCCCAGTACCGGCCGCCGACAGCACCGCAGCCAGCTCCGCATCCAGCTGAGACGGCTCCACCGACGGCACCGCATCCCGCTGAGACTTACCCGCGACCGGTCGAACCTCCGCCGCATCCGCCCCAAGCCGCGCCCAGGCCGCAGCCTGGGCCGTACTGGCCTGCGCCTCCTCCCTCGAAGCCCCAGAAAGAAAAGCCTCAGAAGGAGCAGAAGGAAGAGAAGCTCAGGGAGCGCTGAGCCGCGGCGCAACGCCGTGCGGACCGGCACGCGGCCCGACCAGAGTTAACCAAAAGGCCATTGACTGTTGACTCGAGCGGTGCCATACTGAAGCCAGAACACCACCATGTTGTGGTGCAGGGATGCGATCATGGCAACTTCGACCACGCCCGCCACAGCGGTGTATCTGTCCCGCCAGCACCTTTCGCTGGACGACATCATGGCGGTTGCCCGGCAAGGGCAGCCGGTGGCCCTCGCGGCTGACGAAGAATTCCGGCTCCGCATCGCGCGCAGCCGCGCGTCGCTCGAACGAAAGCTGCGCGCCGGCGAGGTGGTCTACGGCGTGAACACCGGCTTCGGCGGCAACGCGCGCTACGTGATCCCGGTGGAGGAGATGGCGCATCATCAACAGAACCTCCTGGAGTTCCTCTCGTGTGGCGTGGGGGAGCCTTTACCGGAGGAGGCGGTGCGGGCGGCGATTCTCCTGCGCGCAAATGCGCTGTCCCGCGGACTCTCGGCGGTCAGGCCGGTAGTAATTGAGCGCCTGCTGGATCTCCTGAACCATCGCATCACGCCGGTGGTGCCGCGCTTCGGGTCGGTGGGCGCCAGCGGCGATCTGTGCCCTTCGGCCTACATCGCGCGCGCAATGGCGGGCCGCGGCACCGTGCTGTACAAGGGCTGCCGCGCGCCTGCGGCCGAATGTCTCGACCGCGAACGTATCCCGCGATTGGACCTCGAGGCCAAAGAAGGTCTGGCGCTGTTGAACGGCACAACGGTGATGACGGGCGTGGGAGCGATCGTGGTCGATGAAGCCGCGTACCTCTTCCGGCTGTCGCTCGGCGCGGTCGCCATGGTCGCAGAGGCGCTCGGATCCTCGCCCGATTACTATCACCCCGCGATCCACATGGCCAAGCACCACCCGGGCCAGCTTGCCGTGGCCGAGATGCTGAACTCCCTTCTATCGGATTCAAAGTTGGCGGTCCGGCTGGATGAGATTCGCCACCGCGTCGAAGAAGCCGGCAGGCGCGCCAACGGGAATCACCGCGTCGCCGCGGCGGGTGAGTCCATCCAGAGTCCGTATTCGCTGCGGTGTGCGCCGCAAGGCTTGGGCCCCATGCACGAAACGCTGGAACAGGCGCGTGCCGTCATCGAGCGGGAAGCCAACTCCGTGAATGACAATCCCCTGATTGACCCGGCCGCGGACGAGGTGTATCACACAGGCAACTTCTACGGTGCCCATATCGCGCGAGCCATGGACGGGTTAAAGTTGGATCTGGCTAACCTGGCCAACTGGCTGCACGCGCTGATGGCCCTGCTCATGGACGACCGGTTCTCAAACGGGCTGCCGCCCTCGCTGAGCCCGCACGTTGGCCTCTATCAAGGCTTCAAGGGCATGCAATTGGTGCATACCAGCCTGGTCACGGCGATCCGCCATTGGTGCGCTCCCAGCCTCATCCACACGCTGCCCACCGAACAGTACAACCAGGACATTGTCAGCCTGGGAACTCACTCGGCTCTGACTGCGGCGGACGTGGTCCGCCTAGTGCGCTCGGCCGTGGCGATCACCTTGTTGTCCGCGGCGCAAGCCATCGATCTGCGCGCCGGTGGCGGCCGCATGGGGGTGGGCACGCGCCCCATTTACCGCACCATCCGCACGGTCAGCGCTTTCGTTGAGGCGGACCGGGCGTTGGAAGGCGACATTGCTGCCGTCTCTGGCTTGATCGAGCGGCGCGCCATTCCGGTCTTGAATCGACTCATCCACCCTTCATCCCAGTGCGGCCGCCTTACGCTCCGGCCCTTGCCCGCGCCGGTTACTGCTCCTGTGTAATATGCGCGCGCCGGTTCTTCTGCCAGCAGTCTTCACTGTGCTCCGTGCACACCGGGTGTTCCTTGCCGTAGCTGATGGTCTTTAACTGCGCGCCCGGAACGCCCAGCGAGGCCAGGTACTCCTTCGCCTGCTCCGCCCGCTTATCGCCCAGCGCCAGGTTGTACTCTTCCGACCCGCGCTCATCGCAATAGCCTTGCACCGTCAGCATATACTCCGGATACTGTTTCAGAATCTCGCCGAGCGTCCTGGCGTCGGCTACTAATGCCTCGCGCGCGTCTGGACGCAGGTTGTGCTTGTTGTAATCGAAATAGGCATCTTGAATCCGGTTCAACAATTCTTGAATCCGGTTGCGCGTCGCCTGGTCCGGCATCCGCGAAGCCGTATGCACCCGCAGCGTAATGCTGGTAGTGGCCGCCGCGGAGCCGCCTGGCCCCGTGGCCGTCAGCGCATAAACGGTGTCGGCGTTGGGGAAGATCTGCCGGCTGCCCGACTCCTGCACTTGCCCGATGGCCGGTGCGATCTGCACATTGGTGGCGTGTGAAACGGTCCACCGCAACGTCGATTGCGCGCCGCGCTCAATGGTCCCCGGCGACGCCGTGAACAACGCAATGACCGGCTTCTCAGGCGCAACTGCCGGCGTCGGCTTCGCTTGCGCGGGAGGCGGGGGCGCCACCGCAACCTTCTTGGAACATCCCGCGCCAATCAGACACACCGCGGTCACCATCGCCAAGACAAACTTTTGCATATCTTATCCTCCAGAAATAGCTTCCTGAGTCCAAGATATGTCGCCAGGCACGCGCGCCGGTATCCCGCCCATCCGGTATTTCCGGACACTACAGGCTTGATAACCGCGCCTTAGTCGTGGCGCAGCGCCGCCAGCGGGTCAATGGACGCCGCCCGCCGCGCCGGAAGATACCCCGCCAGCAGGGCCACCGCGGCTAAAAGAAGTGACACGCCTGCGAAAGTGACCGGGTCGGAGGGCTTTACCTCGTAAAGGAAGCTGCCCAGCACGCGAGTGACCGCCAGCGCGCCGGCCAGCCCGATCGCCAATCCCCCCCCCAACAGCAGCGCGCTGCGGCCTACCACCATCCGTACGATATGTGCGCTCTGCGCGCCCACCGCCATGCGGATTCCAATCTCGCGCGTGCGTTGCGTCACCGAGTATGCCATCACGCCGTAGATCCCGACAATCGCGAGCAGCAGAGCCGCCGCCGAAAACGCCGCCAGCACGCGTGTCTGAAAACGCGGCTCGGCGGTCGAAGCGTACAGCAATTCCCGCATCGTCGAGACGCTGCGCACCGGCAGATCCTTGTCCACGCTCCACACCTGCGCGCGCAGCGCGGGAGCCAGGCTGGCTGGCGCTGCCTGTGTGCGCACTACGAAACTCGCCTCTTGCAGAAAGAACGGCGCCTGCACCTGCGCTACGGGCTGGTAAACCGTCATATGCCGTGCGGCCGGATTCTCCTGCCGGATCGCCGAGGCCACCCCCACCACCGTCATCCAGTCGTCCGCGCCGGGATTGTCCGCGAAGCTGATGCGCTTACCGATCGCGTTCACCGCAGCTCCCGGTCCCGGCCAGTACTGCCGCGCGAAGCCTTCGTCCACAATGGCGACGGGCGCCGCGCTGGCCGCGTCGTGCTCATCGAACGCCCGCCCGCGCAGGATCCGGATACCCATCGCGCGAAAATATCCCGGGCTGACCGCGGGCTTTGCCGCGATCGCGTCCGGCGGCACTTGCTGGTCCGCCAGCTTGAAATCGCCCTGCACCAGGGCATCGGACATCGGCAGCCAGTTCACCAACCCCACCGCCGTCACTCGCGGCAGTGCCGCCATGCGCTCCAGCACCTGCACGTCAAATCGTTGGATTGCTTTCGCCGTCTCGTACGCCTTACCGTTCAACTCCACGCTCAGCGCCATCACGTTCTCCGGCTGGAATCCCAAGTCGACGCGGTTCAGCCTTTCAAAGCTGTGCACGAGCAATCCGGCCCCGATCAACAGCACCAGCGCGAGGCCCACCTCCGCCATCACCAGCGCTGAACGCAAGCCGGCCGCCCTCGCACTCACGCGCTGCGAAGTATCCTGCCAGTTTCCAGGCAGTCCGGCTCGAGCGAACTGCACCGCCGGCGCCAGGCCAAACAGCAGGCTGGTCGCCAGCGACATGCCCAGGTTGAACGCCAGCACCCAGCCATCGAACCGGATCTCGTTCAACCGCGGGATCTTTCCCGGCGGCGCCAGTTGGGTCAAGGTCGACACCCCCCACATCGCCACGATGAGTCCCAACAGCCCGCCGGCAATCCCCAGCACGGCGCTCTCTGTCAACAACTGCCGCACCAGGTGGCGGCGGCCCGCGCCCAGCGACACGCGGATCATCATCTCCTGCCTGCGCGCCGATGCCCGCGAAAGCAGAAGGTTGGCCACATTCACGCACGCTATGAGCAGCACGCATCCCACAGCGCCCAGAAAGATCAGCAGCGCCGGCCGCGCGTCGCCCACCATGCTGTTGCGTAGCGGCGCAATGACCATCTCGTTCTCGTCGTAATGCCGCTTCGATTGCGCCGCCAACTGCACGTTGACGGCATCCAGTTCCGCCTTGGCGCGCGCCACGGTGGCGCCCTCCCGCAGCCTCCCGATCGCCCAGCGGAACGCGATGTGGTGGTTCGTCGCATCCAGCTCCGCCGGAACCCACATCTGCGGCCCGTTCGGAAAATCGAAGCCCGGCGGCATCACCCCGACAATCGTGTGCGGCTCCCCGTCCAGCACGACGATACGGCCGACAACATTGTGGTCGCCTCCAAAGCGGCTGCGCCAAAATCCGTCGCTCAGCACCGCCACGTGCCCGGCGCCCTTCCCCTCTTCCTCCGGCACAAAGCCGCGCCCCATCTGCGGCTGTACGCCCAGCGTCGCAAACAGGTTGGCCGTCACCTGCGCCCCGTGAATCACGATCGGATCGCCCACCCCGGTGCCGTTCCAGTTCCAGCCATCGTACGCCGCAAGCTGCTCGAACGCCGTCGAGCCGGCCCGGCACGCGAGATATTGCGGGTCCGACACCGCGCCCATGCCAAACGGCGTCGGCTTTTTCGGCAAAGGCCGCACCGTATACAGCCGCTGCGGCTCGCGGAACGGCAGCGGGCGCAGCAGCACCGACTCCACCACCGTAAATACAGCCGTGTTGGCCCCGATCCCGATCGCCAGTGCGCCTAAAGCGACCGCCGTGAATCCGAGGTTGCGCAGCAGGCCGCGCACGGCGTAACGCAGATCGTGGATGAGTAAGTGCATAGGTTCGACTCAGCACTCCGTTTGCCAGCCGCCCGGCGCACCGCCTGATTG
>Ga0335077_10001634_pt1 | contig 26708 bp, 23 predicted proteins | sample Lox_Sample_31_FD_207151 | JGI IMG/M metagenome (GOLD analysis project Ga0335077, IMG submission 207151) | Soil microbial communities from Loxahatchee National Wildlife Refuge, Florida, United States - Lox_Sample_3.1 | ecosystem: Environmental > Terrestrial > Soil > Wetlands | place: USA... | reverse complement strand
AGTAGGGCTCGAACCTACGACCTGCGGATTAACAGTCCGTCGCTCTACCAACTGAGCTATCGGGGAATTTGTGGGCGTCTGGGCGGCGTTAATGTTAGCTTTTTGGGGCGCCACGGTCAATCAAACGCACGAACACAACAGGGTGATTGCCGATGAAATGGCGCACCATGTGATAGCCGGCGCTGCTGGCGTCGCAACGCTTCTGAGTCCGATGCCGGAAATCCTAGTGGGTCTCGAGGCCGCAAAATTGTTGAAAACGCGCTTAGCGCCAAAGACAGCGTCGGCCAGGACACGAAACCAAATAAATTGGCCGGATCAAATCAACGCCTGCCGGATACGCTCCATCGCCTGTTTCAGGTTTTCCATGGACGTCGCAAAAGACAGCCGGATATAACCTTCGGCACCAAACGCCGAACCCGGCACGACCGCAACCCCTTTTTCCAGAAGATATTCGCAAAAAGCGAGATCGCTGCCGCTTTTGAGCGCACCTTTAGCGTGCAGCTTGCCGATCGCCGTGCGCATATCGGGAAATGCGTAAAATGCTCCGCCGCTCGGCAAGCATTTTACTCCCGGCACGCTGTTCAGCTTTTCCACGACAAACGCGTGCCGCTCGCGGAACGCTTTCACCATTGGCGTGATACAGGATTGGTCCCCGTTTAATGCCGCTTCTGCAGCCGCTTGCGAAATCGAGGCAGGATTGGAGGTACTTTGGGACTGTACGTTTTCCATCGCAGTGATGATGGTTTCCGGCCCGCCGGCATAACCGATGCGCCAACCGGTCATCGCATACGCTTTGGACACGCCGTTCAATACCATGGTGCGCGAATAGAGGTCGGGACACGCATTCAGAATATTCACGAATTTGCCGTCCTTGAGCAGAATATGTTCGTACATGTCGTCGGTCGCGATCAGCACCTGCGGGTGTTTGCGCAGCACATCACCCAGTTCTTTCAGTTCGTGCAGTTCGTAGACTGCACCGCTGGGGTTGCTCGGGCTATTGATCACCAACATGCGTGTTCTTGGGGTAATTTTCGCTTGCAATTGTTTGGCGGTGATCTTGAATCCCTGTTCGATTCCTGCTTCTATGACCACCGGCTTACCTTCCGCAATCAGCACAATGTCCGGGTAGGATACCCAGTAAGGCGCGGGGATGATGACTTCGTCGCCCGGATTGATATGCGCGAGCACCAGGTTAAAGAAACTCTGCTTGCCGCCACACGAAACCAAGATCTGCTTGGCGGTATAGTCCAGGCCATTATCGCGCTTGAACTTGGCGATGACGGCATTTTTCAGGCCCGGGGTGCCGCCCACCGGGGTGTACTTGGTAAGCCCTTTGTTGATCGCGGCAATCGCCGCCTCCTTGATGTGCTGGGGCGTGTCGAAATCCGGCTCGCCGGCACCGAGGCCGATGAGGTCCTTGCCTTCAGCCTTGAGCCTTGCGGCGCGGGCCGTTACCGCAAGTGTGGGGGAGGGCTTGATCAGTTGTACGCGTGCCGAAAGTTCCAATTGCAGTATCCCCATGGCTGGTTGCAACGCCTGACATTGTCGGCGTGGTAAAATTAAATGTTTGAAACTTTAGTCAACTTTTACATTCATATGAAGCTGGACATAACTTGGGGTAGGGGTCTCAGACGACCACTACCCCAGTTTCACAACTGCCAATACGAATGGGATTATTTTACCTGTGATTGTCACTTTCCCCAAGAGTCCTTACAAGCTGCATGAACCGTTCAATCCATCGGGCGACCAGCCGGAGGCCATCGCGCAGTTGGTAACGGGAGTCCAGGACGGGCTGGCCTATCAAACGTTACTCGGCGTGACGGGCTCCGGTAAAACGTACACCATGGCGCATGTGATAGCCACGCTCGGCCGCCCGGCGCTCGTGCTTGCGCCGAACAAAACGCTCGCAGCACAGCTTTACGCCGAATTTCGCGAGTTCTTCCCCGAGAACGCGGTCGAGTATTTTGTTTCCTATTACGATTATTACCAGCCGGAAGCGTATGTGCCTTCACGCGATCTGTATATCGAGAAGGACTCCAGCATCAACGAACATATCGAGCAGATGCGGCTTTCCGCCACCAAATCGCTGCTGGAGCGCGACGACAGCGTAATTGTCGCCACGGTATCCGCGATTTACGGCATCGGCGATCCGGTGGATTATCATGGCATGATCCTGCACTTGCGGGAAAAAGAGAAAGTTTCGCAGCGCGATGCAATCAAGCGTCTCGCTGAGATGCAGTATGAGCGAAACGAGCTCGAATTCAGGCGCGGCACGTTCCGCGTGCGTGGCGACGTGCTGGATATATTTCCCGCAGAAAACTCAGAAACCGCGCTGCGGGTGACCTTGTCCGAGGATGAAGTTGAAGGCCTGTCGCTGTTCGATCCCTTGACCGGCCATATCCTGCAGCGGGTTGGCCGTTACACCATTTATCCTTCCAGTCATTACGTTACGCCGCGCGAGACCACGCTGCGCGCTATCGAGGCAATCAAGGCGGAATTGCGCGAGCGTATCGAGTTTTTCCAGAAGCACAATAAACTCGTGGAAGCGCAGCGCATTGAGCAGCGAACTCGTTTCGATCTCGAAATGCTTAACGAACTGGGTTTTTGCAAAGGCATCGAAAACTATTCGCGCCACCTGTCCGGCAGAACAGAAGGTGAGCCGCCCCCCACGTTAATTGATTATCTGCCGCCCAGCGCCCTAATGATCATTGATGAGAGCCATGTCACCATACCGCAACTCGGCGGCATGTACCGCGGCGATCGTTCGCGTAAGGAAACACTGGTGGAATACGGCTTCCGGCTGCCGTCGGCTTTGGATAACCGCCCGCTGCGTTTCGACGAATTTGAAGGACTCATGCGCCAAACTATATTCGCGTCTGCGACTCCCGCGGAATACGAGCAAGAGCATGCAGCGCAGGTGGTGGAGCAGGTGGTGCGCCCGACCGGGCTGGTGGATCCACGCGTCGAAGTGCGTTCTGCCGCAACACAAGTGGACGATTTGCTTTCCGAGGTGAACGCGCGCGCGGCGTTGCGAGAACGTGTTTTGGTTACCACACTCACTAAACGCATGGCGGAAGACCTGACGGATTATTTCGCCGATCACGGGGTGAAAGTGCGCTATCTGCACTCGGACATCGAGACCGTGGAAAGGGTTGAGATCATCCGGGATCTGCGGCTGGGGGAATTCGACGTGCTGGTCGGCATTAATTTGCTGCGTGAAGGGCTGGATATCCCCGAAGTTTCGCTGGTTGCGATACTGGATGCCGACAAGGAAGGATTCTTGCGCTCGGAACGCTCGCTGATCCAAACCATAGGACGCGCAGCCAGGCATATCAATGCCACCGCAATTCTGTACGCCGATACCATCACCGGCTCAATGCGCCGCGCTATTGATGAAACCGAGCGGCGGCGTAAAAAACAGATGCGTTATAACCTCGAGCGCGGCATTACACCGAAAGGCGTGAGCAAGGGCATCAAGGACATGATAGACGGCATTTACGATCCGCAACTCGCGCAGCAGGAACTCAAGGCGGCGCAAACCGAAGCGAATTACCAGGCGATGAGCGAGAAGCAACTTACCAGAGAAGTGAAGCGGCTGGAAAAGGAGATGCTTGCCTGTGCAAAAAATCTAGAGTTCGAGCGCGCCGCGGAACTTCGCGACCATCTGAAGGAACTGAAACAGAGACTTTTTGGGGTGGCGGAATCCACTTGATTGCCGCGTGCAAAAGGGGCGTGAAATGTGCGTCTCGGATTATATTTCACTGGAAAGAGAGCTTTTGCCAGGAATTTAACGAGGAACTTGACCGAGTTAAGGGAGAGTGATGATTAACGTTTCAAAGGCCGGCGTCAGGGTAATTTTCTTGACAGGTGTTGCTTTGTTCGTTGTTGCGACCACGTCAGGTTGCGACAACAGCAGCAACGCAAAAACGGCGAATCAAGCGGCGCCGGCGGCCGTCGTCACGATAAGTCAGCCAATCCACAAGAATGTGGTGGAATGGGACGAGTACACCGGCAGGCTGGACACCGTGCAAACGGTTGAAGTGCGCCCTCGGGTAAGCGGCTACATTTCCCAAGTAAATTTCAAGGACGGTGCAAAGGTCAAGAAGGGCGAATTACTATACGTCATTGATCCACGGCCGTTTGTCGCAGAGCGCGACCGTGCCGCAGCCGAGGTCGACCGCAGTCGGGCACAGCTTGAGCTTGCGAAAAACGACTTGGCGCGGGCGGAGGGACTTTTCAAATCGCACTTCATATCGGCGGCGGAATACGATAATCGCAGCAAAAGTGTCAGCCAGCTGGAGGCGGCGCTGCGTTCGGCGGAGGCCACGCTGGAAGAGGCGAAGCTCAACGTGGAGTTCAGCCAATTGCGCTCGCCCATTGACGGTCGCATCGGCAGAACGCTTAAGACCGTGGGCAACCTCGTGACTGGCGGCAACAATTCCGGTGAAGCAACGCTGCTTACCACAATCGAATCCACGGATCCCATTTATGTGTACTTTAATGCCGACGAAGAATCGGTATTGAAGTACCTGCGGCTTGCGCGTGAGGGACTGCGTAAATCCGCGCGCTACGGGCCAATCCCAATCGAGCTCGAGCTCGCCGACGAAAAAAATTTCCCACACAAGGGTTACACCGATTATGTGGAACCGCGAGTCGATCCCGCCACCGGCACGGTGCGGGCACGCGGTGTTTTCCCCAACCCGGACGACCAGCTCGTCCCTGGTTTTTTTGTGCGCGTGCGCATTCCAGCCAGCGGCGCCTATCCTGCGCTGCTGATTTCAGACGCAGCAGTTGGCGTAGATCAGGAAAAAAAATTTGTGTTGGTCGTGAATAAAGACAATGTGGCGGAATACCGTACCGTTAAACTTGGTCCTTTCATTGACGGCTTGCGCGTGATCCAGCAGGGATTAAAGCCCGACGACTGGGTGATTGTAAACGGCCTCCAACGCGTGCAGCCCGGAGCCAAAGTGAATCCGGAAAAGGTCGACATGGCAAGCCTTGCAACAGGGTCTCACGGCAGCGCTTCAGTGCCAGAGAGCGAAAAATCTGATCCTAAAAAACAGGACCCCGGAGCACGCCAGTGAAGTTGGCGCACTTTTTCATTGACCGCCCGATTTTCGCCGCGGTCCTTTCCATTTTTTTCGTGCTTGTCGGCACCATTGCGCTGTTCCAGCTGCCGGTGGCGCAACTGCCCAATGTTGCGCCACCCACGATCGTGGTCAACGCGAGCTACCCGGGCGCCAATGCCGTTACGGTAGCGCAAACGGTCGCGACACCGATTGAGGAGGAAGTGAACGGGGTTGAGAACATGCTTTACATGTCATCGCAGTCCACCAGCGATGGCCAGATGAACCTCACGATTACGTTCAATCTCGGAACCGATCTCAATCAGGCGCAAGTACTGGTTCAGAACCGCGTCGCGGTAGCAGAACCCAGACTTCCTGCCGAAGTACGGCAGAACGGCATTACCACCAAAAAGCGCTCCCCGGATCTCACCATGGTTGTGCATTTGTTGTCTCCCGACAATACGTATGACCAGCTTTACGTCGGGAACTATGCCAATTTGCAGATCAAGGACGTGCTGGCGCGGGTTCCCGGCGTGGGGGACGTGCTGGTGTTCGGTGCGCGTGATTACGCAATGCGCATTTGGCTTGATCCTGGAAAAGTAGCCCAGCGCAACCTCACCGCCAGCGATGTGGTCGACGCTATCCGCGAACAAAACGTGCAAGTGGCTGCGGGCATTATCAATCAGCCCCCGGGCCCGAACACTCGCGAGCTGCAGCTCAGCGTCAATACTTTGGGCCGCCTGTGGACCGAAAAGCAATTCGGTGACATCGTTATTAAATCCGGAAATGACGGCGAGGTGACCTATCTGCGCGACATCGCGCGCATCGAGCTTGCCGCCCGCGACTATTCAGTAAACAGTTACCTCGGCGGCAAACCCGCTGCCGCGTTAGTGATCTTCCAGCTCCCTGGCACCAATTCGCTGGAAACAGCCAAGGCGGTACGCGCCACCATGGCAAAACTCAAAGAACGCTTTCCCAAAGGCCTCGATTACCGCGTGGTGTATGACACCACCCTTTTCGTTCAGGAATCCATCCAAGCGGTCATCGAGACCCTGATCGGCGCCATTCTTTTGGTGGTGTTTGTCGTCGTCACGTTTTTGCAGACCTGGCGCGCTTCCATAATTCCATTGCTTGCGGTGCCGGTCTCGCTTATCGGTACTTTTGCCGCCATGGCCGCGCTCGGATTTTCGCTCAACAATCTTTCGCTATTCGGACTCGTGCTCGCCATTGGTATCGTGGTAGACGATGCCATAGTGGTGGTGGAAAACGTGGAGCGCAATATTGCACTTGGGCTTAAGCCCAGGGAGGCAACGTTCAAGGCAATCGATGAAGTCGCGGGGCCGGTGATTGCGGTTGCGGTGGTGCTCTCTGCAGTGTTCGTGCCCACAGCTTTCGTCAGTGGGTTAAATGGGCAGTTTTACCGGCAGTTTGCGCTGACCATAGCGGTGTCCACCGTCATATCGGCCTTCAATTCGCTCACCCTGAGTCCCGCTTTGTGTGCGCTGTTGCTAAAGCCACACGGTGCAGAAAAAGATTGGTTCACGCGCTTTTTGGACCGCACGTTCGGCTGGTTTTTCCGCTCGTTCAACTGGGCTTTCGAACACAGCAGAAATGGTTACACGCGATTGGTCCCCCGTGCAATCCGCATGAGCGCAATCATGCTGGTCATTTATGCGGGACTGCTGGGCACTACTTGGCTGGCTTTTACTCGAGTACCTGCTGGCTTCATCCCATCGCAGGACCAGGGCTACCTCATTGTCTATGCGCAACTTCCCGACGCAGCATCGCTTCCCCGCACCGACGCCGTGTTGAAACGGGTGTCGTCGATTATTCGAGGTACTCCCGGTGTGCTTAACACTGTCGAATTCGCGGGTTTCGGTGTCGTGAGCTTCGCCAATACGTCAAATACCGGAACCATTTTTGTGCCGCTGAAGCCGTTTGCCGAGCGTGAGCACGATCCCGATCTGTCCGGCGAAAAAATTGCGGTGGTGCTTCGCAAAAAATTGAGCGTTATTCAGGATGCATTCGTGGGTGTATTCTTGCCGCCGCCCGTGCGCGGAGTGAGCACGTTGGGCGGCTTCAAGATGCAAATCCAGGACCGGGGCGGAGCCGGCCTGCAGGCCCTGCAAGCGGCCGCGGAAAAGCTTGCGGCTGCGGCCAACCGTCAGCCGGGCTTGCAAGGCGTGTTCACCAGCTTCCGGGCCAATGTGCCCCAGCTTTATCTGGATGTAGATCGAGTCAAGGCGAAATCCATGCAGGTACCCTTGAGCGATGTTTTCAGTACGCTGCAGATTTATTTGGGTTCTTTATATGTGAATGACTTCAATCTCTTTGGCCGTACTTATCAAGTGCGGGTGCAAGCGGATGCGCCGTACCGCTTGAGCGCCGACGATATCCGTTTGCTGAAGACGCGCAACGCGTCCGGTGAAATGGTTCCTCTGGGAACGCTCATGACGGTCAAGGAAGTTACCGGCCCGGACCGCGTCACGCGCTACAATCTGTTTCCCGCGGCGGAGCTCAATGGCAACATCGCTCCCAGCTTGAGCTCCGGCCAGGCAATCGAAATTATGGAGAATCTTGCAAAACAACAGCTTCCTAAGGAATTCGGCACGGAGTGGACCGAACTTATCTTCCAGCAGATTCTTGCAGGCAACAGCGCCATCATCATCTTTCCGCTGTCCGTGTTGTTTGTATTTCTGGCGCTTTCGGCTCTGTACGAGAGCTGGTCACTGCCACTCGCCATAATTCTGATTGTGCCCATGTGCTTGTTGTCTGCGATCACCGGCGTATGGTTGCGCGGGCTCGATAATAATATCTTCACCCAAATTGGGTTTGTGGTGCTGGTTGGACTCGCGTGCAAGAACGCAATCTTAATTGTCGAATTCGCCAAACAACACCAGGAACGCGGCTTAAACCAATTTGATGCCGCGGTTGAAGCGAGCCGATTGCGCCTGCGGCCGATACTGATGACCTCTTTTGCCTTTATCTTCGGTGTTCTGCCTCTGGTATTTTCAGTAGGGGCGGGTGCCGAAATGCGCCGGGCGCTCGGCACGGCGGTATTCAGCGGCATGTTGGGTGTCACGTTCTTCGGGATATTTCTGACACCGGTTTTCTATGTGGTTATCCGCACCATTGTTGAGCGGCGCAAAAAGCAAAGCGCGATGCCGGCCCAGGCCAAACCGGATTCTCCGGCGGCAGGCGCCGCCAGCGAGGGAGCCCCGCCGGATAGGCTATAACGAGTCGCGCCGGTTTGCTTGCGGCGGGCAATCGCGGTCGTTACTTCCGCCAAAGCTAATATGTTGAATCCCGGTCCCAAGTTAGTTCCAGTATTTCAAGGGATGGGCCAAATGTAATTCGGTATTCGCCGCATTGGTATCTGTTTTCTGTTCAATGGCTTTACGTTGCCGGATTGATTTTCCAGTTTTGTACCCAATCTAAGTCAAATTAATCCATGCTGAACAACGCTAATTTGCATTATTGGGAATATCCTATGTATGAAATTGAGCAAGTAATGTTGAATGAGAATGCCCAAGAAGAAGGAAATTACATCCACGACCTGTCGCCGGGAGATGGTGATCTGCTCGATGCTTATTCTCAAGCGGTGGTTGCGGCCGTGGACAAGGTGGGTCCGTCAGTAGTGAAAATCGACGTTAAGAAGAACGCGTCCGCAACTCGTAAAGTTTCTCCAAGAGACGGGATCCAGGGCAGCGGGTCGGGAGTCATTTTCACACATGACGGTTTCATACTGACCAACAGCCATGTGGCCTCTCGCGCAACAGAAATAGACGTCGTGCTTACCGACGGCCGCGTGTTCCAGGCCGATGTTATTGGGGACGATCCGTACACGGATTTGGCGGTAATTAGGATATCTGCGCCAAACCTTTTACCCGCGCAACTCGGCGAGTCCCGCTCAATAAGAGTGGGGCAGCTTGCCATTGCCATCGGCAACCCTCTTGGTTTCCACTGCAGCGTGACCGCTGGCGTGGTGAGCGCGTTGGGGCGCTCGTTGCGGGCGCAATCAGGCCGCCTGATTCATGATGTGATTCAGACCGACGCCGCGCTCAACCCCGGAAATTCGGGCGGACCGCTGGTAAATTCCAAAGGCGATGTCATTGGCATTAACACGGCGATCATTTTGCCGGCACAAGGCATTTGCTTTGCCATCGCGGTCAATACTGCCAAGGTAGTGGTAACCCAGCTATTAAAACACGGCAAGGTCAAGCGCGGCTCCGTCGGCGTGATCGGACAAAATGTAGCGCTTCCGCGGCGGGTGGTGCGGTTTCACGGTCTTTCCTCGGAGAACGGAATTCTAGTCGTTGCAGTCGAACCCGAAAGCCCCGCGCAAAAATCGGGAGTCCAGGATGGCGATGTGATCATCAGCTATGACAGCAATACCATTGCAGGAATCGATGACTTGCATAAACTGTTGAGTGAAGACCGCATAGGCAAGCATGCAGAGCTCAGAGTATTGCGCCGAAACAATATCGTAACGATGTCGATAAGCCCCGAAGAATTAACGCCGAAATAGCGCCGTCGAAGGAGCGGGGTGAGAGGGTGCGCGGAATAAAATCGCTGCATAACTCTGAATTATCCGCTTGCAGTTCGGGATCTGGCTCGATAATCAGTATTGCGTCTGCCCTACAGAGATCTCAAGAAATCCAGCAGTGCTTCGCGATCTCCGCCGGAAAGCTCATAAAAATTTCTGGAACTGCCGCTTGCTTCGCCGCGATGGCGGCGAATCGCGTCGGCGAATGTGACCGAAGCGCCATCATGCATCAAGCGGGTACGCAATCTTACGCCCCATAACGGGGCCGTCCGCACTTTGTTTCGCGTTGCCTGCAAGCGCTCGAATGAGAAGTTTTTCCATTTGATATTTCGAACACTACGGCCGTAGTGTTCTTCAACAGCCATAACGATCCCGTCGCCCGTTCCGACGTCGTGAAGCAGAAAGTCCGAGAACGGATGAAACGTCTTTCCTCCCAGGGCCTCAGGAATCGTATACGTTCCACCGTTGATTTTCGTTCCTGGGGGAGCCGTTTGCAGCGTTTGCACGTGGCAGGTGGCGCAACCGATTTTTGCGAATAGCACGGAGCCTCGTTTGGCTTTCGGTGTCCGTGCCAGCACCGTGTCACGCGGCGGGGCTTTAGTGGAACGAATGAAACGGACAAAATGATCCACGTCATCCATTCCGTCCTGATCCGGCGTGCTGTTCGGTTCACCTACGGTGTTGCACAAGTTCGTGATCTCGTCCGGAAATAACCTGCTTGTGATTCCCATCTCATTCAGGTAGGAATCTCCCGAGAAGGATAGGAGACTGGAATGCTGGTTTTTCCAGCCGAACCGCCCGACGCCGGTATGCCCGGGAGCTTCCACGACAGGGACCCACAGCACTTGGCCGCAGATTTCTCCATCGCTGCTTCGACATTGCTTGCGGGATAGTTGAATCAGGGTTTTATCGGCGACGGCCTCGACGAACCCGTCGCCCAGAAGATTTAGTGAGATGCGAGTTGTACGAATGTTTTCCGATTGCGGCACTCGTTCATGGATTTCTGTGGTGGGAAAACTTTCATTAGGACAGATGGCGCGGTCGTTCACCAGCGTACGGCCACTGATGATTTCGGCCCCACGGGCAATCGGAATCCTGGGATTTTGGAAACGATGGTCTGGACCAAGACGACCCGCACGTAATTCCGTAACCTGGCTTGCGCCACCGGATTTCGGATCCTGGTGGCATTCGCGACAGGACTGTGCATTGTAGAGAGGGCCCAGACCGTCTTGTACCGTATCAAATTCCTCGAACCTTTCCTGGTCGGCCTGGTGGGTCTCGTCGTTCACCACGCCGTTGCTTCTGTCATCGAAGCCGGTGGGTGCTTCCGGGGGCATATCGGCGATGGAAGCGAAAGCAAAATAAAGACTAGTAAATGCCAGCCCTATTCTCATGCGGCGCTTCATTCCTCAAGCACAGGATCATTGTAAATGACGCGCCCCGTTTCTCGTTGCCGGGCAGCAAGGCGGTGGGGGTAAAATACATACTTTTGGTTCTGCGGTCAACGCGTGAGCCGCTTCGACCCACGGCGATAAAAATACGATCAGGAATACGTTTGATAATGGTATTTGAGTAATTTAGCGCCGATTGGTGTAACAGAAGCATTAATTGTTAATTCGCACCTATAGACCTGTGCCTTTCGCATATTACAGCAGACTTAATCGGGCGCAACAGCGAATTTACCGCAACAGCGACCGGGTTACCACAATAAATTTGCCTGAATCCGGCTTTGATCCGTTGCTCGTGAATCTTAGAAATAACCTGAGCCGCGATCGGCCAAGAGACGTGGAAACTGTTTGCCAACAATTGCTAAACCGTTTGACTGTCGCGCTGGATGTCGCCGGACTGCGAGTTAAGGTTTACGCTACACGCCCCCACGGAACTTGGGGCGAACTGCATGGACTGTACACTGTCGCCGGAGGCCGCAATTTGGCGCGAATCGAAGTTTGGATGCGAACTGCGCGGCGCAAGCAAATAGTGGCGTTTCGAACTTTCCTTAGGACATTGATGCACGAGTTTTGCCATCATCTCGACTACGAGCTGCTTAAGTTGCCGGATAGCTTCCACACCCAGGGGTTCTATCAACGTGAGTCGAGCTTGATCGGTCAAATTGCCCCGAGGGGCAATTCCGATGCCTGAACTAATCGATTGCAGATCCTTGACGGAAAGGCAGCCCGGGATGCGCAAAGTTAGGGTTCTTTTTGTTTGTACGGGTAATATCTGCCGTTCGCCAATGGCGGAAGTAGTGTTCAGGCGCTATGCGGAGCAAGCTGGACTTGTCCGTTCCCTGACGGTGGATTCAGCCGGGACTCATGATTTCAACGTCGGGCAGGAACCCGACGATCGTGCGCGCAGCGTTGCTGCAAGCAGAGGGTACGAAATGAAAGGCATGCGCGCGCGTCAGGTAAGGCGAGACGATTTCAAATATTTTGATTATCTTCTGGCAATGGACGAAGGAAATCTGGCGGTCCTGAGAGAGCTTTGTCCTTCGAACTACTTGCGCAAGCTTGGGTTGTTCATGCAGTACAGCGCCAAATTCCCGGGCCTGGAAATTCCTGATCCATACCATCGTGGCAGCGCCAGCTTCGAACGGGTATTGGATTTGGTGGAGAACGCCGCCATCGGCCTGCTCGATCATATACGACGCGAACTAACCGCCGAAACCGCAAACGGGCAGTGATCTTTTCAAAACCTTTCTTGCAAATGGCGCACGAACGTTTCTATGCCCTGCAACAGCATTTGTATTGCGATCGCGGTCAGTATCAAACCCATCAGGCGCTGAAACGCCATAATTCCACGTTCTCCGACGAGCTTGCTGATGCGTTCACCCAAGACCAGGACCAGTGCAGAAATACCGATTGCAAGAGTAAGCGCCCCGATCCACTCGATAATTCGCGAAGGCTCTTTTGACACTAGGAGCAACACAGTAGCGAGCGCTGACGGCCCGGCGATGGAAGGAATGGCTAGCGGCACGATAAAAGGCTCACCTCCGACGCCTTCCCCAAAAATTCCTTCCGGGTGCCGGAATATCATGCGTAGCGCGATCAGGAACAAAATTACGCCGCCAGCAATGCCAAGTGACGCATCTGTGAGCTGCAACAAGCGCATGAACCATACACCGAAAAACATGAAAGCGAGCAGCACGACATACGCGATGCCACATTCCCGAAGAACAACACCGGACCTGCGCGCGCTTTTGGTACTGGCTAGCGCCGCGATGAATAGCGGGATGTTGCCAAACGGGTCTACAACGAGCAGCAGTAGAATCGTTGCCGAAACGAAGGATATGTCCACGCTCCGCCCGAAGGAAATATGAACCTACTTGCGCGTTTCCACCTGTTCCAGCTGCTCATCGTCGCCAAGAATCTGAACGGGTCTGACGCGCCGCACCCTATGCGGCGATTCGATATCCTGCGATTCGATTGCCGTGATAACGGCTTTCTCGGGGCTCGTTTCGATTTGCACCAACTCGCCGGGTTCCCCGGATTGATAGAGCTCCGCGAGAACTTTTGCCGGCGTCGGGGCTTCGCTGATTTGCACATTGTCCTGCACATTCTGAACAGGTGCAGGCTGCTGAACCTCAACAGGAAGGCTCATGTTGTTTGCCGGCCTGACCTCGTCAGTTTGCTGTGGCGGCGCATTTTTGGATTCTGAATAGTCCGGCTCTGAAACGGATGTCACCGGGGCGGTGGACGTCGGTTTGGCCACATGCTGTACCGTCGAGGCCTGTACGTCTTTACGCTCGCCCCGGTCGCGCCTGCCCCGCCTGCCGCGCCGACCTCGATACTCGCCCATGTCTTGCGGCAAATCGGGCTTCGCAGGTTTTGCCACAGTAGGTTCTAATTTCGGCTCAGGCCGTTGCTGCACCTGTTTTTGCCGCAGCAGGTTGTCCGCGCGGTCATGCGAGCGTTGCCGTTGCGGCGGCTGAATTCCCCTTGGCGCAAATTTGCTCTCAGCGCGCTCTTTTTGCGCTTGCCGCTTCTCAAAGCGCTCGCGCCCCCGTCCGCGCATGCGCTCAGGTATTTTGGGCTTTTCAACTACTTTTTCCTTTTCCTCGGCCTTAAACCATCCGAGAATTTTTGTAATAAGCGTACGCCCGCCAGGTCGCATGACCGGGGCGGGCTGGCCTATGGCAATGCCTTGGACTGCGGCTTGCGGGCGAGGAGGCTTTGCCTCTTGTCCCGCGGCCGCAGGCGCGGTCTCCGCAATCGGTGCTTCGACCATTTTATAGCTCGCCGCAGGCTCGGCCTGTGAAGCTTCGTCGTGGCGCAAGCGCGAGACGTTATAGTTCGGCGTTTCCAGATGGATGTTCGGGATTAGCACTACGCTAACCCGAAAACGGGCTTCGATGGTGTGGATCTCCGAGCGCTTTTCATTAAGCAGGAATGTCGCTACATCGACCGGAAGCTGGGCGTAGATCACAGCACTATTCTCTTTCATGGCCTCCTCCTGAAGAATTCTCAGGATGTGCAGGGCTGACGATTCCGTTCCGCGGATGTGCCCGGTGCCGTGACAGCGCGGGCAAGGCATGTGGCTGGTTTCGCCCAACGAGGGTTGCAGCCGTTGGCGTGACAATTCCATTAGGCCGAAACGCGAGATTTTGCCCATCTGCACACGTGCGCGGTCGTAGCGAAGCGCTTCGCGCAAACGATTCTCTACTTCGCGCTGATTGCGCTGGATTTCCATATCGATAAAATCGATTACGATTAAGCCCCCCAAGTCTCGCAGCCGCAATTGGCGGGCAATTTCATCAGCCGCCTCAATATTGGTATGCAGTGCCGTCTGTTCGATATCAGCTCCACGTGTTGCGCGCGCCGAGTTCACATCAATCGATACCAGTGCCTCGGTGTGATCTATGACAATGGCACCACCGGAGGGCAGGAGAACCTGACGCGAAAACGCGGTTTCAATCTGATGTTCGATCTGAAAACGCGAGAATAGCGGCACATCGTCCTTGTAAAGCTTAATGCGGTCGACATTGCTCGGCATCACATGACTCATGAACTGCCTTGCTTGATCGTAGATAGCCTCAGTGTCAATTAAAATTTCGCCGATCTCTGGATGGAAATAATCGCGAATGGCGCGGACAACGAGACTGCTTTCCAGGTAAATCAGGGAAGGGGCCTTTTCCTTTTGGGCGGCGTTTTCTATGGCCTCCCATAACTGCAACAGGTAATTTAAATCCCATTGCAATTCTTCGAGGCTTCTGCCGATGCCGGCGGTCCGGCCGATGATGCTCATGCCTTGGGGAACGTTGAGCTGCGCCATTAAGTCTCGCAGTTCATTTCGCTCCTCGCCTTCAACACGTCGTGAGACGCCTCCGCCTCGGGGATTATTGGGCATGAGCACCAGATAGCGCCCGGCGAGGCTTATAAAGGTAGTAAGCGCCGCGCCTTTAGTCCCGCGTTCATCCTTGTCCACCTGGATGATGAGTTCTTGTCCTTCGCGCAGCGCATCCTGAATGCGCGCACGCGCCGGGTCGACGTTATCTCCGGGTTTGAAATAGGAACGGGCGACTTCCTTAAAGGGTAGAAACCCATGTCGTTCGCCGCCGTAATCAACGAAGGCGGCCTCTAAGCTGGGTTCAATGCGGGTGATCGCACCCTTGTATATATTGCTTTTGCGTTGCTCTTTACCTGCGGATTCAATATCGAGGTCAATGAGCTTTTGACCATCGACTATCGCGACGCGCAACTCCTCGGATTGCGTCGCGTTAAACAACATGCGTTTCATTTTCTGCTCTCCCGCGCTCTGCACGGGCAGGGCAAACCCTACGCGGTTATAATAACGCCATGTATCGAGTCTTCGTCATGTGCACGCCATAATTCCGGTTTGACTTTAACGTACGGACAATTCACTCAACGGGTTTGTCAGTAAAATCCTGTTTATCCAAATGGTCAGGACTTGAAAATCTGCTTGGAGCGCGTATCTCGTTTGCTCGCGCTACTTTGAAATCTGGTGAGCGGAGTTAACCAGCTGTCAGGTTTATCTAATGTGTTCAAGTACTTAACTTTGAACCATGGGGCTGAATGAACGCCTTTTGCGCCAGCCCTCTAAACCAACGCCCACAGTATAAGCAAAATGAAGGATTTAAGTAAAGCTTCGGCTTCGCGCAGGAGCATTGAAGAAGACAGCGAAAATCAGCGCATCGACAATTACTTGTCGAAGGTTTTAAAAGGAGTTCCTAAAAGCCATATTTACCGGATACTGCGCAGTGGGGAAGTCCGCGTAAATGGGAAACGCATCGAGCCGAATTACCGATTAAAAATCGGCGACACTTTACGCTTGCCGCCTGTTCGCACCGCTAAACCTGTAAAACAGGCCGGGAATGCGTTTCCAAACCTGCGGCTGGAGGTATTGTTTGAAGACGACGTGCTGCTTGTCATCAATAAACCCGCCGGTGTCGCGGTGCACGGCGGCAGCGGGGTCAGCAGCGGGATTGTCGAGCTTCTGCGCATGCGCAAGCCCAAAGCTCCTTTTTTAGAATTGGTGCATCGGCTCGACCGTGAGACGTCTGGCGTATTGCTGCTCGCGAAAAAAAGGAGTGCGCTTATTACACTCCACCAAAGGTTGCGCGAAGGACAGGTTGAAAAACGCTATCTCGCGATGGTCAAAGGCAGGTGGATTAATCAAAAGCAGAGCGTCGAACTTCCACTGCATAAATACGTGACGGCCGCCGGCGAGCGTCGAGTTACCGTGAATCCGCGCGGCCAAGCCGCACATACCCTGTTTTATCTGCGCAAGAGCTGGCAGGAATTCAGCTTGCTTGAAGCAGAGCTTAAAACAGGACGTACCCATCAAATTCGCGCGCATCTTGCGCACCTGGGATTTCCGATTCTGGGTGACCCCAAATACGGTGATTTTGCGTTAAATCGGTTTTTGGCGACAAGGGGTCTAAAACGCATGTTCTTGCACGCCTTCAGGTTGGTGGTCCAACATCCGAGAACGGGCCAAGCCTTGCGCCTGGACGCGCCGTTGCCAACGGACTTGGAGCAGTTTGTCGACGAACTGGGACGACCAATGTGATAACAGCATACAAATGTCGAAGCGATTCGCGAGCGAGAACATTGGGGACTCGCGGTAAATATTCGCGAGCGACGGGACCAGCCGGTGAGAGTATGCCGAGCCGCCAAGCCCCGACACCTTAACCCCAATCGCTGCCTAATTATAGTACGTTGAGGCTAACACATAGTGAATCGCACGCGCGGATTCGAATGAGGATGAATTTCGAGACACTTCCGGGTTATACTTAAATTGTTTTACTCGATTTTCTTTTACCGCGGTCGGGTACTTTGGACCAGAATGTCACACGCGTTCGTCTTGGATGAGAAGAACGACTGGGTCTACGTCTTTATCAAAGAGGATTGAGGCATGCCGGAAAACAATTTCCCTGACAGCAACTGGGAACGCCAAGTCATAGAAAAACTCGCGTATTCGGCGCTGCAAGAGCAGCGCAGGGCGCGTCATTGGGGTATCTTTTTCAAGTTACTCCTCTTTATATGGCTGTTTGGTATGCTTTTTCTCATAGTTGGCTGGCTGGGAAAAACCGAAGTGCCGCTTGCAGGCAAGCACACATCGCTCGTTGATCTTGATGGGATCATAGCGCCTGACACCGATAACAGCGCCGAGAATATTATTTCCGGGTTACAGCAGGCATTTAAAGACAAGAACACAAAAGGCGTTATTCTGCGTATCAACAGTCCTGGCGGTAGTCCCGTGCAGGCAGGTGACATAAATGACGGGATTCGTAGGCTACGAGCGAAATATCCGGATATCCCTATATATGTGGTCGTAGATGACATCTGTGCGTCGGGGGGCTACTACGTTGCGGTGGCCGCAGACAAGATATTTGTTAATAAGGCTAGCATCATCGGCTCGATCGGCGTGCTGATAGATGGCTTCGGGTTCACCGGAACAATGCAGAAGCTCGGCATTGACCGCCGTTTACTTACCGCGGGGGAAAACAAGGGTTTTCTTGACCCATTCTCTCCGTTAATTCCGGCACAGAAAGCGTACGCACAAAAGATGCTTGACGAGATTCACCAGCAATTCATTCAGGTCGTTCGGCAAGGCAGGGGTAAACGCTTAAAGGAAACTCCAGACCTGTTCAGCGGCCTTGTATGGACAGGCGAGGAAAGCGTCAAGCTAGGATTGGCTGACGGCCTGGGTGACGTAGATTATGTTGCGCGCGAGGTCGTTAAGGCAGAAGAGGTGGTCGATTACACGCCGCATGAAAGTGTTGTCGAGCGTTTTGCACGGCACTTTGGCGGCGCGATGGGCAAGGCGCTGTTAGGCAGTGCGGGCTGGTCCCTGCGTTAGCCCGCGTAGAGCAAAAAGACCGTGGGCCGTTTGTTGATGTCCGGCGGCGCACTTTTCCAGTCGCCGATACGTTTGGTCGTGATGTTCTCGGTTGCGAGCGAAATATCGGTGGCAAGGCATAACAAGGTGCCTTTGTCGCAGAAATGGAGCAGGCTTTGCAGTAACTTGGCGTTGCGATAAGGTGCCTCGATGAAAATTTCCGTTTGGTCGAGGATTTTCGATGCCTTTTCAAGTTCCGCGATTTTCCGTGCTCTTTCCGCGCTGTCAACCGGCAAATAGCCGTGAAACGCGAAGCGCTGACCGTTCAGTCCTGAGGCCATCAGCGCCAGCAATATGGCCGAAGGACCGACCAACGGCACCACCCTAATGCCGTGGGCATGCGCCAGCGCTATCAAGTTTGCACCGGGGTCCGCCACGGCGGGGCAACCGGCCTCGGACATCAAGCCTAGATTCTTTCCCGATAGTAACGGTTTAATTAAATCTGTTAGCTCGGCAGGCCGCGTGTGCTCGTTGAGAACACTGAATTTAATGGTTTGCAACGGCGCGGAAACGCCCAATCTCGCGAGACATTGTCTCGCGCTTTTCGCGTCTTCCACGATGAAAGAATCGAGCTTGGAAATAACGCGCTTAACGCCATGCGGAACGACCCAAGAAATATCATTGTGCCCAAGCGGCGCGGGGATGAGGTAAAGCGTACCAGGCATTTAAAGCGGATCCACACCTTCGTTTTTCAACATTTCGACCAGCGCGATAAGCGGCAACCCGATCAGTGCCCAGGGGTCTTCGCCATGCACCGCTGCGATTAGCGCGATACCCAATCCTTCCAATTTGGCACCACCGGCACAGTTAAAGGCCCGCTCTTTATCCAGGTAATTGCCAATCTGGGAATCGCTCAAGCGGCGGAAGCGTACCTGATTATGAACGACCTTGGTTTGGGTTTGGCCCGTTGTGGTGTTAAGCAGACACACAGCAGTGTAGAACTCTGCGGTCTTTCCGCACATCAATTGCAGCTGCTTAAACGCGTTTTCGCGCGTGTGAGGTTTACCAAGTCGCGTCCCATCGAGAGCAGCAACCTGGTCGCAACCGATGATAAGCGCGCGCGGCCACTGACTGCCGACCTTGAGCGCTTTAGCCTGAGCGAGCCGGGTTGCAGTTTGCGCAGGTAATTCGCCTTGCAAAGGCGTCTCGTCAACATCGGGTGCCGCAATAGAGAAGGGGAGCAGGAGACGCTCAAGCAACTCGCGCCGGTAGGGGGAAGTCGATGCCAAAACCAGCAGCGGCATGCTCAAGTTATGCTCGTATATCTTTGACAGGGAACCGCAAAAATAATAACATGCGCGCCTTATGTCTGAACAGATTATGATCAATAGTCTGGAATTTTCACGCGGTGCTGAAGTTTTGCGTGGTAAAATATCAAGCGGGAAATTGGAGCGGTTGAGCGACTATCTGTACTCTACTCAGGGCCCCATTGAGTACGAGTTGAGTGGAGCCGTCGACCCCGACGGAAAATCGCTCCTTCATCTTGCGATCAGAGGCAAACTTTACCTCAAGTGCCAGCGCTGCCTCGAAAAATTAGAGCATGATTTGGATTTGGTTTCAGATCTTTTGCTGATTGAGAATGAAAAGCAATTCCCAGAAATTACTGACGAGAGCGAGGGTACAGATTGCATATTGGCCGATACGGAACTAAACGTTTTGGCCTTGCTTGAGGAAGAAATTATATTGAAACTGCCCGTTTCACCCAGGCATGACGCAGCATGTGGCGTGGCTAGCTTTGCCAATAGCAAAAATGTCCAGTCGGTTTTTGCGACTCTCGCAGCGCTGAAAAAATCTACAAAATAACGAGGAGTTTTTATGGCAGTACAGCAGAACAAAAAGTCTCCGTCCAAACGCGGCATGCACCGCGCCCATGATTTTTTGGCAAACCCGCCGCTGGCGGTCGAGCCGACGACAGGGGAAGTGCATTTGCGCCACCATATCAGCCCCAACGGCTATTACCGCGGAAAAAAAGTAATGCCCGGCAAGGGCGAATAGTCGTATTCATTTCTTGCCGCTCCTCTGCCAGCACCGGTAATGGACATCACGGTAGCAATTGATTGCATGGGCGGTGACCATGGGCCCTACGTTACTGTACCTGCCGCAGTAAAATTCCAGCGAACATCTCCTGATTCCCACATTATTCTAGTGGGGCTGCGCGAGCTTATTGAGCCTGAGCTGCGATTGGCCCATGCCGAGATTAGCCCGCGTCTACGCATCCATCATGCCAGCGAAGTAGTGACCATGGACGAGCCGCCGCCGCTCGCGCTGCGCGGCAAAAGGGACTCTTCGATGCGTGTGGCGGTAGATCTTGTAAAGTGTGGTGAAGCTCAGGCCTGCGTCAGCGCGGGCAATACAGGCGCACTGATGGCGATTTCCCGATTTGTGCTTAAGACCCTGCCAGGCATCGAGCGTCCGGCGATCGCGTCCATCCTTCCCACACTACAGGGGCGTACCTGCATGCTCGACTTGGGTGCAAATGTTGAATGCACCCCCCAGCAATTGCTGCAATTTGCAATTATGGGATCGACATTGATGTCGGCGGTCGGGCATATTGCAAAACCCAGCGTCGGACTGCTCAACGTCGGAGAAGAAGACATTAAAGGGAGCGAGGTGGTTAAGCAGGCTGCGGAACTGCTGCGCAACAGCGGCCTTAACTTTTACGGCAACATCGAGGGCGACGACATTTACAAGGGGACCACTGACGTTGTAGTTTGCGACGGTTTCGTCGGCAACGTGGCCATCAAAACCTCTGAAGGGCTGGTGCAAATGCTGTCCACATTTCTGCGACGTGAAATCAAGCGCAATATATTCAACCGCCTGACGGGATTGATTGCGCTTCCGGTGTTCAATGCCTTCAAGCGTCGCGTCGACCATCGGCGATACAATGGCGCCAGCCTGCTGGGTCTGCGCGGCATCGTGGTGAAAAGTCATGGCTCTGCCGACACCTTTGCATTTGAATATGCGGTCATGCGGGCTGCAGAAGAGGTTCGGAACGGTGTTCTGCGGCATATTAGCGAACGCATGGCGGTGATTCATGTAGGGCACCCCTGATGTATTCGCGAATCGCAGGTTGTGGCAGTTATCTGCCCGAAAAAATAATCACCAACCACGATCTCGAGGCCATCGTTGACACTTCGGATGCGTGGATTTTTAGCCGTACGGGGATCCGCCAGCGGCGTATCGCGGCAGAGAACGAAAAGGCGAGCGACCTCGCCTTTCATGCCAGCAGGAAAGCCATGCAGGCGGCACACGTAAGGTCCGACGACATTGATCTGATTATCGTCGCAACCAGCACTCCGGATATGATTTTTCCCAGCACCGCTTGCATCCTGCAAGCCAAGCTGGGCATTAAAACCTGCGCGGCGTTTGACATCCAAGCCGTATGCAGCGGTTTTGTGTATGCACTGGCCACTGCTGATTTGTTTATTCGCTCGGGAAAATCCCGCTGCGGCTTGGTTGTCGGCGCAGAAGTGTATTCACGCATCCTCGATTGGTCGGACCGCGGCACATGCGTCTTGTTCGGTGATGGCGCCGGCGCGGTGGTCGTGAACCAAAGTAACGTGCCTGGGATTATCTCCACTCATCTTCATGCGGATGGAAGCTACCACCAGCAGCTTGCGGTACCGGGAAGCATTGCCGACGGTAAAGTAACGGGCAACCCGCACGTGGTGATGGACGGCAATGCCGTGTTCAAATTTGCTGTCAAGGTCATGAGCGAAATGGTGGACGAAACTTTGGCAGCAAACAATCTTAAAAAAAGCGATGTAAGCTGGCTAATTCCTCATCAGGCAAATATACGTATCATCCAGGCTACCGCAAAGAAGCTGGGTTTGAGCATGGATCGGGTCATCGTTACAGTCGACCGTCATGCAAATACGTCTTCAGCTTCAATTCCCTTGGCACTGGATGACGCAGTTAAGGACGGGCGCATCAAGGCCGGAGAACTTATTTTGATGGAAGCAGTCGGTGGCGGGTTTACTTGGGGTTCAGTGCTTTTGCGTTGGTGAGGACCAGCATGAGGTTTGCGTTCGTATTTCCAGGGCAAGGTTCGCAATCGGTGGGCATGATGCGCGGTTATTCGGATTTACCCGCGGTGCGCAGGACTTTTGAAGAAGCGTCAAATATCCTGAATCAAAATATGTGGATTCTTGCCGAGAACGGTCCGGAATCGGAGCAGAATTTAACGGTGAATACGCAGCCACTGATGCTGGTAGCCGGCGTTTCAGTGTACCGGGCTTGGGAACAGCTGCAGGGCGCGGAGCCGGTGTTGCTGGCGGGCCACAGTTTGGGGGAATACTCTGCCCTGGTAGCGAGTGGCGCGATATCTTTTGTCGATGCGTTACCGTTGGTGCGTTTTCGGGCTGAAATTATGCAACGGGCGGTACCTGACGGCACGGGCGGGATCGCCGCGATCCTGGGATTGGAGGATGAACAGGTGCGCTCCGTATGCCTTGAGGCGGCGCGTGGCGAAGTGTTGGAGACGGTGAATTTCAACTCGCCGGGACAAGTGGTGATTGCAGGCCATAAATCGGCAGTACTGCGAGGTATAGAGACGGCCAAAGCCAAAGGCGCGAAGCGCGCAGTACTGCTACCAATGAGTGTGCCGTCCCATTGTTCCCTGATGCGTGAAGCCGCGAACCAGCTTAAACAGCGCTTGGAATCTGTAACATTTACCAAGCCGCGAGTTCCAGTGATGCAAAATGCGGATCTCGGCACTCATTTACAGCCAGACACGATCAAGGATGCCTTGGTGCGGCAGCTTTATAATCCGGTGCATTGGGTTAAAACCATTCAAGCTTTAATGCGGGATGGCATTACCTATGTCGCCGAATGTGGACCGGGCAAAGTTTTGACCGGACTGAATAAGCGTATAGCAGCAAACCTGGGAATGACGGCATTGGTTGACACTACCAGCCTAAAACAGGGTTTGACCGTGATGGTATAGGGTGTTGTAGTCGGGGATCTAATTGAGCAACTCGATGATGCTGGATAAGCAAATTGCGTTAGTCACCGGCGCAAGCCGCGGCATTGGCCAAGGAATTGCCGTCGAACTTGGCGGGCAAGGAGCAACGGTAATCGGCACTGCGACCAGCGCAAACGGCGCTGAATCCATCAACAGTTACCTTGCCGCAAACCGTATGCGGGGTCGGGGGGTCGTTTTGAATGTTAACGAGGGCGACAAAATCCAGCGGCTGGTGGCGGAAATACAGCGCGATTATGGAGCTATTTCAATCCTTGTGAACAATGCCGGCATTACCCGCGATAATCTTTTGCTGCGAATGACGGACGACGAGTGGGACCAAATCATGTCCACCGACTTAAAATCGGTATTCAGATTATGCCGAGCCGTATTGCACGCGATGGTAAAGGCCCGCTATGGGCGGATCATCAATATCACTTCGGTTGCAGGGACGATGGGCAATGCAGGGCAAACCAATTATGCCGCCGCGAAAGCGGGAGTCTCAGGCTTTAGCAAAGCGCTGGCGCGCGAAGTGGCAAGCCGGAATATCACGGTCAACTGCGTTGCACCCGGCTTTATCGACACCGACATGACACGGGCACTGAGCGAGGCCCAGCGGCAGGCTCTTACCCAGCTTGTGCCGTTAGGACGGTTCGGCCGAGCAGAAGATGTTGCTGCCGCAGTCGCGTTTCTGGCATCTTCCAGAGCGGAATATATCACCGGCAGCACGATCCACGTCAACGGCGGCATGTACATGGATTAAATGAGCCTTTTAATTGTAATTTTATAATCAGCGCAAATTTGGTAAAATGCGACAGTTTGTAAAAAAAGCGATACTAGATTGAGCAGTGATTAGGTTCAGATTCCTCAACACCACAGAAACGGAGGGGGATTTAGATGGAAAACGTAGAACAGCGCGTTAAGAAGATTGTTGCCGAGCAACTGGGTGTTAACGAAGCTGAGGTCAAGAGCGAATCGTCATTCGTGGATGATCTTGGCGCCGATTCGCTGGATACGGTGGAGCTGGTAATGGCGCTGGAGGAGGAATTTGAATGTGAAATCCCGGATGAAGAAGCGGAGAAAATCACGACCGTACAGCAAGCCATAGAATACATCAAGACCCACCTAAACTGATTTCCACGTCCTAAACCTTTTGCACCTGGAGCAAACTTGTCCAGACGGAGAGTTGCCGTTACCGGCCTCGGCGTTGTATCTCCTGTCGGAATCGGTGTTACAGATAATTGGAAAAACATCGTTGCAGGAAAGTCGGGGATCACCAGGATTACTCGATTTGATCCATCAGCGCTCAGTTGTCAAATTGCAGGTGAAGTAAAGGGTTTTGACCCAGGCCGATATATCGCCGCCAAAGAAATCCGGCGGATGGATAGATTCATCCATTTAGGACTGGCGGCAGGCATCGAGGCAATCAAAGATTCCGGCATCGATATCACTCCGGAAAATGCAGAGCGCATTGGTGTCAATATAGGGTCCGGCATAGGGGGGCTGCCCCTGATCGAAGACAATCACCGCGCATTGCTGAAAGGTGGTCCTCGCAAGGTCTCGCCGTTTTTTATTCCGGGCACTATCATCAACATGATATCCGGCAATCTCTCCATCATGTTTGGCCTGAAGGGACCGAATTTAGCTATCGTCACCGCATGTACCACGGCCACGCATTGTGTGGGTGACTCAGCGCGGCTGATTGAATACGGCGATGCCGACATTATGATTGCGGGCGGTGCCGAATCTACGGTGACTGAACTAGCCATCGGTGGTTTTGCGGCGGCCAAGGCCCTCAGCTCGAGAAACGACGATCCCGCTACCGCAAGCAGGCCATGGGACGTTGGGCGCGATGGTTTCGTGCTGGGAGAGGGGGCGGGCGTTGTAGTGCTGGAGGAAATGGAATTTGCGAAAAAACGGGGTGCCCGCATTTACGCCGAACTCGTCGGCTTTGGCATGAGCGCGGATGCTCATCACATAACCGCGCCGTGTGAAGACGGCGACGGCGCGGCGCGCTGCATGGTCAACGCTTTGCGGAACGCGGGCATCAACTCCGATCAAGTTGATTACATCAATGCCCATGGCACGTCTACGCCGCTGGGCGATATCGCCGAAACCGTGGCGGTCAAACGATGCTTTGGCGATCATTCGAGAAAGCTCGCCATCAGTTCCACCAAATCCATGACCGGCCACCTGCTGGGCGCCGCCGGAGGAGTGGAGGCGGTTTATACGGTTTTAGGCCTGTATCACCAAATTGCCCCCCCAACGATCAATATATTTGAGCAGGATCCGCAGTGCGACCTGGATTACGTTGCCAATACTGCGCGCAACATGAAAATGGAAGTTGCATTGTCAAACTCCTTTGGCTTCGGTGGAACCAACGGGACTTTGATATTCCTTAAAACCTAGCCACCCCGTATTTCGCGGCTTTCGGTTAAACTGCGGGCGTTCCTTTCTTGCTCCGGAGCCGCGGGCTCGATGCCGAACCTATGGTGCTGGTAAACGGTCGTCAAACCGATCTTGTAGATGTATGTGACCGTGGGCTCGCCTATGGTGACGGGGTATTCCGCACATTGCGTATTAATGCTGGGAAAGCAATTTGCTGGAGGCGCCACTTTCAGAAGCTTCAGGACGATTGCAGGATGCTCGGACTGCGTTGCCCAAGCTATGCCGATCTAAGCAAGGAGCTCGAGCAAGTTGCGTCCATAGCGCCCGATTGTGTGCTGAAAATCATTGTCACTCGCGGTTCAGGCGCGCGAGGCTACCGTGTGACCAGTGAAATGCAGCCTACGCGCATCGTCATGACGAGCCCGGTTCCCGACTTTCCGGCAAGTTATTATGAGCAGGGGGTACGCTTGCGGATATGCGATTTAAAATTGAGTTTGCAGCCGCGTCTTGCCGGTATCAAGCACCTTAACCGACTCGAGAATGTAATGGCCAGGCAAGAATGGAATGACGCATCCATTGCGGAGGGGCTACTTCTCGACAGTGAAGAATTTGTAATCGGCGGAACTATGACTAATGTGTTTATGTTCAAAGCTAATGAATTGTGGACGCCTGAACTTACCCGTTGTGGCGTTGCGGGCGTGCAACGCAAACGGGTTATGGAGCGGGCGGCCGTCTCGGGCATACCTTGTATTGAGCGCCATATTTCATTGGAGGAGCTATTGCAAGCAAATGAAATATTTCTTACCAACAGCGTGATCGGCGTGTGGCAGGTCGGCGAAATAGGGAACATCCGCTGGAAAAAAGGCGAGTTTACACCGACAGTCAGACAATGGCTTGATGAACCCCGTGATTAAGCGCTTAACTAAAGTCCTGTTGCTTCTCGCATTGGCTGTTTTCGCCACGTCATCAGCCTGGCTGCTTTATTATGCGAATACACCTCTGCAATTGCCCCGCACGCCGTTACAATTCAGTTTGAAGCAAGGTTCCAGTTTGCGCAGCGTGGCAAAACAACTGACTGAAATCGGAGTACTAGACCACCCGTGGAGTTTCGTTATTTTGGGAAGGGTATTGGGAAAAGCGGGAGAAATAAAAGCCGGCAGTTATGAGCTTGCACGCGATCTGAGCCCTTACCGGTTGCTCGGCAAGCTCACCCAGGGCGACGTTACGTTGCGGGAAATAGCCTTCATCGAAGGTTGGACATTTAATCAATTGCGCGAAGCGCTGAATAAGGATCTGGATATCAAGCACGACAGCGTTAACATGGGTGAGCAGGAAATTTTGAAGCGTATTGGCGCCACTGAAACGTCGGCAGAGGGGCTGTTTTTCCCGG
>Ga0335077_10001633_pt1 | contig 26712 bp, 24 predicted proteins | sample Lox_Sample_31_FD_207151 | JGI IMG/M metagenome (GOLD analysis project Ga0335077, IMG submission 207151) | Soil microbial communities from Loxahatchee National Wildlife Refuge, Florida, United States - Lox_Sample_3.1 | ecosystem: Environmental > Terrestrial > Soil > Wetlands | place: USA... | reverse complement strand
GCCCTCGAAGCTGGTGTAGTACGAACGCTCCCGCCCGTACCGGTTCCGGTACCGGACGTGCACCTGGTCGTCGTAGCCGTGCAGCAGCGCCTGCCGGGCCGCGGCCGGCAGCCGCGACCAGCGGGTGTCGGTGCTGAACCCCATCGCCGAGCCGAGCGCCTCGATCAGCCGGATGAAGTAGTCGCTGACGTGGCCGCCGCTCCACGGGCCGATCGCCCCTTCGGCCAGGGTCTTGTCCGGGTCGGGGACCACCAGCTCCGGGTCCACCTCCAGCCGGGTGCCCAGGCCGGTGCAGTCCGGGCAGGCGCCCCACGGGGAGTTGAACGAGAACGACCGCGGCTCCAGCTCCTCGAAGGACAGGTCGTCGTACAGGCAGGCCAGGTGCTCGGAGTACATCCGCTCCCGGTGCGGGTCGGTCTCGGGCAGATCGACGAAGTCGAGCACCACCACCCCGCCGGACAGGCCGAGCGCGGTCTCCACCGAGTCGGTGAGCCGGCGCCGCGCCGACTCCTTCACCGCCAGCCGGTCCACCACCACCTCGATGGTGTGCTTCTCGTACTTCTTCAGCGCGGGCAGCGCCCCGGCCACGGCCTCATCGAGGCGGACCACCGCCCCGTCCACCCGGGCCCGGGAGAACCCCTTGAGCTGGAGCTCGCGCAGCAGCTCGGTGTACTCGCCCTTGCGGCCGCGGACCACCGGGGCGAGCACCTGGAACCGGGTGCCCTCTTCCAGCTCCAGCACCCGGTCCACGATCTGCTGCGGGGTCTGCCGGGCGATCGGGCGGCCGCAGATCGGGCAGTGCGGCTTGCCCACCCGCGCGTACAGCAGCCGCAGGTAGTCATAGACCTCGGTGATGGTCCCGACCGTGGAGCGCGGGTTGCGGCTGGCCGCCTTCTGGTCGATGGACACGGCCGGCGACAGCCCGTCGATGAAATCCACGTCGGGCTTGTCCATCTGGCCGAGGAACTGGCGGGCATAGGCCGACAGCGACTCGACGTAGCGGCGCTGGCCCTCGGCGAAGATGGTGTCAAAGGCCAGGCTGGACTTGCCGGACCCGGACAGCCCGGTGAACACGATCAGCGAATCGCGGGGCAGGTCGAGCGACACGTCCTTGAGGTTGTGCTCGCGCGCGCCGCGAACCACGAGACGATCAGCCACTGCGCTCTGCTTTCCAGGCTTTCCAGGTGATGTTGACACTCCGCCCGACATGGACACGTCATGGTATCCGGGGGTACTGACAAAAAACGGGCGCCGTAGATTCCCTCCCCTGCCCCCCGGCCCGGAATCCGCCGGGTGCCCTCCCAGCCTGCCACGCCGTGCGCGAGGATGGTCCGGATACGGCAAGCAGGACGGCCTCCCCGGGCCCGGCAAGGGAGCATCGCATGGACGACGAGGCCCGCCGGTCGATGGCCCGCATCGGGGAAGCAACGGACCGCCTGCTCGCCTCCGCCGCCGCGCAGACCGACGAGGGCGTGCGCGAGCCGTCGCTGCTGCCCGGCTGGACCCGCGGGCACGTGCTGACCCATGTCGCCCGCAACGCCGACGGCCTGGCCAACCTGCTGCGCTGGGCGCGCACCGGTACCGAGACCCCCATGTACGCGAGCCGGGAGGCGCGGCAGGCCGGCATCGAGGCGGGCGCCGGCCGCTCCGCGGCCGGCCTGGCCGCCGACGTGCGGGCGACCGCCATCGCGTTCGCCGCCGAGGCGGCCAGCCTGCCGGACGGGGCGTGGGCGGCCCAGGTCCAGGGGCTTACCGGCCCCCCGATCCCCGCCCGCGGCGTGCTGGACTGGCGGCTGCGGGAGGTCGAGATCCACCACGTGGACCTGGCCGCCGGTTACCGGCCCGCCGACTGGCCGCCGGAGTTCGTGACGGCCAGCCTGCCCGGGATCGCCGGGGAGTTCGCGGGCCGCGAGGACACGCCGTCCTGCCTGCTCCAGCCGGACGGCCCCGGTCCCGGGCCGTTCCAGATCGGCCCGGAGCGGCCCACCACGCAGCAGGTTCTCGTGCACGGGTCGCCGGCCAGCCTGCTGGCCTGGCTGACAGGCCGGGACGACGGCAGCGGCCTGCGGGTCGCCGGCGGCGGCGCCGCGGTGCCCACGCTGCCGCCGTGGCGGTAGGCGGCCGGCCACCACGATCCGTTGCGCGCAAGAATTGGACTGCTCAGCCCTGAGCGGACGAACGAAGGAGAAACCGTGGCATACACCGGGGACGTGACCGTCGGCGGCCCGCCAGACACCCGCGAGCTGCCCGGCCTGACCGTGACCAAGGTGGCGGTCGGGCCGATGGACAACAACGCCTACCTGCTCCGGTGCGGCCAGACCGGCACCATGGTGGTGATCGACGCCGCCAACGAGGCGGGCCGGCTGCTGGAACTCATCGGTGACACCCCGGTGAGCTCGATCGTGACCACCCACCAGCACTGGGACCACTGGCAGGCGCTCCCCGAGGTGGCCTCGGCCACCGGCGCGGTGGTCATCGCCCATCCCGACGACGCGGGCGAGCTGCCGGTCCCGGCCACCAGCCTGGTCCGCGGCGGCGACCGGGTGGTGGTCGGCGCGACCAGCGTCTCCGTCATCCACCTGCGCGGCCACACCCCCGGCAGCATCGCGCTGTGCTACGACGCCGACGGCGCGCTCGCGGACTCCCCGCACCTGTTCACCGGGGACTCGCTGTTCCCCGGCGGGCCGGGCAACACCGAACACGACCCCAAGCGTTTCGGCCAGCTCATGGACGACCTGGAGGAGCGGGTGTTCGCCGTGCTGCCCGACGGCACCTGGGTCTACCCCGGCCACGGCAAGGACACCACGCTCGGGGCGGAGCGCCCGCACGTGGCCGAGTGGCGCGAGCGGGGCTGGTAGCGCGGCCGCGCCGGGCCAGGCCGGCGCCGGTCAGCGGGCCTGGGTGGCGTAGACGACGACGTTGCTCAGGTACGACCCGATCGCCGCGTCGAACACCCCGCCGCAGGTGATGAGGCGCAGTTCGGGGCGGGGCGCGGGCCCGTAGACCTTCCTGGTCGGGAAGCGGTCCTTGGCGTACATGTGCTCGGCGTAGACGCGGAACACCGCCAGCGTGCCGTCGGCGTGCCGGACATAGATGCGGTCACCGGGCCGCAGCAGGCGCAGCCGGAAGAACACCCCCGGCCCGCGGTAGGAGTCGATGTGGCCGGCGATGATCGCCGAGCCGACCTGCCCCGGCCGCGGGCTGCCGGTGTACCAGCCCGCCACCGACGTGCTGGCCGGCACCTGCAGCGTGCCCTGTGCCGTCAGGCCCAGCCTGATCAGGCGGGTGCGGACGCCGATGACCGGGATGGACAGGTACACCGGCCGGGCCACCCTGGTCACCGCGGCCGGCCCGGGCGCCGCGGCCACCGCCCCGGCCGGCGCCCGGCCCGGGTGCGCGACCGGCTGCGGGCTGGTCCCGTGCTGGCCGGTCAGCAGCACCAGGCCGCCCGCGCCGGCGGCCGCGGCGAGCAGGCCGCCGCAGAGCACGGCGACCGCCACGGGGTGCGCCAGCCTGCGGAAGGGGCGCCGCCGCCCGGCGTGGCGTGGCCCTCCGCCGGCCGCTGACGCGCGGCCGGTGTATGAGCCCAGCCGACGGCGGCTCACCCGCGCCTACCCGGCCGGGGGCCGGGGGATCGCCGACCGCTGTGTCATCGGCAGCACCGTCCTCAGCCGCTGGTTCCCAGCAGGCCGAGCGGGCTCGGGGCCGGGTATTCGACCTCCAGCCCGGCCTGGCGCGGCGAGAGCTGGATCGACTCGATGGAGGCGGGCAGGTAGGGCGGCCGCTGGCCGAGCAGGACCGCGCGCAGGCGGCGCGGAGACGGCGGGCGGCGCCCGCCCCGCGGTGCGGCCCAGGCGATGCCGGCCGAGCGCAGCGGCACCCCGGCGCTGGCACCGGGACCGGCATCGCCGAAGGCGGTGACGTCCAGCGGGTGCACGGCGGCCAGCGTGGCCAGCGCGGCGAGCAGCCGGGGATCGACCTCACCGGCGGCCAGCGCCTGCCGGGCCGCGGCGGTGACGTGGATGCGGCCGTTGCGCAGCAGCCGCGCCCCGGCGGCCCGGCGGGCGCGCACGTCCGCGGCCAGCGCCGCCCGGTAGGCTGCGGCGCCATCGGGGGCCACGGCGCGGACGTCGACCCTGGCGGGCCCCGAGCCAAAGGCCGCCAGCGTCACCGGCGCGTACACGCCCGCCAGCCGGGCGCCGAGCTGGCCCCGCACCGCAGCGGTCGCCACCACCAGGTCCGACCCGAGCGGGTCGGCCGAGGACGGGGTCAGCACCAGCAGCCGCCCGGCCGGGATGCCGCGCGCCTGCAGGGCCGCGCACATGGCGGGATCGCAGGCCAGCACGGCGTCGGGGTTGGTCTGGCTGGCGAGCCAGGCCGCCGCCTGCTGCCGGGCCGCCGCCGTGGCGGCGGGGGCGGCCGCGGGGGTCCTGGGCGCCTGCCTGGCCCGGCTGGGGCGGGTCAGCTCCACCGCGGCCACGCCGGCCGCGAGGATCGCCACTACCAGAGCGGCCACGATCACCACCCGCCAGAGAGCCCGGGCCGGCCACAGCCGCCGCACCCAGCCGAGGTGGCGCTGCAGCCACAGCCGCGCGGTGGTCGCTATCACGGTCCCCCAGGACGGCTCCGGTGCGGGGGCCCGGCCAGCCGGTGGCGCCCCGGGCCGGCCGGATCCCTGCGCCGGCTCAGGCAGCCTCGCCAGCCCCGCCGCGGCCGGGCGGCTCAGCGGCACCGCCGGCCGGGCCGGTGGGGCGAGTGGGGCAAACGGCTCGGGCGGCTCCGTCCAGGCCGCCGGCCCCTGAGACCTCGGCTGCCTGTGCGGCACCGACGGCTTGGACGGGTCGGGCGGCACCGGCCGCTTGGGCAGCTTGGGAGGCTGGGGCGCGGGCTGGGCGGGCTGACTGGGCTGGCCTGGCCGGCCGGCCGCCGGGGAGTCACGGGGGACGGCCAGGACAGGCAGAATCACCTGGTTGTCGTCGGCGAGGCCGTCGTCACCGGCGCCGGGCTGCGCCGACGGATCCTCGCTGGCCGGGTGGCCGTCCTCCGGCTGCGCGTGCACGCTGCCGCCGCCCGTCATGCCGCTGGGCGGTGAAGGCCGGCCGTTGCGCGATTGCATGCCTGTATCCCCCGGGTCACAGGGGTCAGATCAGGTACGTGACCCACTCAGGAACAGCGGAACATACCGGTACATACAGCTTCAAGCGGAATAGCTAACTGCTACTGAGAAACTACGTACTGCATGGTACGATCTGCCATTTTGCGGGCGGCCATTGTCCAAAGAACCGGACGCGCAGGCTAGCCGCGCCGGCCCGCCAGCCGCGAGTAGGAATCCAGCGCCGATGCCACCGCGGCCGCCGGGGTGGGCAGTGCGCCCGCCCGGGCACGTGTGGCGCTGGCCAGCCGGCCGGCCAGGGCGGGATCGTCCAGCACGGCCAGCACCGCCGCCGCGAGCGCGCCCGGGTCCCCGGGCGGGATGAGCAGGGCGCCGTCGTCACCGGTCAGGTCCGGGATGCCGCCGACCCGGGAGGCGACGATGGGGCGGCCCGCCCGCAGCGCCTCCTGTATCACCAGTGGCTGGCCCTCCCACTCGCTCGGCACCGCCACCACGTCCGCCGCGGCGAGGAGCGCCGGGACGTCGGCGCGCGGGCCGAGGAACGCCGCGTCCAGCCCGGCGGCCCGGGCCTGCCCGCGCAAGGTGCCCGCCAGCGGCCCCTCGCCAGCGATGGCGACCAGCGGCACCGGGACGCGGTCCTGCCACCGGACGGCCGCGTCCAGCAGCACGGTGAACCCCTTCTGCGCGGCCAGGCGGCCGACCGCGAGCACCACCGGGCGGCCAGCGCCGCCCAGGCTGGCCCGGGCCGCCGCGATGTCCGGCGGGGCAGGCGTCCCGGCATCCGGCGCCGGCACCAGGGCCGGCCCGCCATCACGTGCTCCCAGCCGCCGCATCCGGGCCGTGAGATCCGCTGACACGCAGGCGACTGCGTCCGCCCGGCGGGCGACGATCCGCTCCAGCGCCCGGTAGACCAGGCCGGCCGGGCCGCCAGCGGGCGGGGCGTTGTGCACGGTGACCAGCAGCGCGGGCCGCGGTCGCGGAGGGCCAGAGCGCCGCGGCGGCGGCAGCGCCAGCGCGAGGGCAGCCAGCGCGCCGGCCCGCAGACCGTGGGCGTGTACCACGTCGGGCCGGCCCCGCCCGAGCAGGTGGCGCAGCCGGAGCACGGCAGCGGCGTCGCGGACCGGGCGCGGCCGGTCCGCGATCTCGACCGGCACGAAGGTGATCCGCCCGCCGGGGAAGAACCGCCGCCCGGCGGCCGCCGGGCCGTACGCCGCCACCGCCGCCACCTGGCCGGCGCAGCCTTCGGCCAGCATCGCCACGTGGGCGCCGGTCCCGCCGCCGCTGGTGCCGAGCACGTAGGCGATCCGCAGCCCGGTCACAGGGCCACGCCGCCCCGCGTCCTGCTCCGCAGCCGGGCCACCATCGCGCGCAGGTCACCGGCGTCCAGCGCCCACGCGATCAGGGCGAACAGCAGGCCAGCGCATGCGCAGGCGAGTACCGCCATGCCCGCGTTGGGCAGGAAGCCGGAGACCGGCGCCGCGGCCGACACCGCGGCGCCAGCGGCCGCCCCGGCCACGGCGCCCACGGCGCCAGCAGCCGCCGAGCGGGCCAGCCCGTGCAGCGCGGCCCCGCCGCGGATCTGCCTGACCGCGAGCAGCAGGCCGATCCCGGCCACGGTCATGCCGATGGTGTTGCCGGCCCCGAGCGCGGGCACCACCCACCGGGCGGAGACCGCCCGCACCGCCACCACGTCGACCGCGATCACCACCAGCCAGCCCGCGACCAGCGCGACCGCTGTCACCCGGCTACGGCCCTGGGCCAGCAGCACCCGGGACAGCTGCGCGGACAGCCCGTACCCGACCAGGCCCGGGGCGAACACCGCGAAGGTGAGTGCGAGCTCGCCGGCGCCGGCGCCGCTGGCGAACAGCCGCGCGGCGGGCGCCGCGGCGGCGGCCAGCAGGGCCGCCGCCAGCCAGGAAACCAGCATGACCGCGCGGGTGGAGGAGGCGGCGGTGCCGTCGAAGCCGTCCCCGTCCCGGGCGGACAGCACCGGGAAAGCGCTGGTGGCGATGGGGACCGCGAGCACGGCGTAGGGCAGGAAGAACATCTGCCACGCGTAGTTGTACAGCACCAGGGCACCCCGGCCGCCGTGCCCGTTGGCCAGCACCATCACCACGACCACGGACGCGTCCTGGGCGATGAGGGCGGCGATGCCGACCGCGGCGAGCCCCCGTGCCCGCCGGGCGATCCCCGGCGGGAAACGCAGCGCGGGCCGCAGCCGCAGCCGCAGCCGCAGCGCCGGCCCGAGCACGGCCAGCGCGAGCGCAGCCACCCCGGCGGTGGTGCCGGCCGAGAGCATCAGCTCCGCGGGCAGCGGCAGCGCCGCAAGCCGGTTCTGGTAGCCGTTGCCAAGCGGCATGAACGCCACGTAGGCGGCCATCACCACCACGCTGGACAGCACCGGGGCCAGGGCCGGCGCGGTGAAACGGTGATGCGCCTGCAGGATGCCGTACAGCACCACGGCCAGCCCGTAAAGCAGGATCTGGGGCGCGAACACCATCAGCATGCGCGAGCTCACCGCCACCGTGGCCGCCTGGCCGCAGCGGGGCGCCCCCGACAGCAGCACCGTCATCAGCGGGCTCGCCGCCAGCGCGATGACCACGCTGGCCGGGGCGAGCAGCAGCACCGTCCAGGTGAGCAGGGCCGAGGCGGTCTGGCTGGCCTCGGTGGTGGCGCCGGGGTCAGGCGCCGGGCCGGCCCTGCGCGCCGCCGCCCCCGCCAGCACCGGGACCACCGCGCTGGTCAGCGCGCCGCCGAGCACGATGTCGTAGATGACGTTCGGGACCTGGTTCGCGGTCAGGTAGGCGGTCCCCAGGCAGGTGTGGCTGACCGTGTGCGCGAAGACGAGCTGCCGCCCGAACCCGATCACCCGGGCCGCCACCGTGATCGACCCGATGAGCACAGCGGCGCGGCCTATCCCGAGGCCCGCCTGCCGCACCAGGCCCAGCTCGGTGGCCTGGGCCGGGGGCCCGCTCACGCCCGGGCCGCACCGGCGGGCGGCTCCGCCTGCTGCCGCTCCTCCCCTGGGTCCCCGGGCGCGTGGGCCGGCATCGCTGTCCGCGCGGCGGGCGCACCTGCCTGCGGCGCGGCCTGGCCCGCGGCGGCAGGTGCGGGCAGCGGGCGCCGGCCCAGCATGTCGGCCCAGTTCAGCGGCGGCGTGCGGGCAATCACCGCGGTGAAGCTGACCACCTCGCTGGCGGCGGTCAGGCCGGTGATCGCCGCCAGCGCCGCGACCCTGGCCGGCCGGGGCAGGGCGGTGGCAGCGGCCCCGAGCATCGCGCCCAGGGCGTTGGCCCCGGCATCGCCGAGCATGGCCCGCTCGGCCAGGTCCTCGGGCAGCAGCGCGAGCGCGGCGCCGAGCGGGGCGGCCGCCGCCGGCCGGGCAGGCGGTGACACCGCCGCCAGCAGTCCGCCGCCCGCCAGCGCGACCTTGATGGCCCGCCCCGGCCGCAGGTCGAACAGGTTCAGCAGGTTCGCGCTCCCGGCGATGAGCCCGGCGTTGATGACCAGGTCGGCCGGTGACCCGCCCGCCGCCGCGGCCGCCACCAGCCCGGTCATCCCGATCCCGCCGAGCTTCACCGCACCGGTCGTCACCTCGCCGCTGGCCAGCGCCCCCAGGTGCCCCCGGAACCCGCGCCGGTCACCGCTCCCGGCCAGATCGTCATAGCCGCCAAACGACGCTGCCCCCGCCCCCGCTGCCACCAGCATGGCCCGCGTGCGTGGTGGCAGGCCCGGGCTGAGCGCCGCCGCCACCGTGGCGCCCAGCGCCACCGCCGCGCCCTCCAGCAGGGTGACCGGCTCGCCCCGGTGGTTGGTCCGGGCCCAGACGGCCGTCCCGCCGGGCGGCCGGCGGCGCAGCGCGGCATAGCTGGCGCGGGCCGCGGCAGCGGCGGCGCCCGCGGTGATGCCGGCGGCGCCCGCGGCCATCACCGCCCCGGCGGGCGGCCGGTGGCGGCTCATGACTTGCCCGCCCGGGCCGCCCGGCGGGACGACTGGCCGGGCGCGGCCTGCACGCTGGCCGACGGCGACGCCGACGGGGTGGGGGCCGGGCTGGGGCCGGGCGCGGCCGCGCCCGACAGGGAGCCGAAGCTTCCGCTGACGCCGTGCAGCTGCTCATACAGGGCCTGGGCCACCACGATCTGCCCGATCGTGCGGTCGGCGTCATCGACGCTGGACAGGTGGCCCGCCCGGTGGCCCCCCCGCATCACGTCGATCGCGCTGCCCTTGCCCGATCCCGTCACCGAGCCGGCCACGACCGTGCCCTGGCCGGCCAGGTTCAGCTGCTGCGCGAGCGTGACCAGCCCCTGGCTGGCCAGGTCCGGGCCGCTGGCGGACGGGGGGTTCTCCGGGATCACCACGACAGCAAGCGTGGCACGGGCGTCCGGGTGGCCGCTGACGGTCAGGAAACCCCCGGCAGCGAATCCGCTCAGCAGCGCCGCGCTGGCGCTGTCCCGCTGCCCGGCCACCGGCTGCCCGGGGCCGTCCTTGGTCAGGATGGCAGCCGCCAGCACCTGGCTCGCCTGCATCACCGCGGTGCCGGTCAGCGGGACCTGCGAGAACCGCTGGGCGAGCTGGGTGAGCTGCTCCTGGGTGGCCGGGCTGACGTCGAAGAACTTGTCCTGGAGCTGGACCTGGCCGCTGACGGTGGCGTCCGCCCACACCAGCGCCTGGCTGATCCCGCTGACGACCTGGCTGGAGGCACCCGGCGCCTCGACCACCACCACCCGCTGGCCGGCCAGCAGCTGCCGCAGCAGCTGGGGGGCGACCGTCTGCGCCCACTGGTCGTTGCTGCTGAGCTGGCCGTTCAGCTGGCCGTTGGTCTGGATGAGCGCGCCGATCTGCTGGTGCTCCTGCTCCGAGGTCTTGTTCAGCACCCCGAGCGCGGACGGCTGGAGCGCGGTCGCGCCGAGCAGGATCCCCAGGCCCAGGGCCAGGAAGACCGCGACGATGGAGACAAGGTGGTAGCGGAAATCGATCATTGGGGTGCTAAAGCAGTCCAGTCAGCCAGTACTTCGCCGTGTCCCACTGGGTGCTGAGGTAAAGCAGGAATATCTTGCCGGCGGGAGATACGGCCATCGCCACGAGGATAGTGGCACAGGCCGCCAGGACGAGCACCATGAGCGCCCAGCCGGAGACCCGCGGCCGGTACAGCCGGCTCACGCCCTTGGCGTCGACCAGCTTGCCGCCCACCCGCAGCCGGGTCAGGAACGTGCTCGAGTAGCCCGACCTGCCCTTGTCGAGGAACTCGTCGAGGGTGTTGTGCGTGCCGACGGCGACGATCAGGCTGGCCCCCTTCTCGTCGGCCATGAGCAGCGCGATGTCCTCGCTGGTCCCCGGGCCGGGCAACAGCACCGACGGCAGGCCGAGCCGCTGCACGCGGGCCAGGCCCGGCGCCCGTCCATCGGGGTAGGCGTGCACCACCAGCTCGGCGCCGCAGAGCAGGCCATAATCCGACACCGAGTCCATGTCCCCGACGATGAGGTCCGGGCGGTACCCGGCTTCGAGCAGGGTGTCGGCGCCGCCGTCCACGCCGATCATGAGCGGCTTGAACTCCCGGATGTAGGAGCGCAGCGTGGCCAGGTCCTCACGGTGGTTGGCGCCCCGGACCACGACCAGCACATGCCGGTTCTCGATCCGGGTCCGCAGCTGCGGGGCGGCGATCCCGTCGATGAGCAGTTCGCCCTCGTGGGTCATGTACTCCAGCGTGTTGGCCACGAACGCCTGCAGCTGGCCGGCGACGCTGGCCTTCGCCTCGGCCATGGCCGCCGCGACCGACTCCGCGGTCTGCAGCCGCCCTTTGGCGATGATGTCCTCCCCGGCGTACAGCGTGTCGCCGTTCAGCCGGACGGTCATCCCCTCCCTGATCCTGGTGAACAGCTCGGGGCCGGCGTCGTCGACCAGCGGGATGCCCGCCTCCACCAGTAGCTGCGGCCCGTAGTTCGGGTAGCGGCCGCTGATGCTCGGGGCCGCGTTCACCACCGCGGCCGCCTGGCGGCGGATCAGCGCGTCGGCGCTGACCCGGTCCAGGTCAGCGTGGTCGACGATGGCGATATCACCCGGCCAGAGCCGCTTGGACAGGCTCTTGGTGCGGCGGTCCATGCGGGCTGGCCCGGCTATCCCCGGCAGGTCATCCGCCCTGGCCCGGTGCTTCATGGGTAGCTTCAGGAACTGCGCCATCATTGCCATCCATCCTGCCAGACCAGCGGCGCACACGGGTCACAGAGCTCATCAGACACACCCGCGACCGGCCCGCTGCTCCCGGGCCCCGCTGCCCGCCGGTCCGCTACCGCCGGCCCGCCCAGCCCCGGTCCGCTACGTCCCGGTCCGCTACGTCCCGGTCCGCTCCGTGGCCGCCCGTTCCGCGGCCGCCGCGGCCAGCAACTCCCCCGCGTGCGCCCGGCCGAACTCCGAATCCTCCAGCCCGGCCAGCATCCGGGACAGCTCGGTGAGCCGGCCAGCGTCGTCGAGCTGGGTGAGGCCGCTGCGGGTGACCGAGCCGTCGTCGGCCTTCTCGATCACCAGGTGGGTGTCCGCGAACGCGGCCACCTGCGGCAGGTGGGTGACGACGATCACCTGCGCGAGCCGGGCCAGCCGGGCCAGCCTGCGCCCGATCTCGACCGCGGCCTTGCCTCCCACCCCGGCGTCCACCTCGTCGAACACGAAGGTCGGGACCGGGTCGGCGCCGGCGAAGACCACCTCGATCGCCAGCATGACCCGTGACAGCTCGCCGCCCGACGCACCCTTGCTGAGCGGCAGCACCGGGGCGCCGGGGTGCGCGGCCAGCCTGATCTCCACCTCGTCCGCGCCGTGCGGGCCGAACTCGCCGGACGGGGTGACCGGCACGGTCAGCTTCGCGTGCGGCATGGCGAGCGCCGACAGCTCGGCGGTGACGCCGGCCGCGAACTGTTCCGCCGCCGCCCGGCGCAGCCCCGTCAGCCGCCCGGCCAGCTCGGCGACGGTGCTGGCGAGCTGCGCCTCCTCTTCGGCGAGGCTGGTGATCCGGTCGTCGTCGCCCTCCAGCTCGGTGAGCCTGCTGGCGGCCTGTTTCGCCCAGGCGAGCACCGCGGACAGGTCGGGCACGGCATCGGTGGCCGGGCCCGGCGCCAGCCCACCATAGGCGCGCACGAGCCGGGTCAGCTCGGCGCGGCGTTCCTGCACGGTGGCGAGCCGGGCCGGGTCGGCGTCCACCGCCTGGACGTAGGAGGCCAGTTCGGCGGCCACGTCAGAGACCAGGTAGGCCGCCTCGGACAGCCGCCCGGCCAGCCCTGCCAGCACCGGGTCATGGCTGGCCACGGCATCGAGCGCCTGCCGGGCCCCGGCCAGCAGGCTGACGGCGTCAGCGGCCTCGAAGGACCCGCTGGAGGGATCGCCGAGCAGCGCCTCGTGCGCCGTGGTCGCCGCCGCGTGCAGCGCATCGGCGTGCGCGAGCCGGTCCTCCTCGGCCAGCAGCAGCGCGTCCTCGCCCTCCGCGGGTTCCGCGCGCTCGATCTCGGCCAGCCCGCGGCGCAGCTCCTCGGCCTCGGCCGCCCGGTCCCGTGCCGCCCGCCGCAGCTCGTCGAGCTCGGCCCGGATGTCGCGGTGCCGCTGGTAGGCCCGCTGGTAGTCGGCGAGGACGGCGGCCAGCTCAGGCCCGGCGAAGCGGTCGAGCGCCTGCCGCTGCCGGCCCGGCCGCAGCAGCTGCTGCTGGTCGGCCTGGCCGTGCACGGCCACCAGGTCGTCGGCCAGGTAGGTGAGCAGCGACACCGGGACCGACCGCCCGCCCGCGAAAGCGCGCGACCGGCCCTCGGCGGACACCGAACGGCTGACGATCAGCGTGCCGCCGTCGTCGTCGAGCTCGCCGCCCGCCTCCAGCACCTGCTGTGACACCCGGCCGCCGGGTTCGATCCGCAGCCGGCCCTCGACGGTGGCACGCTCCGCCCCTGGCCGGACCCGCGCCGGGTCGGCGCGCCCGCCGAACATCAGCCCCAGGCCGGTCACCACCATGGTCTTGCCCGCCCCGGTCTCCCCAGTCACCACGGTGAACCCGGGCGAAAGCCCGAGGACGGCGTCCTCGATCACGCCGAGGCCGGTGATGCGGACCTCCTCAAGCACCGGCGTTCTCCTCTCCGCCCGCCTCGCCGCGCTGCCCGTCCATGCGCCGCCGGGAGGCGGGCCGCCCGCGCCAGCCGGTCACCGGGAGGCCGAACTTGACGACCAGCCGGTCGGTGAACAGCGCCCCGCCCGCCTGCCGGCGGCCGCCGCCGTCCAGCCGGGCCAGCAGCACCGGCCGGGCGCCGCGGCGGACCTCCACCCGCGCCCCCGCCGGGAGATCGACCCTACGCCGCCCATCGCACCACATGACGCCCGCCGCCGCCGCGGTTTGGCCGCCGACCCGCCCGCGGGACTCCCCGCCGGACACGCCGATCACCTCGACGGCCAGCACCGACCGCGGCGAGACCACCATCGGCCCGGCGAACAGCGCATGGGCGCTGATCGGCACCAGCAGCAGCGCCTCCACCTCCGGCCAGACGATCGGCCCCCCGGCCGAGAACGCGTACGCGGTCGAGCCGGTCGGGGTGGCGCAGACGACGCCGTCACACGCCCACCGGGACAGCGGGCGGCCGTCGATCTCGGTCACCACCTCGATCATCCGCTCCCGGGCGACCTTCTCCACGCTTGCCTCGTTAAGCGCCCAGGTGCTGGTGGTGACGGTCCCGTTCTGCCGCACGGCGACCTCGACCGTCATCCGCTCCTCCACCGTGTACCTGTGCTCCACCACCTGGCCGACCGCGCCCGCCAGGTCGTCGGGCTCCGCCTCGGCGAGGAACCCGACGTGGCCCAGGTTGACACCGAGCAGAGGCGCCCCGGCCGGCCTGGCCATCTCCGCGGCCCGCAGCAGCGTGCCGTCGCCGCCCAGCACGATCACCATCTCGGCGTCCTGGGCGGCGTCCGGGGTGGCCGGGACCACGTCGGCCCCGGCGCAGCGCAGGTCGGCGGCCTCCGGCGCCAGGATCCGCACCGCCACCCCGGCGGCGGTGAGCCGGTCCACCACCAGCCGGGCGCTGCGCAGGGCCGCTGGGCGCCCGACGTGGGCCACCACGAGCATGGTGCGCTTGGCGTTCACTGGGGTCCTTCCGCGATGACCTGCCGCAGGCGGCCGGTATCGAGCGGCGGCGCTCCCCGGTGCAGCCACAGGAAGTACTCGACGTTGCCGGCCGGGCCGGGCAACGGGCTCGCGGCCAGGCCGGACACGCCGAGCCCGAGGCCCGCGGCGGCCGCGGCCACCGCGGCGACCGCCTGCTCACGCAGGCCCGGGTCGCGCACCACACCACCTGCCCCTACCCGGCCCTTGCCCACCTCGAACTGCGGCTTGACCAGGAGCACGAAATCGGCGTCCGGGCTCGCGCATCTGACCAGCGCCGGCAGCACCAGGGCCAGTGAGATGAAGGACAGGTCGGCGGTCACCAGATCCGGGGCGGGAGCCACCTGGCCGGGCTCGAGCTGGCGCACGTTGACCCGGTCCAGCACGGTGACCCGCCCGTCGGTGCGCAGCGCCCAGGCCAGCTGGCCGTATCCGACGTCGGCGGCTACCACATGCGCCGCGCCGGCCCGCAGCAGCACGTCGGTGAAGCCGCCGGTGGACGCGCCAGCGTCCAGGCAGCGGCGCCCGGCGACCCGCAGCCCGGGGAAGGCCGCCAGCGCCCCGGCGAGTTTGGCGCCTCCCCGCGATGCGTACTTCGGCTCCGCCGCGACGCCGGTGACCTGGATCGGGTCGCCCGCCGCGACCTGGGTGGCCGGCTTTCCCGCGGCCTGGCCGGCCACCAGCACCCGCCCGCCCGCGACCAGGCTGGCGGCCTGCTCCCGGGACCGCGCGAGCCCTCTCCTGACCAGCTCGGCATCGAGCCGCCTGCGGGTGCCCATCCGCTGCCCTAGCCGTGTGCCGGTCAGCTGCCCGGCTGGCCTGGGCTGCCGTCCGGTACCGGCCGCTCACGGGCGCCGGCGTCGCCAAGAGCCTCGGTGAGCCGCTGGTGAACGCGCTCGAAGACCGCCGGGTGCTCGGCCACCGGCAGCCTTGCCAGATCCTCCAGCTGGGAGACCGCCTCATCCACCCGGCTGTCGCCGGTGGCAGGCCGCTGGCCGTCCGGGCCGGGCCACCCGGGCAAGCCCTGGGCATCCGCGGCCGGTGCTGACTCCATCAGCTTGCCCTCCATCCTTGTTGGCTCCGCTCCCCGGCATCGCTGCCTTCTGCAGGAAACGCTACCGTCCATCGGGGACTTTCACCGCGCATGGCGCGTCCGCTGGGCCCGGCGAGGATTCCACCGCACGTTCTAGCATCTGATCAATGGGAACGGGGGTAGCGAGGTGTCTCATGGCTACTGCTGAGGAATGCCGCCAGGCGCTGGTAAGCCTGATCGGCGAGCTCGACGGCCTGGATCCGGCGGACCGGGCGGCCCATCTGGTTGACCGCGTGATCAGCTGCAAGGTGGAGGACCTCGGGGTCACGTTCGTCGCCCGGCTCGGGCCCGACGGCGCCTCCCCGGTCACCGTGGCCAACGGCTCGGACGGCCCGGCCCAGGTCAGGTTCACCACCAAGAGCGACGACCTGGTCGCGCTCGCCGCGGACCCCGGCTCCATCGGCCGGGCGTGGCTCACCGGCAGGCTGAAGGTCCAGGCGAGCCTGTCCGACCTGCTCCGCTTCCGCAAGCTGCTGTGACCGCCTGCCTGCCGCCCGGACCGGGGCCGGGCTGAGCCGTGCCCGAAGGGGATACGGTCTGGCTGACCGCCCGCAGGCTGCACCAGGCGCTGGCCGGGCGGGTGCTGACCCGCAGCGACGTGCGGGTGCCGAGGTATGCCACCACCGACCTGACCGGCCGGGCCGTGACCGAGGCCATCGCCCGCGGCAAGCACCTGCTGATCCGGGTGGACCGCGGCATCACCGTGCACACCCATCTGCGGATGGACGGCTCGTGGCGGGTGCGGCCCGCTGGCGACCGCGTCGCCGCCAGCCACCGCATCCGGCTCGTGCTCGCCAACGACACGTGGCAGGCGGTCGGCTACCAGCTGGGCATCGTCGAGATCCTGCCCACCGCCAGAGAAGCCAGCGTCGTCGGCCACCTGGGGCCGGACCTGCTCGGCCCGGACTGGGACCCGGCGGAGGCGGCCCGCCGGCTGCTCGCCGCTCCGGCCCGGCCGGTCGGCGAGGCGCTGCTGGATCAGCGCAACCTGGCCGGGATCGGCAACCTGTACAAGGCCGAGGTGCTGTTCCTGCGCGGGGTGGACCCGTGGCGGCCGGTCGGCGACGTCAGCGGCATCGATGCGCTCGTCAGCACGGCCCAGCGGCTGATGGACGCGAACAAGGAGCGGCTCAGCCAGGTCACCACCGGTGTGGCGCGGCCGGGCGGGCAGACGTGGGTGTACGGGCGGGCAGGCCGGCCCTGCCGCCGGTGCGGCACCCCGGTCCGGGCCGCCGACCAGGGCGAGACCGCGGAACGGGTCACCTTCTGGTGCCCGCACTGCCAGTCCTGATCAGCGGCCCGGGCGCGGAGCCCTGATCAGCGGCCCGGGCGCGCGCGTTGGTCACTGCGGGCAGCGGGTGGCGGGCGGCCCGCCGTCATGTGGCCGCCCGCCACCTCACGCCGGCCGGGGCTCCACCGGCCGGGCCTTCCTCACGCGTCCCTGGTGCGGAACAGGATCCCGCCCGCCACGACCGCGATCGCCGCGTAGGCGCAGAAGATCCCGAACCCGGCCCACGGACTGAACATGCTGGTCCCGCTCAGGTTCTCCCAGATCGCGCCGCCGGCGTTGAACGGGATCCACTTGTCGACGTGCACTGCCCAGCTGTCCGGCAGGAAACCGCTGAGGACGAACAGCACGAACAGCAGGGCGACCGACGCCGTGATCGCCCCGGCGGTGTGCCGCAGCAGCGCGCCGATGCCGTACGAGAGCAGCCCGCAGGCGGCCAGGAACAGCCCGCCGCCGATGACCGCCCGCAGCACCCCGGGCTGGCCGATGGAGGAGTTGAGGTGCTGGGTGGCGAAGATCGACTGGCCGATGAGGTAGGAGCCGAACGACGTCACCAGCCCGGCCGCGAGCGCGACAGCGGTGAACACGACCGCCTTGGCCGCATACACGGTTCCGCGGCGCGGCATCACGGTCAGCGAGGTCCTGATCATGCCGGTGGCGTACTCGGAGGTGATCGTGAGCGCGCCCAGCACCGCGATGACCAGCTGGCCCAGGATCAGCCCGAACATGCTGAACTCCGTCGCCCGGGACCTGATCCGCGGCGCCATCTGCGCCTGCACGAACGCGGGCTGCGAGGTGTAGTCCTGGATCCGGCCCCAGCTCAGCAGCGCGCTGATGCCGATCGTGATCACGATCATCGCGGCCAGCGTCCAGTAGGTGGACCGGACCGACCGGATCTTGGTGAGCTCCGAGCGCAGCGTGCCAGCGAACCCGGCCCGGCCGGCGTTGGCCGGCGGCACGCTGGCCCGCTGGCTCCCAGCGGCTTGTGCCGTCACCGTCATGTCAGGCCACCCCTCCCGTGCTCACCCGATCGCCCTGCGCGGCAGGCTGTGCCGCGGCCTGTTCCGCGGCCGGCCCGCCGCCGGCGCGGAACTCCACGCTGGAGGCGGTCTGTTCCATGTATGCCTCCTCCAGCGAGGCCTGCGTCAGGGCCAGTTCATGCAGACGGACCCCGCTTTCGAAGGCGAGGTCGCCCACCTTGCCGGGCGCTAGGCCGTGGACCATGATCGCGTCCCCGGCGGTGGCCACCACCCGGCCGCCGGCCCGGCGGACCGCGGCCACCAGCGGGTCCGGCTGCGGGGTCCGCACCCGGACCGTCTGCACCGAGTTGCGCTCGATGAATTCGGCCACGCTGCAGTCGGCGATGAGCCGGCCGCGCCCGATCACGATCAGATGGTCGGCGGTGTTCTCCATCTCCGACATCAGGTGACTGGAGACGAAGACGGTCCGCCCCTCGCCGGCGAGCTGCTTCATGAGGGTGCGGATCCACAGGATGCCCTCCGGGTCCAGCCCGTTGACCGGCTCGTCGAACATCAGGATCGCCGGGTCGCCGAGCAGCGCCGCGGCGATGCCGAGCCGCTGCCCCATGCCCAGCGAGAATCCCTTGGAGCGCTTCCTGGCCACCCCGGACAGGCCCACCAGTTCCAGCACCTCTCCCACCCGGCGTGGGGGCAGCCCGTTGGTCTGGGCCAGGCAGAGCAGGTGGTTGTAGGCGCTGCGGCCACCGTGCACGGCCTTGGCGTCCAGCAGCGCACCTACTTCCCGCATCGGGTTGGCACTGCGGGAGAACTCTCTCCCGTTCACGGTGACCGACCCGCCGGTGGGGTGGTCCAGGCCCAGGATCAGCCGCATGGTGGTCGTCTTGCCCGCCCCGTTCGGGCCCAGGAACCCGGTGATCCGGCCGGGTTCGACGGCGAACGACAGCTGGTCCACGGCGAGCTTGCCGCCGAAGCGTTTGGTGAGGCCCCGTGCCTCAATCATTGACCAGTCCCTCCTCAGCGCCGGGCCCCGCGCCCGTCTGCCACAGCAAGTCTTCCGGCCGAGGGCCACCGGGGCGTCACCCCGTGCGGTGATTCTCATCCACCCCAGGAGTGAAGTCCCGCTACTCCTTCAGGCGTAACGGCTTCGGTGCGGCTGCCGTCCCGGCCGGTCACCAGCCGAGCCGCTCGAGCGGCCCGGCCACCGCCTCGGGGCCCAGGCCGCCCGCCGACCAGGCGGCGGCGCACAGGGCGCGCAGGCCATCCATCGGGTCGCCGTCGCCGTCGCCGTCGAGGGCGAGCCGGCCGGGGGCCTGCCAGCGCGCGTGCCAGGCACCGCAGCGGAAGTCGCCGTCAGCCCTGGTGACGGCCGGGTGGGGGGTCAGCAGGCCGGACAGGTCCTGGGCCAGGTAGGACGGGCGCTGGTGCGCGGGGGCGAGCACGGCGTCGAGGGGGCGGGTCACCCCGGTGAGCACGAGCATGCTGTCGGCGCCGACCCGGACCGCGCCCTCGATGTCGGTGTCGAGCCGGTCGCCGACGACCAGCGGGCGGCGGGCGCCGGTGCGTGCCACCGACTCGGCGTGGAGCGGGGGTTCCGGCTTGCCAGCGACCAGCGGTTCCCGGCCGGTCGCGGTCGCGATCACCCGGGCCAGTGACCCGTTGCCCGGCTGGCGGCCGCGCGCCGTGGGCAGGGTCTTGTCCGCGTTGGAGACGATGAACAGCGCGCCCGCCTGGACCGCCAGCGCGCCCTCGGCCAGTAGCGGGTAGCCGAGGTCGGGCGCGTAGCCCTGGATGACCGCGGCGGGCCGGTCACTGGCCACCGACACCGGGCGCAGCCCTCGCTCCCGGATCGCCCACCGCAGGCCGATGCCGCCGACGACCAGCACCGGCGCCCCCGGCGGCAGGCGCTCCGCCAGCAGCCGGGCCCCCGCCTGGGCGGAGGTGACCACGTCGGCCGCGCTGGCGGGAACACCCAGGCCGGCCAGCTGCGCGGCGATGGCCGATGGCGTGCGGGAGGCGTTGTTGGTGACGAACGCGGCCCGCATCCCGGCCGCCTTCGCCTTGGCCAGCGACTCGGCGGCCCCGGCCACGGCCGCGGTGCCGATGTAGACGACCCCGTCAAGGTCGAGCAGCGCCACGTCGTAGATGCTGGCGAGCGGCTCGGCGGACCCGCGTGGCGCCGCGGTCGCCCCGTCACCGGCCATGACCGGCCCGGTCAGCGGGGGGCTTCCCCGGCCGCTGGCGGCGGGGGCGGGGAGTCGGAGCCTGCCCGGGCCCGGAGCGTGGCCCGGACGCTGCGCAGCGCGGCGGTGTAGTGCGGCAGCTCGGGGCGCATCGCGGCCGCCAGCGCGAGATGCTCGGCGGCCGCCGCCGGGTTTCCGTCGCGGGCCAGCGCGAGGCCGAGCCCGAAATGCGCGTAGTCGTCACTCGGGCTTGCCTCCACGATCTGCCGGAAACTCTCGGCCGCCGCCGTGTACCTGCCTGCGTCGAACTGGGCCCGCCCCAGGGCCTCCAGCACGCTGCGTGACCCCGGCTCGGCCTCTGCCGCGCGCTGCAGCAGCTGCTCGGCAGCGGCCGGACTGCCCCGGCCGAGCAGGTCGAGCCCGCGACGGTACCACGAATAGGCGTCACCATCGGGCGCGGGGGAGCCGGATCCCGCGCGCTGATCATCGCCGGGGCGGGAATCGTGGCCGCCGTCCGGTGCTTCTGACATATGTGCAGATCCTTCCGTCCGGCCAGCAGCCAGCGTCCGGCCTCGCGCTGGCGCCGTTCCGCGGGCTGCGCTACGCGCAGGACCGCATCAGCGGCCTCACCGAGGTCACCTCTCCACCGTACGACGTGATTGCGCAGGACGCCGCTGCCCAGCTACGGGCCGCTGACCCGCACAATGTGGTCCGGCTGATCCTTCCCCGCCACGATGCGGGCAACCCGGGCGACGCGTACACCGACGCGGCGCAGCTGTTCGGCCAGTGGCAGCAGCAGGGCATCCTGCTCCCCGACCCCCGGCCGGCCCTGTACGTCTACGAGCAGGCCATGCGCGGCGGGGAGATCATCCAGCGGGGACTGATCGGTGCGCTGCGGCTGACGCCGCTGGGCGCGGGCACCGTGCTGCCCCACGAAGACGTCATGCCAGGCCCGGTCGCCGGCCGCCGCCAGCTGATGGAGGCGACCGGCGCCAACCTGGAGCCGATCTTCCTGCTCTACGACGGCGACGGCGAGGACGGGGCGGTCCTGCAGCTGGCCGGCCAGGCGGCCGCGGCGCAGCCGCCGCTGGTGACGGTGGACACCGACGACGGGATCCGGCACCGGCTGTGGGCGCTGGCCGACCCGGCCGAGCACGCGGCCGTGGCTGCCGACCTCGCCTCCCGCCAGGCACTGATCGCCGACGGGCACCACCGCTATGCCGCCTACCTCCAGCTGCAGGCCCGTAAGCGGGCCAGCAGCGGGCGGGACGGTCACAGCCCGGGCCCGTGGGACGCGGGGCTGGCCCTGCTGGTGGACTCCCGTGCCTTCCCGCCCCGCATCGGGGCGATCCACCGGATGATCCCCGGGCTCAGCGTCCCGGAGGCCGCGGAGCGGGCCAAGGCCGCGTTCACGGTACGGCCGCTGCCTGGGCGCCTCGCCGGTGACGCCTCCGGGATGCTCGATCTGCTCCGCGAGTCCGGCGGCGTGGCGTTCGTGGTGGCGGGCGGCGGGGAGGCGCACCTGCTCACCGACCCCGACCCGGTGCAGGCGGAGGCGGCCATGCCCGGCCGCTCGCCCCGCTGGCGCGTGCTCTCCGCCTCGGTGCTGCAGGAACTGCTGCTGGGCCGGGTGTGGGGGATCCGCGACGACGAGAGCAGCGTCCAGGTGCATCACGACGCAGGACGGGCGCTGCGGGCCGCGGCCCAGCCGCCGGGCGGGACCGCGGTGATCTGCCAGCCGCTCACGGCGGCGGACGTCCGGGCGGTCGCCGCGCACGGCGAGCGCGTGCCGCGCAAGTCGACCTCCTTCGCCCCCAAGCCGCGCACCGGGCTCGTGCTGCGCTCGTTCGCTTACGGCTGACAGCCCGGGCGCCCTCGCTACGGCTGGCCACCCGGCCGCCGGGCGCTCACGGGGTGCGGGCGGCCTTGCGTGCGTAGAGCCAGTCGGGCCCCTCGGTGAGCGGCACGAAATTGGCGAGGAGGTAGGCCCGCAGCCGCGGTGTCCACGGGATCCGCGGGGCGGAGCTGGCCGTGATCCACAGGTACTGGGCCGAGCGGAACGCCGACATCCACAGCCGGTCCACGGCGGGGAAGGCGGCGGCGCCGGTCAGCGCGTTGTGGCCGCCGGAGAGCGCGTAGTCGCTGCCGACCGCGTCCACCATCAGCGAGCAGCCAGGCATGTCCGAGACGAACCTGTTGATGGCGATCGTGTACGACACCTGGTCGGTGACCACGCAGGCGCCGGGCGGGATAGCCCGCTCGGCCGCGCTGATCTCGCTGGCGGGGATGGCTGCGGCGATGGAACTCTCGGCGCCGGCCTGCAGGACCGCCAGGATGGTGAGCGCCACCACGGCCGCCGCGGCCGCCCCGCGCCGCAGCGGCGCCGCCGCCCGCGCCCACGGGCCGGTGGCCGGCAGCGCCCCGAGCACCCGGGAGACCGGCAGCGCGATGGCCAGCGCCAGGAACGGCGCCAGGAACGCGGCGTAATGGTTGTAGAAGTCGGCGGGCAGCAGGAAGGCGGCCACCACCAGCCCGGAGGTGACGGCCGCGAAGAGGTCCAGCGCGGGCGGCGGCTGGTGGGTGAGGCGCGCCCCCAGCACCATCAGCCCGGCGATGATCACGACGACCGCGGCGCCGGCCGCCACCAGCGCCGGCGTCGGCAGCTGCGCGGCGTGGGTGAGGCCGAGCATGTGCTGCAGCCTTAGCCCCAGCGGCACCCGGGTGAGGTCCGACCTGACCAGCTGCGCGACGATCACACTGCGGTAGAAGGTCCGCGGGGCGGCCAGCGCGAACGGCAGCACGGGCACCAGGAAGCCGGCCGCGACCCCGGCGGCGAACCGGGCGGCCTGGCGCGGCCGCCGGGCGGTGAGGGCGAGGATCACCAGCACCGGCAGGATGGCCCACACCTTGATCGCGCCCGCGAACCCGAACGCGATCCCGCCCCAGATCAGGCGCCGCCCGCCGGCCAGCCGGTCGCCGTCGAACACCGCGAGCGCCCCCAGCAGGCAGGCGAGCACCAGCCACGGCTCGAGCAGCACGGTCCGGGCCGCCTGCAGACTGTCCGGGTACACGGCGAGGATCCCGCAGGTCACGGTCACCGCGAGCAGCCCGCGGTGGCGGGTGAGCAGGCCGGCCAGCGGCACCGCGGCGGCGCTCGCGAGCGCGGTGAGCACCCGCCCGGCGGCCATCCCCGCGACGGTGCCTGCCGTCTTGGTCGCCAGCGCGACCGGGGCCATCAGCAGCGTGATCCCCGGTGGCTGCACCATGATGAAGTCGCGGTACGGCAGCGCCCCGTGGATGAGCCGGACGGCGCTCCCGAAGTCGGTGCCGTCGTCGTTCTCGGTGATCCCGAGCAGGTAGCCCGGGCGGCTCAGCTGGTACAGCCGCAGCGCCAGGGCGGCCAGGGTCGCCACGATGATCACCGTGGTGGTCGCCTGGGGCAGCACAAGGCGGTGGGCCCGCTGGCCCGCGACGGCAGGCGTGAGCCCGGTGCCGGGCGATGCCGCAGACGTTCTGCTCACGGGTATGTGACTCCGCACGTTGTGCGTGGAACGCGAACACAGGGCGGCCATGGCCGTTGCCGGGCCCGGGCAATCCCCCGCCGCAGCGTGCCGGGATCTGCCGCCGCGTGCGATCCTACTAGCTCCGCGCCTCCACCTTCCCCGGCTGTCACTTGCTGTCATCGGGCGATTGCTATCGGTTCGGGCCGGGTCTGGCACGATAAAACCCATGAACCAGGCAGAACGCAGCTCCGCCGCTGGCCCTGGTGTCAGGGCACTCGGGCACGAGGTGTTCGAGATCGACACCCGGATGGCCGGCCACGACAAGATCACTGCCGGCTACCTGATCCGGGCGGAGCGGCCGTGCCTGGTCGAGACGGGCACCGCGCCGTCGGCGCCGGTGGTCCGGGACGCGCTGGCCGGCCTGGGCATCGGCCCGCGAGATCTGGCCACGGTGGTGGTCACCCACATCCACCTGGACCACGCTGGTGGGGCGGGGGACATCGCTGCCATGTTCCCGCAGGCCGAGATCGTGGTCCACGAGAGAGGGGCCCGTCACCTGGCGGACCCCCGGCGGCTGATGGACAGCGCGCGCAGCGTCTACGGCAGCGCGCTGGACGCCCTGTTCGGGCAGCTCGCACCCACCCCCGCCGGGCGCATCCGGGCGGTGGAGGAGCGGGGCTCGATCGACCTGGGCGGCGGGCGGAGGCTGGACAGCCACTACTCCCCCGGCCACGCCAAGCACCATGTGGGCCTCATCGACTCGGCCAGCGGCGACCTGTACGTGGGTGACGCCGCCGGGGTGTTCATCGAGGAGACCCAGGACCTGCGGCCGGCGACCCCGCCGCCTGACTTCGATCTCGCGCTGGCGCTGGATTCGCTGCGGATGTTCGCGGCGCTCCAGCCAGCGCGGCTGCTGTTCAGCCATTTCGGGCCGGTCGGGGACGTGGCGCAGACGCTGGAGCGGTCAGCGGAGGAACTGAACGTGTGGACCGAGCAGACCAGGCGGGCGCATGACCGCGGGCTCGATCTCGACCATGCGGTGGCCATGGTGAAAGAGCAGACCAGGCAGCGTTACGCGGCTCTCGCTCCCGGCGCAGACCCGGAGCTCTCTGCCAGGTTCGAGCGCCAGAGCGGCGCCGCGACCAATGTGGCCGGCATCATGCACTGGCTGGGGAAGCAGGAGCAGCCCGCGGGCTGACCCGGCTACTGGTCCTCGCGCCGGGCCGGCTGTTCATCTCCGGCTTCGCCGGGCAGGTCGTTGCCGACGGCGGTAACGCCGTCGCCATCGTCCGTGACGCTTTCGCCGTCGCTCGTCAGGCCGGCGAGATCCTCGAAGACGGCCGTGTCCAGGTCCTCGAAGCGCTCGGCAGCGTCGGTCTCCTCGCCGGTGTCCGCCGCGGCCGCCCGGCCGAACCACTCCTGCGCCTCCTCCGCGCGCCCCGCGTCGAGCAGCGCATCGGCGTAGGCGTAGAACAGCCGGGCCGACCACCGCCGCAGCCGCCCGTCGGTGAGTTCGGGCACCCGCAGGGCCACCACCGCGGCGGCGGGGCGTCCTTCGTCCCGGCGGATCCCCGATTCGACGATGCGGAGCTCGATCTGGATCTCCCGCTCCAGATCGCGGACGCCGGGGTCATTGATGAGCGCCAGCGCCCGGTCCGGCCGGCCCAGCGCCCGTTCACAGTCCGCCATCAGCGGCAGGTAACTGCCACGCCCGGTGAGCCTGCGCGCGGTGCGCAGCTCGGTGAGCGCGTCAGCCCACCGGCCAGCGCGGTAGGCCGCGATGCCGCAGGCTTCGCGGACAACCCCGACCCTGGCCGCCAGGCGCCGCGCGGCCAGGGCGAACTCGTAGGCCTGCTCCGGGTCCTCTGCCAGGTCGGCGGCCACCAGCCGGCGCGCCACCGCGTCGGCAAGGTCGCCCGGCAGGGTGCGCAGCTCGGCCCGCGCCTGCGGGTCCAGCTGGTCCGCTGAGACGCCCTCGGGCAGCTCCGGCCCCCGCGGCGTGTCCCGGGTGGGGCCAGTTGGGCCGTAGGAGCTTGCGGGCCTGCCGGGCCGGCCTGCCCGGGTGGACCCAGCTGCACGGGCGGAACCACCTGCACGGGCGGAACCACCGATCCGGGTGGACCCGGTGGACCTGCCGGGCCGGCCAGGCCGGGCCGGACGGGTGCCCCTGGGCGAGCCCCTGCCCGCTGGCCCAGCTCCGCTGCTGCCCGCTGGCACGGCGCTGTCCTTGCGCGCTCGTGCTGGCCGCTGCCCGCGCTCCGCCTGCAATTCGCGCCCCCGGCCCGCGCCCTGGTCGCGCGGAGGGCGCCTGCCGCCGCCCGCCTGCCGGCCCGCGGCCCAGGCGTCTCCGGCCTCGTCACGCCCACCGGACGGATTCCCGTACCGGCCCGGGCGGCCCGCGCGTCCAGCCCCGTCATCCAGGCCGCGTGTCCCGCCTCGATGGCCCGGGCCATGGCCGCGCCCGGCACTGCCGGAACCCGGACCGCCCGCCGGCCGGCCGGAGCGGCCAGCGGCAGCCCCGGCTTTCCCACCACGCTCCGCACCAGTCCCGGACCTCGAACCGGCGCCACGTCCCGAACCGCCCGAGGGCTTACCCTTCCAGCCAGCGGCGCTCCCCGAAGCTCTGCCGCCTCCCGCCGCACCACCACCACGGCCAGCACCGGCACGGCCAGCACCGGCACGGCCAGCACCGGCACGGCCGGAGGTGCCGCCACGGCTGGAGGTGCCGCCGTCACGGCGCCGCGGTTCTTCCCCCACCACGCTTCCACCTTCCGGGCTTGCTACAAGGCGCGGACAACATCACAGCAGGCAGCGCCACAGCAAAAGACTGGGGGCCGCTTCCAGCGGAAGCGACCCCCAGCAACGTTTGTCCGGCGGCGTCCTACTCTCCCACGCGGTCCCCCGCGCAGTACCATCGGCGCTGAAGGGCTTAACTTCCGGGTTCGGAATGGGACCGGGTGTTTCCCCTTCGCTATGGCCACCGAAACACTATGGAGATGTGGTGCCCGACCGCATCTCGGGAACCGCACAGTGGACGCGTGCACACTGGTCTGGGAGTCGCCTCCCAGACCGGGAGTAGTAGAAGCCAAGCCGCTCGGCCTATTAGTACCGGTCAGCTCCACGTGTCGCCACGCTTCCACTTCCGGCCTATCAACCCAGTCGTCTAGCTGGGGGCCTTACCGGGTTAACCCCGAGGGAGACCTCATCTTGAGGCGAGCTTCCCGCTTAGATGCTTTCAGCGGTTATCCCTTCCAAACGTAGCCAACCAGCCGTGCTCTTGGCAGAACAACTGGCACACCAGAGGTTTGTCCGTCCCGGTCCTCTCGTACTAGGGACAGCCCCTCTCAAGTCTCCTACGCGCGCAGCGGATAGGGACCGAACTGTCTCACGACGTTCTAAACCCAGCTCGCGTACCGCTTTAATGGGCGAACAGC